>OQVO01000322.1_pt1 | contig 15384 bp, 9 predicted proteins | sample 1691511 | NCBI WGS metagenome assembly OQVO01 (sample SAMN03418254, study PRJEB22391) | human gut metagenome | biome: human-gut; feature: organic feature; material: feces | host: Homo sapiens | place: Tanzania | collected 2013-01 | reverse complement strand
TCGAAGTTCTTTTCAATCTTACTAGAAACCGTATTGTCCATTGTTTCTATTGTTCCCGGTTTACCAAGCTTATAGTTTATAGTGTACTCTACGATAACATAAAGGTCATCCTTTCCTGATTCGAAATTCTGTGGAATTACAAACAAATAATCCTTATCTTTATTAGCTTCATCAGGATGAGATGCAGATGTAGTTACATTATAAGTTCCTTTGTACCATTCAAAATTTTGCTTTTCGGCAGAAGTTGATGTTGTCCAAAGATCTGCACCATTTGCCTTAGACAAATTTATGGTACCCTTTGTGTAGAAAGCTTTTGCTGGATCAGTTGCAGTAGATCCAGCCAATGTAATCTTCTTCAATGTTATAGTTGCTGTACCTTCAACATTTGTTTTGACGGTATAACCAATCTTAGCCAATGCATGATTGAAATTAAATGTAACAGGATTGTTAGCCTTTGTCTGATTATCAGCATGAGCCCACAACAAATCTATCTGTTTATCAATTGCTGATGATACAGTAAAATCAAGATAATATGTATTATTAACCGTTCCTGCATTAAAAGGAGCATACGCCAAGAAATCAATATGGCCTTTTGGTAACCAATACTTAAGGGGAGTATATGTCCACTCTGTATCATATGTTACCTGCTGGTTATCAAACCAGTTATTACCATAAGTAGGTGTAGTTCCAGTTCCTTCAGTAGAGCTATAGTTACCAAACACGCCAAAGCCATCGTTTGATTTCTGAAGATCATCTATCTTCACCTCGCTAGCACGTGAACCATTTACAGCAACTGCACTTCTTCCCAAGTAGCCATCAAAGCTGATAGCCTCATTCTTAGAAGAATTGTCTGAAAGACTATTCAAGTCATCGCTTGAACAACTTACCAATGTCATTGCTGCCATGGCAGCAATACCCATAAAAAATTTCTTATACATATCTGTTTGGATTTTTAAATTAAACTAATCTATTATTACTTTATCTTATTCTTATCACTTTTTCTATAGTTCCATATCTATATCCTCAGGTTTACCCCAATCCTGGATGGTGACATCAAAACCGCCAGAACTTCCCCCCGAAGGCTTCACCTCAGGTAAAGGTGGCACATCAACATCTACATGGAGAGAAACAATATAACCTAACTCCGATGAATTAGCATCTTTCTTAAACTTATCTCCTACCGGAAACTGATAATCTACCTGCGTCTTTTTGTCTATCAACAAAGCTGAAAAAGACAGCTTATTGTTTTCAGCATCAGGATGGGCGGTTTCGGGTAGACCAAAACATTTAAGCGATGTCTTCAACGTTCCTAGTGTCGCATCATTCTCATCAATCGATTTCGTCCAGGACTCCAGAAGATAAGTCACCTTACTCTGAAGCGGCTTCCCCTGTCCCAGCAGAAATCCTTCTGAAATACCAGTTAAGGATCCTCTCGCAGAATACAGGTATCCTATACTTGGAACTTTCACGTTGACCTGGATATGCGAAAGCACATTCCTTGGAGTTAAAGTAACCTCAGAAAAGTCTCCAGAAACCTCGAATTCATCGAGTTTATCAGAGGCAAGCCACTCGGGCTCAACCCCTATCTGTTCATCATCTCCACGCGAGTACCAACGCGATGTTGTATGCAGTACCACGGCTCGTGCTGTCTCGTAAGAGTCCATTCCTAGAAAGTCGAGTGTACCAAACTCGGTCGTACTCTGGTTGAATACCAGTACATGATATTTTCCAGGTTCTAAGGAAAAGTCGGCATGAGTTATCTCATTAGTCAAGACAGTTTGCGGAGCACCACCTGACCAGGGAAACATCATGACCGTCATACCAGTAGGCACCTCTTTATCAAACAAATGCCAATCCACATTAATCCGCACCATTTTACGGTTGTCGTTTTGCGGGCAACCAGAATAGTCTTCATAAATGCAAGAAGTAAACAAAATGATAAGGAGCCAATAGAACATGAATAGCCCTATACATTTTTTCATGAATGCTTCATCTTTATAAAACCTTATTTCAAGTTATTAATTCTTTTCAAAAATTTCCGCTGCAAAATTACTACATAAAATTGATTTAACCCTCAAATAATGTTTAAAAGATACTAAAAAACACATGGGAGAAAAGTTTTTGTTACGTCATCAGATAAATTGCAAGTAACCATCTCTTTTACAAGCAATAAAAAACCTCCAATCAAACCAATTGATTGGAGGTTTCATTTCTATCATTTATAGCAACCAGGCAGTAAAAGCACTACCGGCTGCACCATTTCATACATTATCGGCTCAGCCAAGCCTCCGGATTGAGTTTGGCAGTCTCCTTGCGAAGCTGGAACTGGAGGATGTTATCAGAGCCCACGGCACCAAGAGCCTGACGGGTACTTACCTTCTGACCCTTATGAACGCTGACCGATTTCAAATTACAGTAAACAGAGATGTAGGCACCATGACGGACCAGCACGTTCCACATGCCACCATAACCGAAGACGGCACTCACCTCACCATCGTAGATGCTGCGAGCCACACAACCCGGCTTGCCCTGAATATTGATACCCTTATTGTCGAGCGTTACGCCCTTCAAGCCTTCTACATTATACTGACCGAAATGACTCACCACACGGTAACTGCCGCTGATAGGCATCGGCAACCGGCCACGGTTAGCCTCGAATCCACCGCTCAGCATGCGGTCTACCGAACTCAAGGTAGAAGCCTCCTGTGCCTCCTTCTTGGCAGCGGCAATCTCACGGGTACTGCGTTCCGCATCCATCTTCGCCTTCAACTCGGCAGCCTGTCTTTCAGCCTCCGCCTTTCTTGCAGCCTGTTCGGCAGCAGCCTCACGGGCAGCCTGTTCGGCAGCGGCACGCTTGGCAGCCTCGGCAGCAGCACGCGCCCTAGCCTGCGCTTTTGCCTTCGCCTTAGCCTCAGCCTGGGCAGCAGCCTCCTCCTGAGCCTTTCTTGCAGCCTCGGCAGCCTGTCTTGCCTCTTCAGCCGCCTTTCTGCGGGCAGCTTCGGCAGCAGCCTCACGCGCCTTGGCTTCGGCTATACGACGGGCATTCTCCCTGGCAGCAGCCTCGGCAGCAGCTTTCTTGCGAGCCAGTTCCTCGGCACGTTTCTTGGCGGCAGCAGCGGCAGCAGCCTTTCGCTTAGCCTCGGCAGCAGCACGGGCACGAGCCTTGGCAACTTCCTGAGCAATCAGACGGTCAATCTGTGCGTTGATTGCCGCATCTTTCTGACGCTGATCGGCAATCACAGCCTGAATGGTCTTCTGCTGTTTCTGCAGTCCCTGCACCATCACCTGCTGCTGGGTCTGCTTGCCTTCCAAAACCGTCTTCTCCTGCTTACCCTTATATAATAAGGTGTTCTTATGTCCCTTTACATGCTGCAACTGCCGGTGCTTCTCGTTCACCTGCTTCTGCTTAGCCTTTACAGCCTCGCCCTGCACCTTTTGATAGGAAGAATACTGGCGGATGAAGGAAAGGCGGCGATACATCTGTGTCAGATTCTTGGCGCTGAAGATGAACATCAGCTTGTCCTGAACCGTATGATGACGGCTCATATAGCGCATGGAACGGATATACTTGTTCTTACGGTCCTGCAACTGTTGCTGAAGCGTTTTCAACTGCGCCTGCAGAATGCCGATATTGCCGTCAATATGATGGATATCCTTCTGGATGCCATCAATCTTCTTCTGGCTCTGGTCTATTTCTCCGTTCAGCGCCATCAGGTCTTCAAGACGTTTCTTCACATCCGCCTTATTTCTCTGCAAAGCCTGCTCCTGCTCTCTGATCTTCTTCCGGATAGAAGCGCGCTGTCCCTGCAAACCCCGGATAGAGGCATTGCTATAGGTTGCTGCCTTGCGTTCTGCTCTGGTTGGCGCAGCTGATTTGGATGTTTTTCTGGCCACATGACTTCTGCTGTTCGTCTTTCTGGCAGGAGTAGCAGCCTTCTTTTTCGCAGTTACGGCAGTCTTTCTCACCGGCTTCTTCTGGGCAGAATGCTTCTGCGCAAAAGGTGCGAGCGAGAAGGTGATTGCCATGATGAATAATAAGATTCGCTTCATTTCTTATATTAAAAACCCATGTTCTATAATTTCAAACTCTTGATGAGCATCTACATACTCAATATCTTGCTGAGCACATCTGTTGGAGAAATCTGCTTGTATTTGCTGGAAATCTCGGTCTGAGTACTCCACTTGCTGTCGGTCTTCACCTGATTCAATTCGAGATTGATCTTCGCCATCTGCTTCTTCCTGGTGGCGGTTGTGGTCATCGTCAGATTCAGGGTGGCAGGGAACATCTTGACGCCTACACTCTTGAAGTTGCCGTAGTCGACGTGGAGATTGGAGGTGCCGTTCTGCGCACTCTTATAGACAACATCTGCAGCTGTGATACGGCCGGTAGTGCGGTTGGCTGTCCAGGCATAGGTCATATTGCCGTTCCTGAAACTAACCGGCACATTGTCTCCTGCCACATCCAAGGTGGCATCAAACTTCTTCAGGTCTGATTCCTTCACAGTCCTTTCGCCCGGCAGGAGCAGCTGGTTCCAGAAGAGAGCCTGCAGAGAATAGAAGGAGATGCCCTGCTTCTTGAGGAAATCTACCTGGGTATAATCTGCCTTGATGTATTCCTTGTGCAGACGGTCGATGATAAGTACATGGTCGGGAGTAAACTCCAGACGGCCCACCTCTGTCCCTAAGATAGGAATAAAGAGCTGGATGCGGATGATTTCATCCTTACGCATGCTCAGTTTGCCCGGCACGGTAATATCCTTATCACCAGCCTGGAGAGTAAACGACATGTTACCTACAATATTCTTGGTATAAACCTGATTGTCTGAAACCTTCTGCACGAAAGCCAACTTCTTGAGCGCCTCACTCTGACGGGAGTCTGAACCCTTGGTGGCATTCTCTTTCTGATGACTGGCTGATGAGGAGCCAGAGCCCTGCAAATTCTTGCTGCTTCCGCAAGAACCGAGGAGCAGGATGCTGCAGGCTGCGGCAAGCAGCATCATCTTATTCTTCTTCATTATATATTTCATCTTTCTTGATTTTTCTACTTTTTATTTCTTCTTACCTTTTCTTACTGACTTCTTCGTAGCGGCAGCATTCTGCTTGGGCGCATTACGCTTTTTCAGTTCTTCTTCGGTAATATATTGTCTGTTCTTAATCTTCCATGCCAACACCTCTGTCAGGTTCTCGCCGGTATAGGCTTTTTTCCAGAAATCTACGGATTCATCGGCCATACCATTCATATAATAGATATCTCCGGCATGTTCCAGAACCGTACTGTTATCTGCGGTGGAATCGCGGTTTTTGAGTGCCTGGTCTATATAAGTCTTGGCATCAGCATAGCGTTCTTCCATAAAGAGAATCCAAGCATAGGTATCCAGATAAGTACCGTTGTTCGGCTCTGCCTTGATGGTCTTGTAGCTCATCGACTCTGCCTTATGCAGGTCAGTACCCTTTACGCTCAGATAGTAGGCATAGTTGTTCAGCGCCATCACGTTGTCATCTTTCCATTGCAGGCAGGAGTCGTAAGCCGCAAAGGCTTCCTGCTCTTCACCTTTCTTATGAAGGATGTCGCCGGTTACGGCATAGAGGTCGGATACCAGGTCGGCAGGCGACTGTGCATTCACCTGCGCCAGACCGAGACGGAACTCGCGAAGCGCCTCGTCTTCCTTATTTTTCTGATAATACGCCATTCCACCGAAGTAATAGAATACCATTTCTTCGGGATTATACTCCTGAGCCGCCTTACATTGCAGGGAAACCAGGTCGTACTTCTTCTCGTTCCAGAGCATCTGTACGAGTTGCATTCTGGCATTCACGTTATCCGGAGCTATGGTAAGCACCTTTTCGAAGGCACGGCATACGGAATCGGCTGGCATCTTCTTCAAACTCATGTAAGCAGCTCTCATCTCTGCCACTTCGGCTGACGGATGAGCCACGTTGAGCGCCTTGTCGAACAGCGCAATCACCTTGGTAGAATCACCACCTTCGCTCTCGTTCTTCTGAATGAAAGAGCGGAACATCATCACCTTGGTATCCAAATCCGATTTCGGACTCATCAGGATTTTATCGAGCATCTGCTCGGCAAGCTGCTCCTGATGGGTGGCATTATAATAGTCGTAAAGCGACATCTGGGCATAGGAGTTGTCAGGCTCTTCCTTCAGCACATCGGTAAAGCACTTGTAGGCTTCCTTCTGGCGGTTGTGCTGTACGAGCCAGTTGCCCAGCATCGTCTTATACTGCATATCCAGCGGATGCTGGTCTACCAGCGACTTCAGTTCCTGATAGGCAGCCTTCTTGTCGTCCATCAGTTCATAAACTCTCATTTTAGAGAGGGTGAACTGTTCGCTTTCACCTTCTTCCACTTCAAGACGCGAAATGGTTTTGAGTACCGATTTATAATCCTTGTTCTGGGAATAAAGCTGAACCAGGATGCGGAGGGCATCGGTATTATCGTGGTTTTTGGCATACAGATTCTCATAGGCATCGATGGCAAGATCGTATTTCTGGCTACCTATATAATATCTGCCCAACTGCTCTGCATAGGTCTGGTTTTCGGGATTCAGTTCTATTGCCTTCTGCATATAGGCAAGTGCCAGGGAATCCTGTTTGAGCTGAGAATAGAAAAGCGACTCATAGAAATAGGTTTCAGCCGCCTTCGGGTCAATTTTCCGGGCATGCTCAAAGAGGTCGAAAGCTGCCGAATAATTGCCGGCAGCCTGCTGGCGCGCTCCCTCCAGGAAGAAATAGTTGTAGCGCTGGCGGTCGTTCGGAGAGAGATGGTCCTCCTGAACCACCGGCTTCTGAACCGGCTGCACCTTCTTTTTACGGGCAAGCGACGGCATGGCTACCATGCCCAGCAAGACCAGCCCCATTGCCCAACTGATATTTCTAAGATTCATCTTCACGATTCTAATCCTTTCTATTCTATCTTTAATAATCTGTTATTTTACACCCGTATGACCGTATCCGCCGGCTCCACGTTCGGTTTCATCGAGCTCATTAACCTCGATGAAATCGCATTGTTCGTGCTTAGCCAGCACCATCTGGGCTATACGCTCGCCATCATTGATAACGAAATCCTCTGTAGAGAAATTGATGAGCAGAACCATGATTTCGCCGCGATAATCGGCATCGATGGTTCCCGGCGTATTCAGTACGGTAATGCCATGTTTCAAAGCCAGACCGCTGCGAGGACGGATCTGCGCTTCATAACCTGCAGGCAAAGCCATATAAAGACCGGTCGGCACCAGTCGTCGCTCCATAGGATGAAGCACGATTGCCTCATCAATATTAGCACGCAAATCCATGCCGGCACTCTGAGGTGTGGCAAACGCAGGTAGAGGCTGATGCCCCTTGTTGATAATCTGTACTTTTATCATGACTTTTTCTATTTTATCTGTGTCTGAGTTTAATAATCTGCAAAAATAAGCAATTTTGATGGAATAAATGAATTTTTGAGGATAAAAACATGTAATTTATCATATTTTATTTTGATTTGTGCTTACTTTAGTGTATTTTTGCGCTACAGAATCAAGTAATACAATAATATGGAGTGGAAACAACTGATATCCAACAAGCGTTTCGGACAGGAGCATAAGCATGCCGAGCGCCATGATGATCGCTCTGAATTCAAGCGCGATTACGACCGTCTTATCTTTTCATCGGCATTCCGCCGTTTGCAGAACAAGACGCAGGTTTTCCCTTTGCCGGGCAGCATCTTCGTTCACAACCGCCTCACCCACAGTCTGGAGGTGGCGAGTGTGGGCATGTCGATAGGTAACGACATTTCACGACGTGTCATCCAGAAACGGCCAGAACTGAAGGAGACGCTCGTCGAGGAATTAGGAACCATCGTAAGTGCAGCCTGTCTGGCACATGATTTGGGCAATCCACCTTTCGGTCATTCCGGCGAGAAAGCCATCCAGACTTTCTTCTCTGAAGGACCAGGTCAGAAGATAAAATCAATGGTTTCATCGGAGTTTTGGGATGATATTACGCATTTCGAAGGTAACGCAAATGCCTTCAGAATCCTGACCCACCGGTTCAAGGGGCGCCGTCAGGGAGGCTTCGTGATGACCTATTCCATGCTTGCTTCCATCGTGAAATACCCGTTTGCGAGCAGTCTTGCCGGGAATCACGGCAAATTCGGCTTCTTTGCTTCCGAAGCGGAATCTTATAGGAAAATTGCCGATGAATTGGGCATTTTTTGCAAATCTGCACCGGGTGAGCCGCTCAAATACGCCCGCCATCCACTTGTATATATGGTAGAAGCTGCCGACGACATCTGCTACGAAATCATGGACATCGAAGACTCCCATAAGCTCAAGATTCTTTCCTTTGCCGAGACCGAGCACCTGCTGCTGAGTTTCTTTGATGAAGAAATCCAGCAGAAGATACGTCAGCGCATCATTGATGAAGAACTGACTGACGAAAACGAGAAAGTGGTTTACATGAGAGCCAGCGTTATCGGCAAACTGGAGAACGAATGTGTGGCAGCCTTCCTGGCTCACGAAGAGGAAATCCTAGCCGGAACTTTCGAGGGAAGTCTCATCGACCACATTTCAGAGCGCCAGAAAAAGGCATACAAGGAATGTGAGAAGATCTCCTACTCAAAGATTTACCAAAGCAAGCCGGTACTCGACATAGAACTGTCGGGTTATCAAATCATGGCAACTCTGATGGAGGTTTTCATCGAGGCAGCCGTCAACCCATCGCGCTTCTACTCCAAGCAGCTCCTGCGCCGGGTAAGCAGCCAGTATGATATAGAGAACGAGAATCTGGAGGAGCGCATCATGGCGGTAATTGATTATATCAGCGGCATGACCGACATCTATGCGCTCGACATCTATCAGAAGATCAACGGTATCAGTCTGCCTATTGTTTAAGGAGTTCAAACATACCAACGCAGCGAAGCTTAGCCCCGACTTTTGGATAAAAATAGCCATCAATAGCCTTGACTTTTGGATAAAATTAACTATTGTTTGCCTTGACTTTTGGATAAATGTTGTATCTTTGCACTGAAAATCAATAAATTACGCAAAATGACATATTACAAACGAAACATAGATAAAAAACTCCTGGAATGGAAGGTTTCTCAAAGAAGGAAACCTTTGCTTATACGTGGAGCCAGACAAGTAGGAAAATCTTCTGCTGTACGTCAGTTAGGCAAAGAGTTTAAATACTTTGTGGAGATAAATTTAGAGAGCCAACCATCCATAAGAGGACTCTTTTCAAAGGATATTGACGTGCATAGAACGTGTGAAGGCATAAGTGCAACTACCGGAATTCCAATAATACCTGGAGATACTCTGCTCTTCATAGACGAGATACAAGTTAGTCAGGAAGCAATCATGTCGCTCCGTTATTTTAAAGAGGATTATCCGGAACTACATGTCATCGCTGCCGGCTCATTGTTGGAATTTACCTTAGAGGAGCTTCCTTCCTTTGGAGTGGGGAGAATACGTTCACTATATATGTACCCTTTTTCCTTTGATGAATTTCTCATGGCACAGGGACTGGATACCACTATAAGCTACAAGCAGCAAGCTTCACCCTCATCTCCGCTTCCTGATGCCGTTCATAACAAACTGGTAGACCAGTTGAAGACCTTCTATCTGGTGGGTGGTATGCCTGCTGCAGTTACAGAATGGATTGAGACCAAAAGTTATTTGGAATGCGCTCATGTCCATAATGATATTCTGGATACCTATCAGGATGATTTTGCCAAGTACAAGTCGCGCATATCTCCAGCTTTATTGAGAAAGGTCTTGCGTTCCGTTGCTTTGCAGGCTGGCAGTAAGTTTGTTTATAGACAGGTTGCCGATGATGTTCATTCTTCGATCATCAAAGATGCACTTCATCTATTGACATTGGCGGGACTCATAAAGCCGGTAACCCATACTGATGGAAATGGAGTTCCACTTGGTGCAGAAGAGAATTGCAGCTATAGGAAATACCTTTTCTTAGATTTAGGGCTGATGCAAACCATGTTGGGTACTCCTGCAGCTAATGTCCTTTTGGCTTCGGATGTTGATTTTGTCAATAAAGGGGCGGCTTCAGAAATGTTCGCAGGCTTGGAACTCGTCAAGAACCACGACTGTTTCCAAAAGGCAGAGATGTACTATTGGCAGAATCTGTCAAAAGGAGCCAATGCAGAAATTGATTATCTGGAAGCGAAGGATGGTGCGGTTATACCGATAGAAGTGAAAGCTACTACCAGGGGCAGCATGCAAAGTTTATGGCTATTCATGAGGAAGAAAGCACTCCATCATGCAGTTCGTACATCCTTAGAGAATTTTGGAGAGTTTGAATACATTGATAAAGAATCTCAAAATGCTTGTCGCCACGTAGATGTAATCCCACTTTATGCAATGAGTAATTTATGCAAACTAAGCGTTGTATCGAAAGGGGATTAATAGCAACGTCAGACGTAAGAGGCCAAGGTTAGCAAGGCTTCATTCGGTACAGTATCTTTACAATTATATCTTCCAAAAGAGTGCAGAAATTTGAATCAAAACAGGCTTAACAAAGGTTACATATTGGGGCAGCATAACGAATATGCTGTCCCTTTTTCGTATTATTACCATCACTCAAAACGGACTTTCGGGAGGCTCTGAGAGGCGGAAAAGAGTGACTATCTGGCTACAAATTCAGCTAGAGAAGATAAAAAGCAGGAATTACTAATTTTTGTAAAATACCAGAGAAAAGGGACATTTTTATCGGGAATAGCCCCTTTCAGGTGTCGCATTCCCCCACCAATGCGACACCTAAATGATAGCAATGCGACACCTAGGCAGGGGAATGCGACACCTTTTTCCAAATTATTTTTGTATATTTGCTCCATGATTGCTAGATTGGAGTCATGCCGGATTGCTGTTCGGCACACCTGTTCATCATGCAGGCAAGCCGCTTATGTTTCCAGGAATGGTTTTCGTTCTGATGATCCAATGGGAATGATGGTGAAGCCTATCCCATCATAGAGGAAAGCTCCTGGTCTTTGCGATAAATTGGTAAGCAGATATATAAGACAAAATATTAACATTAATCATTTAACAACAAAACGTGTATGAAAAAGAAACAATTACACAAATCGAATCGGCTCGTCACGATGCTGCTGCTCGTGATAGCTATCCTTATGCCTTATGGGGGGGCATGGGCACAAACACCTTCCAGGCCTTCCAGTGGTGATGGCAAAGTAGACAATCCTTTTCTGATATCTACAGCTGCCGAACTGGCGTGGTTCCGCGACTATGTGAATAATGAATCTCAATATGTTTCAGCCACGCTGACTGAAGATATTGACTTGTCAGAGTTCTGCCATGCGGCTGATGCCGCCACAAATACAGAAGAGCTCAGCTGGGTTCCAATCGGTAATGGCAGGATGTATTGTGGAACGTTCGACGGCAACGGGAAGACGATTCGCAATCTATACATCAATAGCACCATTATGTATAAAGGTTTCTTCGGCTATGCTAATAGTGGCAGTATTAAGAACATCACTTTCGACAATGCGAAGGTGAAGAACACTCATTATAATGGTACAGGAATATTGACAGGAGCTTTTGAGAAATGTACTATTGAAAACATCAAGACCTTGGCAAACTGTTCGGTAGAAGGAACTTACAATACAGGCGGAATTGCAGGAACAGGAACGGGCAACATCAGCAACTGCGAAAACCGTGCAATGGTGAATGGTACAAATAATGTAGGAGGTATTGTAGGCAACTCTTCCGACAATACCATCTCTTCATGCGCTAATTATGGTGCCGTAACAGGAACGGAACACGCAGTTGGAGGCATGGTCGGATTTTTTATCTCAGGAACCATTCAGAACTGCGCCAACTATGGCGATATATCGGGGGCTGACTATGTCGGAAACCAGATAGGATATGCTAGTATATGCAATCTGAACAATGTGCTTGGCATTGGAAATGTTACTGCGACAACTTCTCAATCAGGTCTCCTTGCTGGAGTAATCTTGGATTCCTCCAGCACCGCCGCTGGCATCTTGGCATACAACAGCAGTGCAAAACTTACGATTAATGGAATTGAGCAGACTGGTGATGCCGTCAAGGCTATCGGAATAAGTTCATTATCATCTACAAGAAGGATAAAGGCATTTTCTGCAGAACAGTTGAAGAGTGGATTTGTTGCTTTTATACTCCAGGGAAATGCCTCGGAAAGTGCAAAATGGGGACAAAAACTGAACACCGACGATTATCCTTTACTTAACTCTGCGGATAAGGTGTATTCGGATTGTCCTGTGACAATGAAATGCTCAGGCGAGTTGGAAGGCACAGGTACATTTACCAACACAAAGCCAGCACAGGAGGGCACATTCACGATGCAGCATGGCAATAGTATCATACATCACGAATCAGTGGATGTTACCTGCACAGTAGATGGCACAATTGAATATTGGGAATGTGATGTTTGCAATGAGACTTACTTAGATGAAAAATTGACACAACCAGTAGGTAACATTATCAAGGAGGCTGCCACTGGTCACAACTATGATGAGAACGACAAGTGCACGAAGTGCCAGAAAGAAATTCAGTTCGTTAAATTGGGCAACAATAACATAACGATCGAAAAGGTATTTGGTACGAAGAAGAAAATCAGCGGTTACAATCTTTATAAATTTACAGCCCCAGAAGAGGGAGCATTGGTGGTAACGGCAGACAGCCACGGCGAAGACACCTATGGCGCCCTATGGGACAGCCGCACGGCTAAATACTTGATTAAAGAAAATAGTGGTAATGGTGACGGTGACGACTTCAAAATCACCTACGAAGTAACGAAAGGCACCACTTATTATATCGGTGCCAGAGAGTATGATGGCGATGCCATCGTAGGCGAGGTCACGCTCAATGTAAAAATGATAGGTAATCAACCACCTGCAGGCGTGACTGGTAATGGAACCGAGGCGGAACCTTTCATACTGAAGACGGCAGATCATCTGGCGTGGTTCCGTGACTACGTGAATGTAGGTAAGACAAGTGCCTGCGCAAAGATTGCCGATGATGTGGAAGAAATTGATATGAGCACTGTGTGCCATGAGGCTGATGCCGAAAAGCAGGTAGCAGAGCTCAGTTGGACTCCTATCGGTTCTAAGAAGTATCAAGGAACGTTCGACGGCAACGGGAAGACAATCCGTAATCTTTTCATCAGCTCCACCTCTAATGAAATTGGTTTCTTTGGCTGTGCTGCTGATTGCCGCATCAAGAACATCACTTTCGACAATGCGAAGGTGAAGGGCAATGATAATTGTAGTACTGGTATTTTGGCAGGATATGCAGGTTCTTGTGTGATTGAAAATATCAAGACCACAGAAAACTGTTCGGTAGAAGGAAAAGAAGAGACTGGCGGAATAGCAGGAAGAGCTAATGGCAACATCAGCAACTGCGAAAACCATGCAATAGTGAATGGTTCATATTATGTTGGTGGTATTGTAGGTATCTGTTTCGATTCAGAAAATTCCATCACTTCATGCGCCAATTATGGTGCGATAACAGGCACGGACCAATTCGTTGGAGGTATAATTGGATATTTTGGTGAAGGAAGCCTCCAGAACAGTGCCAATTATGGCAATATTACGGGAGATGCTCGCGTCGGAAACTTGATAGGATATGCTAATATATGCAATATTAACAATGTGTTGGGTATTGGCAATATTACTGCAAACCATGCAAATTGTAATGGTCTCCTTGCTGGAGTAATCTGGGATTCCTCCAGCACCGCTTCTGGCATCTTGGCATACAACAGCAGTGCTAAGATGACCATCGATGGAACGGAACTGACGGGTGATGCAGTCGTGGCTATCGGAAGTGGCTCATTGACCTATCTTGATGGTAAGAATGAAGCAGACGTGGTCAAGGCATTCACCCCTGAGCAGCTGAAGAGCGGTGAAGTGGCTTACCTGCTCAATGGAAGCAAGTCAGAAGGCAAGCTGGCTTGGTATCAGCAACTTGGCTCAGATGCTTATCCTGTACTGAAAGCTGCAGAGGGTAATACAGTATATAATGGTTCATTCCGTTACTGCGACAATACTACTTGCTCATATAGCAACAGCACTTCTGAGGATGTGCTGGTTCACCAAATGTCTGCCACTTTAACCAGTCCTGAACATGATGCCGACGAGCATATCTATCACATGGGCTGCCGCAACGAGGGCTGTACTCTGCACAAGTATGTAGCCGACAAGGCTGGAAACATCGAGGTGACAAAGGAAGCAAACAACAAGTTTGTAGCGACCGAAGACCTGACACTCGTCGACGGCGAGGACTTCAAGGACTATGAGGCATTCACCTCCAAGACCATCTCTTACAGCCGAAATATCCCTGAGGGCGCTGCCTGGGGAACTCTCTGCTTGCCATTCGCCATTGACCAGAGCAAGGTAACAGAATGTAAGTTCTATAGTCTCACAGGTATTGATGCAGATAAGGAATGCATCACCCTGGAGAGTTATGAAGAAGGCATAATCCCTGCCGGCACTCCGGTGCTCTTCAAGATGAAGGAGGGTAAGACATCACTTAGTCTTTCTGCAAGCAATGCAGAAATCATAACTGCTCCAAAAGCAGGAACAAACACAGATGTCAACCTCGTAGGTTCATTCACCAAGATTGGCGGCAAAGACAATCAGGGTCTTGACAAAAACGACTACATCATTGGTAAGGATAAGTTCTGGCGTGTCTCTGACTTGGATGATGGCAATCGCGTGGGCATCAAACCGATGCGTGCATACATCCATCCTGCCAATGAATATCTGGCAAGAGCAGCCATGCTGAGCATCGGAAAGGGTGATGGCACTACTGCCATTGACAACCTCAACGCTATCAGCAACGATGCCAATGCAGAATACTATGACGTGAATGGTCGTCGTACCAATGGTCTACAGAAGGGTCTGAACATCGTGAAACGTGGCAGCAAGACTTATAAAATCATGGTTAAGTAAAGGATTTTAAAATCAAAAGGATATGAAAAAGAAAGAATATACAAAACCTGAGATACAGGTGGTAAATATCACCTCTTGCACTCTCCTTGCAGCATCTACCCTATATCAAGGAAGTGCTGATAGCGGTAGTAGTCCAGCAAAAGATGATGATGACTGGTATTATGGTGAGTAACAGTCATTATAACGCCTAACAGCATAATACAGAAAGAGGGTGTGTCATAAATACATGATTACCCTCTTTCACCCGCACCTCACGGGAAACGACAAGGGTCTATATGCCACGATGAAAAGGGGGCGTATAGACCCTTGATTATAGGATGATATTCGTAATCAACATCTCCGCTATTATATTTATTATGAATTGCTCAGATTCTTAATGATTTTCAAAGGGAGCTGTATCACACTTCAGTCAAGCAACTCAAGTAGTTCAA
>OQVO01000318.1_pt1 | contig 15536 bp, 9 predicted proteins | sample 1691511 | NCBI WGS metagenome assembly OQVO01 (sample SAMN03418254, study PRJEB22391) | human gut metagenome | biome: human-gut; feature: organic feature; material: feces | host: Homo sapiens | place: Tanzania | collected 2013-01 | reverse complement strand
GAAACATCTTCCTGCTCGGGGATAGTCCTGAAAGCGAAGTAAACGTTTTAAATCACGAATAACGAGAATATTATACTTTTTTTGTTGCATTTTTTCCAATTAATACATATCTTTGCTTTTGATTGGTTTAGAGCATTGCAAGACATTGAAATAACAATGATAATAAATTAGTTTTCAAGAAAATACTAATAAGAAGACAATATGAAAAAACATCTGATTACAGCGGCTATTGTCGTGCTGGCAGTAACCCCGGCACTTGCCCAGCCGTCAGTGAAAACAGACACAACGGTCAACGTCATCTATTCCGCAGACAAATTCAAAGTGGAGACCAATCATTTCAAATATGACTGGTTCATCAACGTCGGAGGAGGAGCCCAGATTTATTTCGGAGACCACGACAAGCAGGCAAAATTCGGAGACAGGCTTGCTCCCGCATTGAACATAAGCGTAGGTAAATGGTTCACCCCGGCTGTCGGAGCGAGAATCGCCTACAATGGACTCAGCATGAGAGGAGCCACCCAGCAAGGTCCGGACGAAGCGTTCTCAACAGGAAAGGAGGTTCCCGGAAAGGGCGGAAGCGGTTACTGGCTGAACAAGCAGAAATTCTCGTTCGGTGATGTCAGGATGGATGCCATGCTCAATCTTTGCAATGCGTTCCACGGCTACAAGGCGGAAGGCCGCTTCTGGAATCCAAGCCTCTACGCAGGTCTGGGATTCGCCTGGACATACGATGAGCCAGGCAACGGCAAGTCCAGATCCCACGAGGTTTCCGCCAGCATAGGAACAAGCAATGACTTCCGCTTGAGCGACGCATGGGCGATAAACCTCGATGTTCGCGGAATGTTTGTCAATGACCGCTTCGACGGAGAGATGGGTCATCGCTGGGGCGAAGGTGTGCTGAGCGCCACGATTGGTCTGACCTACAACATCGCACCACGCGGATGGAACAAGAGCAAGACCGTTGTCAAGACTGTCAATAACAACATAGCCGACTTCCAGAAGGCTCTCAGCGAGTCCGAAGCTGAAAGGATCAGACTCGAGAAGGAACTCGGCGAACTCAGAGCCCAGCCTCAGATTGTCGAGAAGCAGACCACGATCGCCGCTCCTTACTTCGTGATCTTCGAGATCAACAAGAGCAAGCTCAGCAAGGATTCCCGTGTGAACCTTGGAATGCTCGCCGAGATCATCAAGGCTAACAACATCAAGTACATCGTGACCGGTTACGCCGACGCCGCGACCGGAAACAAGAAGATCAATGACAAACTCAGCCGGAAACGCGCCGAGGCCGTCTATGAATGTCTCACTAAGGAATTCGGAGTTCCGGAGTCACTTCTTGAGATTGACCACAAGGGTGGCGTGGAGAACATGTTCTACGACGACCCTGCACTGAGCCGCGCGGCAATCACTAAAGCATTGTAGTTCCGCCTCTACCTGATTGACTGACCAAGACGGCGGCATGGCACCTCAAGAGTGCCGGCTACCGTCTCAGTCAGTTTTAAGAGAAGACATTTGGTAATGTCAGAATTCTAATTGAAATAAAGTTTTACGAATAAAATGAAAAACATCAAACGATTCTATGTCTCTCCAGACTCAAGGAGGGAAAGAGTGGTCATGGAAAGTACCGTCTGCGCCGGCAGCGAAGTAACTAAAATTAAATCCACCAAGGAGAACGTCGAGGTGGACGAATGGGATTCGATCCAGAATGGAGTAACCTTTGATTAATCTGAAAAAACAATGAGAAAAGCAAGCAGAACACTCGCGGCCGCATTCATGGCGGCTATCGTTCTTGCCGGGTGCCAGAACGAGGAACCGATGAATAAAGTGAAGGAGGGGCTTCCTGTAAGCCTTTCGTTCAATATGGAGGTGCCTGAAATGGACGAGATAACCGTCACAAGGGCAACAGAGGAGCAGGAGACAAAAGTCGAGAAGATAGCTATCCTCTTCTACAACGCCAATCAACCCAACTCGACACCGATCATCGTGAAGGTCAGGAATCTTGGCGAGCCAACAAGAAGGAACAGCAACACCAACTGGCTCTACACGATCGAACTGAATGAGGACCAGCTCACCGTCGGCGACAGGAAGGTGACCAGCGGCGAATGGTACATGTACCCGATCGCCAATTACGACAAGTACACGGTCGTCAATCTGGATGAACTGGCGGGGAAGACGCTCGCCGAGTTCAGGAGCCACACTATCACAGCCTCTGGACGTGACATCACTTCCACGTCTGTGCTGATGTCGGGACACTACGGCGACAAAGAGAACACTACCACCATCACTCTCCAGCCGGGCGAGAACACCTTCGACAAGGTCTTCCACCTCAAGAGGATAGTCTCCAAGAATGTCTTCGTACTCAAGAGCGGGACAGGGGTGACCTTCATTCCGAAGAAGTACAGCATCTACAACTACTCCACATCGTCAACCCTGCTCCAGAGGGATGAGCTGAATGAATATGCCGGTGACGACACCTTCACCAAATTCGAGGAACTTCCTATCGCGGCTCCGGCCGCCGGCGGCGATTACTCTTTCTCATTCTACATGCCGGAGAATGTGCAGAAGCCGGCCGCCTCGCCGACTTCATGGTCTTACGCCGACCGCGAGAGAAGGGAGAGTGACTACAGCACATTCACCTATGCTCCGGCCAAATCAACCTACGTTGTGATCGAGGGTACTTACGAGGGTCCGGGCGAGAGCGGGACAGACCACGTGACAGGAACCGTGAAGTACACCATCCACCTCGGAGACTTCGGCAACAGCACAGATGCGTCAAACACGAAATTCGGCAACTTCTCCGTGACACGTAACGCAAGGTACACCTACACGATAACGGTCAACGGAGTGAAGAACATCATCGCCGAGGCAAAACAGGTGAACGACAATCAGCCGGGAGCCGAGGGACAGATCATCAAGCCGTCCCCGCACGTCATCGTCAACCTTGACGCACACTTCGAGAATGTGCTGCTGACATTCTCGAAGACAAACATCGAGAAATGCATTGTCAGCGGCACTGTACCTGCGGGAGACGGAAAGATGACATCCTTCACCGTTCATGAAGGATCAACTGATCCGCACTTTGAGGACATCGCCTGGGTGAAGTTCGGCAAACCTGCCAGTCAGACGGAATTCGCAAAATATCCTGGAGACGCCAACTTGGTGAACATCTACGACTTGATTGATGAGATAAAGGCCGGCACCACGACACACTGCATAATAAGCGGAGACAATGTCTACACGCAGGCCTACGTGGACGAGTACTTCTACAATGACAAGCCTTACAAAGACTTCGTCAACACGGATGACAGGATCTTGTCATTCACCATCGGCAATGCCAAGATCAGCGCCGACGGACACAGCACCTACATTGAGGGCAGTGGCTTTACACTCCAGCAGGAGTCAATCAAGACATTCTATAAAGATAATGTGGGTAATCCATTCGGATTTGAATCTGTTGAGGAGACACCGGCTGCAACTTTCACCGGTAATGACGACTATCCGGGAACGGAATTGCAGAACGGATTGAAAAACACCTGGGAGATCATCAACACTAAAACAACCAAGAAGTGGGCCGACTATGTGAACATTGCCCAAAACGGCTTCACAGGGGCGACTCCTCCTACCTCGGCCAACATAATGACCACTACCGGAATCAATCCGATGTTCGAATGTCTCTCAAGAAACAGAGACCTCAACGGTGACGGCACAATTGACGAGGACGAGGTAAGGTGGTACCTTCCTAGCGTCCGCCAATGCATCTTCGCCTGGTGCGGTAAGAAGTCACTGCCTACAGAGATATCATTCGAGACGACGAACTATGCGACAAGTACAAACCAGGGCTTCCGTATCTGGTGGGCTTTGGAGGGTACCGCAATCAGTTCCTGGGATAATAAAGATACAAATCCTATGATACGATGCGTCAGGAATCTTGGCACAAACTCAACCTCGGGTGAAGTCTCGGACATCACAAGCTGGGACCAGGAGAACTATGTCGTGACAGTGAACGGCCTCAAGGACGAGACCTTGAGAACCAACATGCAGATCGGAGAGTATCCTGAGCACGAGAATTTCGATGCGGCGAGTACATTGCCTAAGGCTTTCAAGATCGCCAGTGCGGATCTGAACATTCCGGCAAGCGGAGAGGACACCTATGCTCCTGCAATCACAGTTGGCGAGCTTAATCCTACTGGAATACCAGAGAGTCAGAGCAACACGACTCCTCATAATATAACTGTTCCGGTAACGATCACTAATTACGATGCGTCTAAGAACTACACCTATCAAATCGGAGCCGATAACGAAGTAAATGTTACGTCAGCGGAGTTCAATGTCAGTGTTACAATCAACCATACATCAACTTCAAATGGTACGACATCATCGAAAACAATTAAAATAAAGAGCGACAACGGCAATTACACATCCTTTAATGTAACGGTTACACTGACCACAAGAACAGAAGGCTTTATTTGGCAAACAAAATATTACACATACACATACAGCAAGTCTACGCCTCAACAAACAATAGTTGCTGGTGGAACACCAGCCAAAAACACCTTCAAGTACACTGAGATCATGAACGGTGACTGGTGCGAGAAGTACTACCAGGAAGGCACCGACGACCTTGGCAAGTGGAGGATTCCGAACGAGAAGGAGCTCTACTTCATCCCAATGTACTGTGGTGAAGAGATTACCGGCAATCTCGCCGGTTACAAGCCTTCTGGAGCCCAAACCGAAACCGGAACCATGCGATACGCAGCCAAGACCAAATACAATCGAAACCTGATACATGACCCGTCAAATCCAGGTAATACATTCATGATCTACCACCTTCAGAAAGACGGATCGTCAGGTACGCCGATCGTAACAACCGGTCACAATCAGTCCGGTGCGGACTTTACAATCCGATGCGTCCGTGACGCGCCTCAGGGTACCAGATCCTACGACTCCTCCTACAGTAGCGGAGGAAAGGGATTCGGACTGTAGAGGCTTACCTAAAGACTTAACCTATGGGTAAATGGATTAAACTCTTTAACACATAGGTTATGAAGCGAACATATTCAGCATCTGTGCTGATGGTGCTGGCGGCACTGATGGCCGCCTCCTGCGCCGACAACAACGAGACGGAGGTACTGGGACAGGAGTCGATCTCCCTTACCGGAGAAATAGGACAGATTCCTGTTACAAGAACCCAGATCGACATCGAGCCGACGGCAGACGGATCGGTAGGCATACTCTGGTCTGTCGGAGACAGGGTCGGCGTGTTCGGAAACACCACCCCTAACGCCCCGTTCGACGGCACATTCTCCACTCCTGTGAGTTCCGGAGAGTTCAAAGGCTCGCTGTACACAAGCGACCGGCCAAGGTTTGCCTACTATCCTTACGTGGAAGGGGCGACGGACAGCAGAGCGATCCCGGTCAATGTGGCCCCAGTGCAGTACTACACGGACGAAGCTTCTATCGCCGCCAACGATGTGAAGGCCAGCGACACACCCGTCATCAAAAAAGATGGAGGCTATGGGTTCATATTCAAGCCTCTGGTGTCCTTCCTGAAGGCGGAGGTGACATTCGGAAGCAAGCTTGACGAGGTCGCAAGCTCGGAGAGACTCCAGTCCATCATATTCAGACAGAAAGTTGAAGGGATCGCGGCGCCTCGCGCCTGGACCGGTGATTTCACGATGGATCTAACCAATCTGGCTTCGGGTCTTGCCGCTGTTGACGGAAAGACCTCATCCCAGATCTCTGTGAAACTGGCGAAGGACAAGGAGGGAGGAATCTCGGTTGGAAGAAAGGCTGTCGTGTATGCCGCCATCGCGCCAGGCATCAAGAAAGGTGACAAGATCGAGATTCAATTATTGACTGACTCCCACAAGGTGTCATTCGAGGTCAAGGCTCTCGTAGATTTCCAGGCCGGAGCATGCTACGACATCCCTCTGAACCTTGATGACCTGAAGCCGGAGAACAACTGCACGGTCGAAAACATCAGCACGACTCCACTGGAGTTCAAGAGTTTCGGGTTCGAAATCGCCAAGAACGAGTCAAGCCTTCTGAAGAAGACAGCGGTTCTGAACACTAGTACCTCCAAGACCGAAGTCAAGGCCGCGGAGGATTTCAGCTGCGCGATCGACAAGAACGCCGGCACGGTCTCTTGCTGCATCCCTTACCTTTACAACTTCACGCTTGTACCGACGTTCACGGTACCTGAAGGAGTGAAGGTTCTTTGCAACGGTGAGGTTCAGGAAAGCGGTGTGTCAGGCCAGGATTTCCGGATTCCTGTTGAATATACCCTTGTCAGCGGCACGCAGAGAAAGGTGTTCACCGTTACCGTCACGAACACCGGACTGCCGGTGGTGGTTGTCAACGTCAACACTCCGGGAACAGTCTCCTTCCTTGACTTCGCCATCCCCGCTAAGGGTGCAAACTGGAGCGAGGCCGACGACATCGCTGTCTACAAAAACGGTGTGGCGGACTTGAATAAGGCCGGTTGCAGCATCAGGCTCAGGGGAAACACGTCGTCCAATTACGATAAGAGGCCGATGGCTATCAAGCTGAACAAAAAGGCGGGCATCCTTGGGATGAAGGAGCACAAGAGATGGATTCTGCTCTCTCCGTGGACGGACATGTCACTCATTCGTAACTATCTGGCGTTCAACATCGCCCAGACTATCCAGAACCACTTCATCAACGGGCCGACAGACGGAAGCACCTTAGGTAAGGGACTGGTCTGGAATCCTTCAGGGCAGAATGTCGAGCTGGTCATCAATGGCATCCACGCCGGCAACTATCTTTTCTGCGAGCAGATCAAGATCAATAAGAACAGGCTGAAAATGACAAACCCGATATTTGAGGATGTTGTCGAGAAAAACACCAGCCCTACCGTGAAGGATTGCAGCTACCTTATCGAGTTCGACAATAATTACGACGAGACCTGGAGATTCAAAACCACGATGCGTGAATTGCCTTGCTTGTTCAAGGATGACTTCAAGGTTACAGTGAATAATATCACATATGATGGCAGCGCGATTTTCGAGAGTCTGAAAACCTACATCAACGCCATCGAGAGCAACCTTACTTATGGTTATTACACAGAGGCCTACAAGAGTCTCGACATCAACTCCGTGATCGATTACTGGTTTGTCTACGAGATCGCGATGAACGACGAGATACAGCATCCGAAGAGTGTCTACATGTACAAGGACGGGGACGGAAAACTCAGCGCCGGGCCAGTGTGGGACTTTGACAGTCAGAACTTCACGAATGTGGACACGGAAAAGAACGCGTACTACTATCACACATGGAGTTCACTTCTCATCGAAAGGGCCATTAATTATAATGAGAACCCAAGGAGGTACTATATGTGGTGGCCTCTGTTGATGAAGGATCAGAACTACATCAATAGGGTCAAGGCTCGCTGGGCGGATGTCTACCCAGACTTGATTGATGTCGCCAACAGAGTCGTAGAGGAGAGGCGCACCGCAAACAGGCTTTCTGATGAGTATAATCGAAAGATTTGGAAGGTCGGTAATTATCTGGATGAGCATTGGCTGTGCGGTGACGAGAAGATGGAGTTCGACGCCGTGATGGACAACCTCAAGTACTGCTACAACAAGCGTCTTGAGAACCTCAACAACACCATCACCAACCTTCGTAAGTGGAACTGATCACACAATACCGATGGTTTTCAACAGACAGCGGCGACCCATTCAATGGTCGCCGCTGTCCTTTTTCGGCAATATTCAAGAACGCCCCTCTTTTTGGCGGTCAATCTCAATAATTGAAGGATTGCAGTTTGTTAAGGATCGGTGAGGATAGGCCTTGGGTCTTGGCGGTGCGCGGACCGATGATGTCGAAGACTAGGATTTCGTTCTCGCCTTCGTTCAGCCAGCAACCTGGCATGTAGAGGGTCTGCTGAGGGCCGATCTCCCAGATCCGGCCTATTCCGCGGCCGTTGACATAGACAAGACCCTTGCCCCAGGAAGTGAAATCAAGGAACGTGTCAGTCGGTTTGCCGGTGACGGTGAATGTGGCTTTGTAGCAACCGGCAGGCAGACGGCTGCCTGTCGAAGCCGAACTGTTGGCCAGTGTCTGGTAGTTCATCGACTTGTAGAAATCATATTCGTCCGGGAACTTGTAGGTTTCCCAGTTCTGAAGATGGTATTTTTTAGTCCCCAATGGTGTTGTTTTCAGATTCACATTCCCCAGGATTCCCTTGTAGTCGGTGATGGTTGTCCCGAAATTGACACGTCCCATCGCCTCCACGAGGATGTCAAGCCTGGCTCCTTTGTTGAGGACAGATTTGTCCATGCTGATGGAAGTCTCGCCTTTCCTTCGGTCGATCGTCCCGACAAACTTATTGTCCACAAACACCCTCGCGTAGTCGTGAACTGTCAGATGAAGTTTATAACTATAATTCTTATTGATCTCCGGGAGCGTTGTCCTGTAGAGAACACTGCCATAGCCTTGATCCAGATCCTCCATTCTCATAGGATCTGAGCTGGTACCGACAGAGGCAGGAAGATTGTCCCATAGTGGAGAATATTCATTGAAAGTGATTTCCGAAAGCGTCCCGGAAGGAATGGTCTCCGGAATATCCGGCAGGGCCGCACCGTTGGTGTACTTGCTCAACGTGTTGCGGAGGGCAGTGTATTTTTCCGTTATCTGTCCGCTTTCGCTGATTGGCGCGTCGTAGTCGTAGGATGTGACATCTGGTCTGTAGCTGTTGTCGTTAGCTCCAGCCCAATGACCCCAGTTTGTGCCTCCGTGAGTCATATAGAGGCTGAACGAGATTCCCTTGGACAGCATTTCGTCGATGCCGGAAGTCATTTCTTTGGCGGATCTCGTCTGGTGGGCCACGCCCCAGCTGTCATACCATCCGCTCCAGAACTCGCTGCACATGAGCGGACTGTTCGGCCTTACCTTTTTCAATTCGCTGAACTCTCTGTCGATGTTGGAACCGGTCCCGAAGTTCATTGTCCAAAGAAGGTCGTCAAGTCCGTTCTTTTTGAAATTGCTTGACCAGTCGCATTGGAACAGCTGTACCTCATTGCCATAGTATTTACGGAGAATGTCCCTGATTTTCCCGACATAGGTCTTGTTTTCTCCGTAGGAGCCATACTCGTTCTCCACCTGGATCATCAGTATCGGCCCGCCTTTCTGGATGGTCATCCCCTCAAGCTGGCCTGCCACCGCCTGCTCGAACTTGTCCACACGCTCAAGAAAGTAGTCATCATTGTCGCGCAGTCTTATTCCGGATTGCTTCAGCAGCCACCACGGCAGACCACCCATGTCCCATTCGGCGCAGACATAAGGTCCCGGCCTTAGGATCACGTACATTCCGTTCTTTTGGCAGAGTCTGCAGAACTCGGCGAGATCGTTTTGCCCGGAGAAGTCGAAGTTGTCCCGCGACTGCTCGTGGATGTTCCAGAAGACATAGAGACAGATGGTGTTCATCCCGAGAGCCTTGCAGAGTTGGATTCTGTTTTCCCAGTATGGGCGCGGGATTCTTGGGTAGTGCAGTTCGGCAGCCTTCACGATGAAAGGCTCTCCGTCAAGCAGGAAAGTCTTGTCTCCCGTAGTGAAGCTATGTCCGGTGCCAGGACCAGGATCTCCGTTGGCTGTGACGGTGATGTCCTTCAGTGTGTTCAAGTCCAGATTGATCTCGTAGAAGGCTCCGGCCTTGAAAGCATTGAGAGCCTTCATCTCAAAACTTACAATATGCTTGTCGGTCATGAGCTGAACCTCTACGGGATCGCCGGCCTCGAGTCCCGGAAAGATGGAGGCATAGGCAGCGACGGAACCGCTGAGCGGCTTGCCGTTTCCGGCGGCGTCCTTGAGGTTTAGCTTGAGTTCTGGACTCGTTTCTCCGGTCACCTCCTTCAGGCCGGAAGACAGGTCTGTCAGATTCATGGTGAAGTTACCGGTCAAGGCTCCAGCCTTATCCCCTTTGGTCTTGAGTACTATTCCTTCAAGCTTTTCGGAACTGCTGAGCTGGCCTCCGAGACTGCTGTATCTAACATTGAAGCCGAGCAGCGACACCATTGGCTTGAACACGAACCTATAGCCTGCCCTATCAGAAATGACGGTTCCACTTGCCTTGATGTCGTTCGATCCGATCGACTCCGGGCCGGTGTAGGTCTGTTCGGATGAAATTGTCACCTTGATGTCCGTCACATTATCCGCAGCCTTATCGTAAGGATAGTAGGCGTATTTTGGTGAGTCGCCTTCAATGACCTTCCCGCTGAAGGTTCCGGTAGAGACCGCGGATGTGAAAGTGCCGCTAAATGGCGAGTTGACGGTCTTGTTGCCGAAAACCCCGAGCTTGTCCCCGACAGACCAGAGTATGCCTTGTGATCCGTCGATGGTGGGATCAAGGTCAACCGCGGTCCTGGTCGGCAGAAGAGACTCTGACTCTCCGATGACTGTCACACTTTCAGTTGCGCTCCCGTCGCCGCTTATCTCTTTCTGAACGCAGGACGAGAGTGTGATGGCAGCGGCTGTCAATACTGCGGCCGCGGACAATGAATACTTGAGCGATTTCATCTTATTTTGTTGTTTATCAATATGTTACCCTTAAAACGAAAAGCGCGCGGCAGAACCATGATAATCATAGGTTCACCGTCGCGCTTTTTCTATTGCTTAAAGTTAGAGTAAGAAGTCTTTTGCAGACTTCTTTGGAGGCATGTGCCTACTGGCCAAGCCCGCTTCCTCCGTTGGAGAAGGAAGAGTCGTAGGTCTTGCTCGTCGTGCCTTGGGTGTCACGGACGCAGCGGAGTTTCATTACTGGCCCCAACCTGTCGTCAGCATGGTGTGTGGTCAATCTGCTTGGACCTTCCGCCGGATCCTTGTAGTAGATCATGTCCAGATTGTCCTTCTTTCTGTAGTACTTGCTTCGTCCGGCTGTGTAGGCTTCAAGATTCATGTAGTTATTCATGAAGCTCAGCTCCTTCTCGTTAGGGATGCGCCATTGTCCGAGGTCGGACTTGTCGGATTCCTCCGAATAGTACTTCTGACACCAATTTCCGCTCGCAACCTCGTCTTTTGTGAAGTTTGTCCGAATCTCCTCACCGCTGGTTGTTGTGATGATGATGTCGTACAGTGTCAAAGGGCGTCCTGTAAGATACTTGTCGTGTGGCTCAAGTCTTACATACTTAGCGCTAATTCCCTGATGGCTGGCATTAAATGTGATTGTTCGTTTAAAATCCGACAAATCGTTGCCGTTACATTCCGCGACATCAACAAAACTAGTCCCGTCGGAAGATACTTTTAGTGTTTCCCTCATACATCTATAGGCATAGATGTAAACGGACTTTATATTGACCGGAAACATCAACTCAATAGTAATGTATCTTCCTGGTTCCTGGATATTAGCCGATTTCCAACTGGTCTCGCTGTCTCCATCCACAATGTTCCACAAATTTCCGTTATCTGTGGTGTAACCGGTCGCTGTCACATTCGCGACATTGCCCTTGCAGTTGCCATTCGCCACCTGAAACGCCGTAGGCACCTTGTCAGCGGTCGCATTCCTGTAGTGTGCCGAGTACTCACCATTCTGTGAGCCTGCGTCCCTTGTGCTTTTCGAGTCAAGATTGTGGATGGAAATCACCCTTGTGGCGGCATCATAGCTGGAGATCGGCGAGGTTGTCCCCGAGTAGTTCCTTAGGGATCTCACACATCTGACTTTGAGTGGAGCCCCATAGGTGCTGCTGTAGTTACTATTTTTCTGCTGCTCCCCGAATGTGGCTCCCTCGTCGGCCCACCAAAGGCTTTGCCCATTTGTGCTGGTCCAGTAGTTTATGTTGTCGCCACCTTTAGGAGCGACGTTTATACGAGCCTCTGTGGCGACGGAGTTCATCCCGACCCAGAACTTCACGCACTGGTTGACGGCAGGGAGGTACCAGCGGATCTCGTCGGCGTCAATCCTGCCGTCGCCGTTGTTGTCCCTGTTCCTTGTCATGCACTGGTAGATCGCCTCCCTGTCCGGGGTCACTTCAGCCGCGAACGGAGCGGTCTGGCCGGCGGAGGTGTAGCCATTGACAGAGGCGTTGACGTAGGTCGCCCAGCTGCTGAGGATAAGATTTGACGGAATGTTGGAGTAGCCGTCATCTCTGTTTGTTCCCGTCGGTACAAGGGATGCGAAACTTGTGTTTGCGGGATACTCCGGTGTCTCCTCGATGGTCTCGAATCCATAAGGGTTCGAGCTTGAGGAATTAAGGTCATAGAATGTCTTTATCGAGCGCTGACTTATCTTGAAACCGTTTTTAAGGTCGGCATAGGTGCTGTGACCATCTTTGCTGACATTCACGCTGCCGAAGTTAACGGTCATAGTCCTGTCGTCGGCGTTGACAAAGGTGTTGATGTCCTTGTCGTCGTAGAAGTACTCGTTCACGTAGGCGGCGATGTAGAGATTGTTCCCTGATTCAAGGCAGTGACTATAGTCTCCGTTCTTGATCTCGTTCATCAAGGTGATCACATCCACTGTGTTGGCAGGGTCGAACGCGCTGAATGTTGTAGTTGTGGCAGGTTTGCCGAAGCGGATCCAGGTGTAGTCGAAGTCGGCAGGTACCAAAGCCCCGTCGGTCTCGTTGTCGCAGTACGGTGTGCTGACATTTACCACATAACTCTCCGCTGTTCCTTTGGAAATCTTGATGATGGCGTTCTCGTAGTGTGCGTCCAGACGGATGTTGAACTAGTCGTTTGTCTTCACGATGTGTCCCTCGGCTCCGTGCTGGTAGGTGTTCCCGCTCTCATCCACGCAGTTTGCCTCGGCGATGATCTTGTTGACGCCATTCACTGTCACCCTGTAGGTGTAGTGGAAGTTTCTTCTCGTGGTGAAATTGCCGTTTGAGGCAGCCGCCTTGGAGAAGTCTCCAAGGTGAATCGTGTATTCGACATTTCCCTGGTACGTGGCATCCTTGTACTGCCCCTTTACGACAACGTACGTGGCATAGGTAGGGGCGTAGGTGAAGGTGCTGTGATCCGGACTGTTCCTTTTCTCGCGGTCGTTGTAGGTCCAAGCCGCAGGTGAGGAGGTCGGCAGCTGCACATTCTCAGGCATATAGAACTCGAATATCTTATTGTCCGGAATGGCGAAACCATCGGCGGAGCGGAAGCGGTAGTCATCGCTGGCGTCAATGCCTTTGTAGCCGGCGGCAAGATTCTGGCCGTTCCCGGAACTCCATCCCTTCCGCTCCAAGAGTGTGGACGAGCGGGAGTAATTGAATATTCCATAGGACTCAGGCGTGAAGTTGGCGCTGCCCGAGAAGTCGAATGTTATCTTCGCGACGATTCTTCTGAGGTGAATCACGCCGGTTAGTGTGTTCTCACCTGCCGTCAACGTGACGGCTCCATCGCTTGTGTCGTGGGTCTGGCCGTCCTCGCAATACTTGCCGCTCATCAGCACGGCGGACTCTGTGATGTCCTGACTGTTGTTGCCTTTCATCACGCAATAGTCGAGGAATTCGGTCCGGTTAAGATTCCCGATCTCATTCATATTCGCCGAGAAGAATCCCTTGTCATAGTTGGCGATGGCGTACATGTGCCATTGTCCGCTTGTCACCTTTCTCTCGCCGTTTGTGAGTTGGTCTTCCGTCAGCTCGATAGTGTACTTGTAGTTTGATCCTGACGTGCTTGAAGGCGCCGGCATGTTGTCGACGTAGGCGATGATAGGTTTCTCATCACCTTTGTAGAAAAGGATTGCCATCCTTTCCACGTTGGACTCGACCTCCTCGCTGGCTCTGGTGATGGCAATCTGCTCCTTGTCTGGAGATGTCATCGTGAACGAGACAGAGTTGACAGGCAACCCTTCCTTGGGTTTATTGAATGGCTCCTCATTCTGACATCCAGAGAGGGCGAGCATTGCCACTAATGGGGCAACAACGATTCTGTGTATTTTTTTCATGGTTCTTTTCTCCTTATTAGTCAAATGTGACCCCGTTTTCGATGGAATCCCACTTATCGACTTCAACGTTAGGTGCGCCTGAGTTGATTTTCGTCACCTCGCTGCCCGCGCAGATCTGTCCTTCCATCTCCACGAGAGTGTGGGTTGTCTCGGGGGAAGTGTAAAGGGTTTTCGTGTTCATAATCTAATAGTTTCTCATTCAATGTATTATTTCGCTCTTGTGATCACGGCTCGGCTGAGTGCCGGGTCGTCGTAGAACATGTTGTCCACACCGCCCTTGTAGTCGATCTCAAGCTGGGATGCCTGGACTCCGAACTCCTTCGTTAGGCAGTCGTAGACGGCCTGCGCGCGGTCCCGGCTGAGTTTCTCGTTGATCTTCTTGTTGCCCGTGGCGGCGTCGGCGTAGCCGCTGACGGTGAATTTCGCCCCGGTGGTCTTGAGGATCTCGGCGAGAAGTCCGAGGTTGACCCTGGCCTCCTTGGAGAGGGCGCTCTTCCCGAGCTCGAACCTTACGAAGTATGGGGAGGCGATCGTGTTGGTGGTCTCGATGATCTCAGGCCTGGCCTTGAGCCCGGCCAGCTCTTTCTCAAGTCTTTCGCGCTCGGCCTTGAGCTCGGCGAGGGCGAGCTGGTAGGAGGAGATGTCGGAGGTCTCCACCACCTTCACCACCTTGCTCCTGTCCCAGCCGCGAGGCTTGAACTTGTAGGTGAGGCCGACGGTGGCGGAGAGGTTGCCCTCGCCCCAGCGGTGGCCAAACTCGCCGTCAAGAGCCTCGTTGACCATCATCCCGTGGATGTTGACGTTGAGGTCGAGAGCGTCGCAGAGCCTGAAGGCGTTGTTGAGGCCGACGTTGCCGCTGATCTCGCTGTTCTTAGGCTCCTCCGAGTAGACATGCGCCAGACCGACCCCGATGAAAGGCGACGGGTTCCAGAAGTGCCCCTCCGGCTTGTAGCCGCAGATGACGTTGGCGAGGTTGAACATCACGTCGGCGTGGATGTTCCAGAAGCTGAACTCCTGTCTCTTGAGCCAGTAGCCGTGTCCGCCCTTGCCGGGAACCTCCTTGCCTGTCGAGTGGGTAGGGCTCCAATCCTGCGTCGCGCCTTTCTGGCCGATGCCGCTGTAGCCGAGCCTTACGCCGATGGCAGGGGTGAACCATTTGCCCACATAAACGTTGAGCGCGGGGGCGAGCCTGTCGCCGAACTTGCACTGCTTGTCGTGCTCGCCGAAGTAGACCTGCGCTCCGCCGTCCACCCCGACGAACCAGTTCGCCTTGAACGGCGCGGTCTCGACCCTGTACCTGTCGGAGCTGTACTCAACCGTGACCGTCGTGTCTGTCTTCACTGTGGGCTGCTGGCCGAGCGCCGGGATTGCCGCCAGCGCCGCGATAGCCATTACTGTCAGATGTTTTTTCATGAAATTTCGGATTTAAATTGCTTCCAAATTATTCTCTAAAACGTTATGTGTTTCAAACAAATAGGTATAATTCTTCCTTTGCAGTTCACTCAACCGCTAAAATAATATAATGGAAAAAAATATGCAAAAAAATCATTAAAAAGATCATCAAAAAAAATGGATTTTTTTGATGATCTTTGATTTAAAACGTTTACTTCGCTTTCAGGACTATCCCCGAGCAGGAAGATGTTTC
>OQVO01000315.1_pt1 | contig 15634 bp, 13 predicted proteins | sample 1691511 | NCBI WGS metagenome assembly OQVO01 (sample SAMN03418254, study PRJEB22391) | human gut metagenome | biome: human-gut; feature: organic feature; material: feces | host: Homo sapiens | place: Tanzania | collected 2013-01 | reverse complement strand
CGTCAAGCATTTCATTGATAAAGTAGTCAATGTTTATTTTGGTGCCAGAGTATACGATGGCTTCAATTTCGTCGAGCAGCTCGTCAAATTCAATGCCATTGGCCACGGCTATGTCGTCTAACGCCACTTTGCGGTCGATGCTGTGAATGATGCTAACCTTCAGTTTCGACTTGTTGGCCACGGTTCGTATGCGTAAATCCTCGGGCCTTTCAATGTCGTTGTCCTCGCAGTGCTTTTTGATGAGTTTGCAAAATTCGGTGCCGTATCTCTTGGCCTTGCCAGCTCCCACACCAGGAATGTTCTGCAACTCCTCAAGGGTTTGAGGGTAGAAGGTGGCCATGGCCTCGAGTGAATTGTCTTGGAATATGACGTAAGGTGGAATGTCTTGCTCTTTCGACATCTTCTTGCGCAGATTCTTGAGCATGGTAAACAGGGCCGGGTCAACGGAAAATGCCGATTCTTCGTGCAATTCTGCTTCGGCCTCCTCTTCAAAGTCGCGGTCTTCGATAATCTCGAAAGATTGTGGCTTCGCCATGAATTTGCGTCCTTTTTCGGTGATTTTCAGCACGCCATAGTTGTTGACGTCCTTGTCAAGATAGCCAGATATGAGTGCTTGTTTGATAACAGCATTCCAAATGCGTTCATCAACTTCCTCACCGCAACCGAACTCCTCGAGTTCGTCGTGATGGTAATCGCTAATTTCTTCGGTGCGATTGCCGAGTAATATATCCTTAATGTAATCATCACAGAAGTTCTCTTTCGTTGCAGAGATAACTTCCAGCACTTTCAACAATTCTTTTTTAGCTTCCACCTTTCCCCCTTACGGGCTGAAAGCCCAGAAGCTCCTAGCCCAGGGCAACACCCTGGGTATAAGCGCAAAATTAATCTTTTCTCACGAACACACAAAAGAAATCCCCCAAAAACTTGCATAAAAGAGAAATATTGCTTATTTTTGCAGCAAATAAAAAGAAAGAACGATGGCAAAGGAAAATATAGACTTATCAGTAGTCCTTCATAATGACAGCGACTATAAGGACTGGCTCGTAGAACTCAAGGAACGATTCTATAGCCATCGCCTTAAGGCATCTTGCGCTACCAATGGCTACCTGTTAGACTTCTATTGGAAGCTGGGACGAGACATTGAAGCTAAGCAATATACCAATACTTACGGTTCTGGCTTTTACAAGAATCTTAGCCAGGACTTGAAGAATGAAATGCCGGGAGTGAAGGGTTTTTCGCCAACCAACTTGAAGTACATGAGCTACTTTTATAAGCTCTATGCTCCATTGTTGGCAAATCGTCAGCAACCTGCGGACGATTTTGAAGAGGACTTGTATAAAACAGATATTCAGCGAGTTGGAGATCAAAAACAAAATCGTCTACACGGTGTAGACGATTTCAAAATTCTATTCTTTATTCCATGGTTTCATCATCAACGTATCATCGACAAATGCAAGGATGATATGGACAAAGCCTTGTTCTTCGTAAGAAAAACTTGGGAGAACAATTGGGGACGTGACGCTCTTCTCAACTGGCTTGATACAGATCTTTATGAGCGTAACGGCAAGGCAATCACCAACTTCCAGTCCACGCTTCCTGCCATACAGAGTGACTTAGCGCAACAGATAACAAAAGACCCTTATCAGTTGGATTTCCTTAATCTAAGGGAGAAATATGACGAGCGTGACATTGAGAATGAATTGGTGAACAACGTTACTCGTTTTCTTTTGGAACTCGGAAAGGGATTTTCCTATATGGGCAGACAATTTCGTTTGGAAGTAGGTCAGCAGGAGTTCTTCCCCGATTTGCTTTTTTACAATGCCCACCTCCACGCCTATGTGGTCGTTGAGCTAAAAGCCCAGTCGTTCCATCCATCATTCTTGGGGCAACTGAGTTTCTACGTATCTGCCATAAATCACCAGTTCAAGACCGACATCGACAACCCGACCATCGGTTTGCTCATCTGCAAGGACAAGGACAATGTGGTGGCGAAATACGCCTTAGAGTCATACAAGGAACCGATGGGAATATCAGAATATCAACTGTCCAAACTCTTCCCGAAAGACTTCAAGTCTTCCATGCCGACTATAGAGGAATTGGAAAAGGGTTTGAAAGATAATCGAGAATAGCTTTGGCTACTAATTTGAGCCCCCTACGGGCTGAAGGCCCAAAAGCTCCTAGCCCAGGGTAACACCCTGGGTATAAGCGCAATCAGCCTTGCGCCCTGTAGGAGCAAAAGCCTTAAAAAATATAAAGATATTAAGAATGAAAACAAGGGAAGAATACATAGCACTCATCGCTTCTCATGCCGAAGAACTGCAAAACACCTTCGGCATCACCTCCCTGCGCCTCTTTGGTTCTGTTGCGAGAAACGAGCACCACGATGGCAGCGATGTAGATATTTATGTAGAAATACCCCCCAAGTTTTCCCTGGTAGTCCGTCTGAAAGCATACCTTGAAGCCCTTCTGGGCTGCCCTGTTGATATTATCCGGAAGCACCAGCACCTCAACTCCTTCCTGCTCAGGGAAATTGAGAGAGATGGGATTGAAGTGATAGCAGAGCGATAGATAGGGGACACCAACGATCCGACATCTTATCTATCTTTAAATGGATTTATTCAATCCATCCACTATTTTCATCAGTAAAACATTCTTTTCTCACGAAAACACAAAAGAAATCCCCCTAAAAACTTGCAGAAAAGAGAAATATTTCTTATTTTTGCAGGCAGATAAATTTTAGAAACATGACAACAGAAGAACAATATAAAAGTTTTATACTGAATTGCACTACATCACCAAAAAGTGTCAACAACTATAGTGATTTTAAGCGCATTAATGGAACTGTAGCCAAAATCAAAGGAATCGAATCCTTTGATATTTACTCCTGTGTACATACCAAAGAACTACAAGATATCATAGATTCACTTTATGATAATGAAGAATTCAAGCAGTATGATAAAATTGGCAGTAACCAGTATTCTAACACATTAAAGACATACATGCGTTTTCTATGCGCTAAGGAACTTTTCTCAAACGAAGCAAAAAAAGTAAAGCTCCCTTCAAATCTTACTCTACAGCAGATTTACTATGGTGCTCCTGGCACAGGTAAATCAAAGACCATCAAGGACTTGACTTTCGGAGAGAGCGTGATTCGTACTACATTCCATCCCGACTCTGATTACGCCTCTTTTGTGGGCACCTATAAGCCTATCACAGAAGAAGTTGCGCTGCGCGATTGCTATGGCAAAAAGGTGATTGATGAAAAAACAAGTGAGGTCGTAACAGAAGAAAGAATTGCTTACAAATTCATTCCTCAGGCTTTTCTCGAAGCCTATGTGAAAGCGTGGAAGAAACTTGGTAGCAAAAAGAGTGGAAAGAGCGATAAAAGCTATAATAGAATCCACCCAGCACTTCTTGATACTCCAGAAATTTTCACTAAGAATAAGGTATCAAAAAAGCAATATCTTATTATCGAAGAAATAAACCGAGGTAATTGCGCCCAGATCTTTGGTGATCTGTTCCAATTACTCGATCGCAACGAATATGGTTTTTCTGATTATCCTATCGTTGCAGATAAAGATATGCAGAAGTATCTCGAAAAGGAATTTGCGGGATGGGAGATTACGAATAAAGACGAAATCAGCCAGCTCTATGGCGAAGCCAATATGGTAAACCTCATCATGAAGGGAGAGCGCCTTGTTCTGCCTTCAAACCTCTATATTTGGGCCACAATGAACACCAGCGACCAGAGCCTCTTCCCTATCGACTCTGCCTTTAAACGCCGCTGGGATTGGAAATATGTGTCTATCAGCGAAGGTCGTGACAAGGCAACCAACGCTCCTCTCAACTGGTACATCAATACGGGTGATAAGCAATACAATTGGTGGTCATTCATCAGCAAGGTTAATGAGCTGATTGGTTCACTTACCAATTCAGAAGACAAGAAGCTCGGCTATTTCTTCTGCAAGGCAAAGGATGGAGAAATCGATGCCGATTTATTCGTAAGCAAGGTTATCTTCTATCTCTGGAATGATGTATTCAAAGACTATGGATTCGATGATAAGGACTTCCAGGATGAAGAAGGCAAGATTCTGTCTTTCGACCGATTCTATGAGGATAAGAATGGCAAAACTAACGTTGATATAGCTATCGTTGAGCTGTTCTTGGAGAATTTGGGAGTAGAAGAATACTATTCTGATGAAAGAGAGGAAGAAGATTCAGAAGATTCATACGAAAAAGAATCAGATTTCGAACTTAACAATAACAATAATAGCAATTCAACTTCATACGATTACACCAAATATCGAGTTAACGGAAGTAGCGAACTTCTAGGGAAAGGAAAAATGGCTCTTGCTGTAATGGAATATCTGGTTAAAGATAAGAAAGAAACATATTCTGAAATATTATCAGATATATCAAGGATTATCAATTCAAAGACAGATCGAATTGTTATTAAAGTTGAGGACTATCCTCAATGGAAAGAGAAATATAAAAATGACAAAGGTAAACGTTGGTACGACGATTACCCTTTAACGACAATAGACAACGTCAAATTTTATTTTACAACACAATGGGGCAAAGGAAACATCCAAGCTATTCTTCATTTAGCGAGAACAAAAGGATGTACTGTTGAATCCGTAAAATAATATAACATGAGAATCCTCATAGAAGAACATCAGTATCAGGCTGAACAGATTAGGGATGTTCTGCACGGCATCGACGCCATGCAGGACATTGACGGCAACGTCAGCATCAACTATGTTGGGTATTACTACAATACCCAGCTCAACGATTGCGTCTTTATTTTGCCGAAAGTACTGCTCGAAGACACCCCAGAGGGCGAAAGAGTATTCGGCAAATACGCCCCGGAAACCATCGTCAACCTGAACCAGAACAACCCACTTTCTCAACAGGAGAAAGACTTCATCTATGAGTTCTCTGTCTGGATTTACCGCACCATCGAGGTTTACAACAATACCACCAGAAACGGCATTGTCTATCACCAGAAAATAGCATGTCTCGGTAAAAGTAACAGACAAATCAACAACACCTTCCTCGATATTCTGCTGGCGCTCATCGACTTCAACAAGCACAACCAGGATTTCATCTTCTTCATCCTGAAGAACATCCATTCCGGTTACAACCGCATTCATTGGTCAAAGACCATAGCCACCACGAGTGCCATCATCAGCAAAAACAGCCCTGTTTATACCCATCCTGTCAACAGGAAAAAGCAGATCAATTTTGATGAAGAACTCCTGATTATCTTCTATTCCATCCTGAATTATATCAGCGAAAGATACGGCTTCGCCAATCATATCAACTGCAATTTCCAGCTGATAACAGGCTATCGTTTCAAGACCTATCTGGATGGACTGGGAAAGACAAGACTTCTCCAGATTAAATACAAGTACTTCTCTGACAAGGCATTACACCTCTGGCAACTATGCTACGATTTCTTTGACAATGCCAAGCGCATGAACATCCAGCAGGAACGCAAGGAGTATCTTCTGGTAAAGAGTTTCAATATCGTTTTCGAGGCCATTATTGATGAACTTCTAGGCGAGAAGAACATTCCAGCCGGACTGAAAGAACAGGCTGACGGCAAGCGCATAGACCATCTGTACAGCTACCAGAACCTGATTACAACAAGAAATCAGGAGCCAGTTTATTACATCGGCGACAGCAAGTATTACAAGTTAGGTCATTCAATCGGCAAAGAATCTGTATATAAGCAGTTTACGTACGCCAGAAACATCATTCAGTGGAACCTGAACCTCTTTATGAACGACGATAAGGACGATGAAGAGTTGCAATACGACAAGCGTAACTTTGGCAACATACCGAAGCTTCGTGACGACCTGACAGAAGGCTACAACATCATTCCGAACTTCTTCATCAGCGCAAAGATGGCAGAGAATCTCTCTTTCTCAGATCAGATTTCGTCAACCGACAGGGAAAAGAAGTGCTTCAACACCCAGCATTTCAACGACCGCCTGTTCGACCGCGACACCCTTCTCGTCTTCCATTACGACGTCAACTTCCTCTACGTAGTATCTCTGTATGCCCGTCATAACGAGCACCAGAAATTCGCCTGGAAAAACCGGGTTCGCAAGATGTTCCGAGATGAAATCCAGAAGATGCTGGACGAAAGATACGACTTCTATCGCCTCACGCCGAAAGAAGAAACGCAAGTAGAAGAATTCGTCAGCCGGAATTTCAGAAAGCTTATCGGCAAGATATTCTCACCATCGAAATCCAATGATTATCTGATACTTGCGTTTGAAAAAGAAGACTCTGATGAGGAGCAAAAAGAAGCTATCATAAACGATGTTAAGGAGAAATTCTATATAGAGGAGTTTGCTTTATCGGATAACGGGATTGACTAGTGAAAGATACCTTCCACTACCCCAACATCCGCTGCAGCCCAGTCGAGCCCTTTCAGCTCTTCTTGGCTGCACCACTTGCTATCAGCGTGCTCACGCCTTTTAAACCCATCAGCATCGCCTTTTGGCGTACACAGAAAGGCAGTCATGGTTATCGAGAAATCGGGATACTCGTGATTCACAGTTACCAACTCCTCTCCTACTTCTACAGGATACTCCATCTCCTCCATCAGTTCACGAGCCAGCGCCTGTTGAGGAGTTTCACCAGGCTCAATCTTGCCACCAGGAAACTCCCATTTATAGCTGGTATAATCAAACTTTGTCTTGCCTTTCTGCATGCAGAGATACTTGTCAGCATGGCAAACAACGGCTGCAACCACATTATAATGTTTCATTGTTCTTATCTCCTCTTAAAATATCATTTACTCCATCCACTGGAAGTCTTCCTGCAATTCCTGAGACAACGGATTGTCCATGTGGATATCATACAATATAGAACCATTCGTCGTTGCATCCTTTCTCGGATTCTCCAAATGACCCGTTCCGATATAGGTGTACGGCAGAGTGATACCATTCTCCATATTTACCTTCCTCACAAACACAAAGACTCTCTTAGCGGCTTTCTGTTTAGCTTCGTCCTTGTCAGAAATATCAGCAATACTTTCCCACTGGAAAACATCAGGCGACAAGAACTTGTCATTATACTTCAAATGTTCATCCAGTGAAGCATCCTTCTTTAAACCCGCAAAGACATACATATTGCCATTTTTATAATAAGTGCCATACTGATTGTGCTTCGGATTCTCCAGTATCTTCAAAAGCACCTGGTCCTGACGATAATCCTGCCACAACAGGAAATCTTCTTTCGTATCAGCATATCTGGCTTCATATTGCGTCAAACCATAGTTGAGCAAATCTTGCAGATAAGCATCATATTCATCTTCTCTTTCGCCACATAATTGCACTTCATCCGCTTCTATCTTCACCGCAAATCCCTCTTTCAGGAATCGTAAAGCGTGCTCCAGTTGCTCATGCTTGAAACCAGGAATCTCCTCCTGGATATTGGCTTCTATATGCGATAACGTAGTCTCTCCGTTCAGTAAATTCTTGATTACCAAATACTCATGTTCTCTTACCAAAGGCAAAAGACCAGACAGATAATTGATACAAGCAATCTGCTCTTCTGAGAATACCGGCAAGCCCTCTTCTTCTATACCCTTCAAGAAACCATAATAAGAATTGGTTTTCTTGGAGCCAATCTTTATCTTCATGAATTTCAAGAGATTAGGAGCATAATCACTATTCATATAATCCATGTGCGATGGATAAGACGGAGTTTTCAGATATGCCTTGAAGTTCTGATAATCCATCTTCAGATAGTTGATGCGGTTGAAATTCTCGCTCTCAATCTTGTCGATGATTTCCTCTTTGGAAAGGTCGTCGATGTGTACCTCAACGCCATATTTATCCAAGCCCAAGCTCTTGAAATCATTCCTTACCATGAACTTCAAGAGTTTCTTTTCCAAAATGGAATTGCGGGAAAGACTGCCTAGCGCCAAGGCTATATGAACGCTACGCTTATAGCTGTTGCCAATGAAATCGAGTATCGTAACATAAGGCTTGTTTGTATACTTACGAAGACCTCGACCCAATTGCTGCAAGAAGATGGTACTCGATTCCGTTGGGCGCAGAAAGAGCACCATGTTGACACCAGGAATATCCACACCCTCGTTCAGGATATCTACAGCAAACAAGATTTCCAAATCCCGGTTTTCATCCTGTAAATCATTGTAAGCACGAATACGTTCACCGGTCTTGTTCTTACCGCTCAAGAAAGCTGTATGGTAATAATCACCCAGGTTATCAGCCATCATTCTGGCATGCTGTATGTTTCTACAGAAAGCCAGCGCCTTCAGCTTCTGTCCTTCAATACGATGCTTCTCTATCTGCTGATGGATAAACTCACAGTTTTCAGGTGTAGAGATTTGCGATATCAAACGGCGTTCGCCAGATGCTGTCAAACCATAATCAACCAGTTCATCACGAATACCATAATAGTGGAAAGGCACAATCAGCTCATTGATGATGGCATCACGAAGTCGCAACTCGTATGGGATATTATTGCCGAAAATCTCTACTACATCCTGATTATCCATTCGGTTCTCTGTAGCAGTCAAGCCCAGCAGGAACTCTGGCTCAAAATAGTCGATAATCTTCCGATAACTGTCAGCCACAGCATGATGACATTCATCGATGATAATATAATCGAATTCTTTCTTATCAAAGAGTTCGAGCGAACGGCACATCGAAACATTGGTAGAGAACAGGAAATCCTCACCTGTTTCCTTTGCCTCCGCATTATACAGACCGCAGGTTTTAGAGCCACCAAAGACCTTTTGGAATGTCTCCAGGGATTTCTTCAAGATAGAGCCTTCATGTACGATGTAGAGCAATCTGTCGGGGTTGAAATTGAGCGCATCGAATGCTGCCAGATATGTTTTTCCAGAGCCAGTTGCAGAAATCACCAAAGCCCTCTCCTGACCGATGGCACGATACCTGTTCAATTCCCTAAGTGCTTTGCGCTGCATATAATTAGGTTTGATTTCAGAATCCGCCATATCATAATCCATATCCCAATGCTCAATAGCAAAACTGAGTTTGGTAGAATAATTCTTGATTCTTTCCTGCGATAATTCATAAGTCTGATTCCATAGGCTTTCAAACTCATTCATTGCGTCGAGATAAGCCTCGGTATCATGCTCGCAATTTACCACCAAATCCCACTCTATGTTTTTCAGTAAAGCATAGCGGGTGATATTAGAAGAACCAACAACCATTTCTACCCCATCTTCCTGTTCGAAAATATAGCCTTTAGAATGGAAACCATTGGTAGAATAGTTCTTATCATCGTGGAAACATTCATCGTCCAGATGGCACTCAAAATTAGGATGTTGCGCTAAACTCAAAAAGTAGTTTAACGATTCTACATCGGTAAAATTCTGATAGGTAGAAGTGATAATTCTTCCTTTAGCTCCACGCTCTATAGCAGCACTAATGTCTTTAGCCAAGAGTACCAGGCCGGCTTTCTTGATAAAGCTGACAGAAAAAGCAAATGACTTGCAGCGGCGCAAGTTCATCTGAATGGTAGACAGGAAGGTTGTCTCTGTATAATTGGTCAAGAATCTAGATTCCATAAGCCTTGCATTTCTTTAATTGCATGCAAAAGTACAAAAAAGAATCCATTTACATCATCTTTTCTCCTATTTTTTCGGCTTATTTATCATATTCGGGGCGCCATATAAAGCTTTTGCCCTTTCAGGGCGCCAGGCGTGGGGACATGAATACCCAGGGCGAATGCCCTGGGCTAGGAGCTTCTGCCCTTTCAGGGCGTGAGGGGAATGGCAGGAGGCGTGAGGGGAATGGCAGGGATGCGAGAAGGGAATGGCAGCGCGGTCTACGAGGGGGCTTGCAGGCGGCATTCAAGCCAAAGAAGAAGTTCGTTACGATTCGCCTGGGCGTGGATTTCAATGAGGACATTTTGCTTATTTTCCCTTCTTTTTAGTTGCATTCAAACAAAAACCGCCATTAAACCACTAAAATTCCATAAAATCAATGTATGCTATTCCGTACTAGCATACATTCGCATTTTGCCGTTTAATACATAAATTGTACTTTTGCAGAACTTTGAAAAATAAAATGGCAACAATAAATGACTTAAAAGCAAAGTTAATCCAAGAGGATAAACTGATGTCTATCGAAAGGATTAATGAAATACGAGAGAAAAACATCCTCTCGTATATTAAGTCCTTTATTGGTCAACAAGGAGATTTTATAAGACCCAAAACTTTCTCCGATATTACAGGAATCTCAGAACATTCTATTTCCAGAACTCTAAATACATCACACTTGCGACCAGAGCAGCAGCTGAGATGGTGCCTCTGCATTTGGAATAACTGGGATAAGATAGTAGAAGAATTGGATAAAAAACACAGGGCTATCAACCTGAAGTTTGATAAGAAACAATTCCTAGAGGATTTCAATCAAGCCTTTCATCATTTTTCGGATATTGTTTATCTGATGAAGGATTTCAATACCCTTGAAGAAAACATCAATATTTATCAACAGAAATATTGTAGAAAGAGTTACAGAAATAGAAACTCTTAGAGTAGTATGAATTTTAATCATCAGATTAAAATAATAGTTAACCGGTTAAGATGCTAACATCTGAAGCCAAGTATTAACCTAATCCATATCAACAAAAAGAATGCAAACATAACCTTACCCGCCCCCACACCTTACGATAGTAGGCGCTCGGCAGCCTCCAGCGGCTTACGCTAAAAACGTTAGCGCAAACACACGCCCTCTGCTAAAACGAGGAGGAAACAATTAACAATCAACATAAAAACAATAAAAGAAGATGAAACTTTTTTTTTATAGGAAATTTATTCGCTTCGTAATAAAGCATTTTACCATCGTTATCAACAATACCATACAGATGAATGGTGGACAATATATCGAACACATGAACAACTATCAGAGAAAGGAGGATGAGAAATGTCTGGACAAAGAATGATCATCATGAACGCTGGTAGCTCGTACTTCGAGCATGTAGAGAACTATTATGGCAGCAATGCCTGTGAGCAAAACTCATGCAGAAATGCTGTGATGCCGGAAGAGCTGAAAACGGAAAAGGCTCAGAGGATAAAGAACAACCTGATAGAGATAGGCATAGTAACCGAAAATTTCATGCCATCAGGACTGTCTTCATCCGAAGCTGCCATCCTTGCCAACCAGATAGGTACAGAGTTGAAAATCGATAATATATGGAGCGTATTCGGCAATTATTGGGGTCCTAATCCGAACTCGATGAGAGCCGCCTGCAACCGGGGAATGGAACAGAAGAAAACGGGTGCCTTCCTCGAAAAAGTGATGCCTGCTATCAGAGGTTAATCTGGCAGGTAGTACTAGTACGCGTACATAGTACGTACTAGGTAGAAGTGAGAAATTTGCCTTACCTTTGCCCCCGGAATTCAGAACCAATGCGGTCTGAGTTTCGGGGGCTTTTGTGTATCTGCACATCAACCATGGTGGGAGTCCCCAATCTTCTAACTTATTTAAAATGATGGAAGTGAAAGCGTATGTGTTCAGTCATCCTTCTTACAGACGACTGAGAGTAGTAAAAACGGAAGAGGGCATTACCCCACAAACCAATCTTTTATTAACGAAATAACATGACAGAAACACAACATGTAATTGCACTGAACCCTTATCGCAAGGGCAATAAGGGGAAGGTGTTTTCCAACAGTATGGCGGTGTATGACAAGGTGATTGCATCGCCGGAAATCAGGAAGATGATTCAGCAGATCAGGGGCGAACTGCCTATCCCGAAGGTGAATGCCAACGATGCAGAGGCGGTGAAGAAGGCGCAGGACAGGCTGAAGAGCGAACTGCCTTTCTTCTGTCCCCACTACGGCATTTTCAAGAACAATGTGCGCAGACAGGAGAATGCTCAGCCGGAGAGCTTCATGTTCCAGACTATCATCGACGTGGATGACAGGGAGTATGTAGACAAGGCTATCGAGAAGGCAAGGGAGCTGAACTGCTCTAGCGGCATCTGGAACGGCTCGCTGCTGCACCTCTGCTACAGTGCCCGGAAGAAGCTGCACATCGGTATCAGACTGCCGGTGGGAATGACCATCGAGGAGACGCAGAAGGCGTATTGCGAGGCGCTGGGGGTGCCGTATGACGAGAGCTGCATCACACCCGAGAGAATGATTTATCTCACCGATAAGGACTCGGAAATCTACAGGTCGAAGATGTGGTGCGCCGTGCTGAGCGAGAAGGAGATTCTGATGCGAAGGCAGGCGTATCTGGACCGCGGACTGACCGTAGACGGAAGAGGGAAAGTTAATAGTCCTCATCAAGTTAATAGTTTACAGTTAAAAGTTAATAGCAATGACAAGAATAATGAAAATAATAGACTATCGGGCAATGACGGCAATCCTGCTGTTTCTGCTGGCTCTGCTGTTCAGCCTGCCCAATCTGGTAATAGCCATGGTGCTGATGCTCCTCATATCGGGGATTCTGGAGGCAATCAGGATGCTGGCGGACTGGGAGCCAGGGAGAAGAACCTGATTGCGTTCGACCTCTTTACGCAGGCTGCCGGACTCGGGGGTATGGAGATTGATACCGTGGGGTCAAGACACTCTTCGCTGCTGGCTATCATGAGCGCCGGTGCTTCGAGGGTGATGGAGGAAGAGGAACTGATGAAGGTGGTGAGGGTGAAAATGCCGAGCTACTATCAGGAGAACGACTGCCATCAGCTGATTCACGACTTCTATGCGAAATATGCTGACAACACGAAGCCGATGTCGAGGGAAGTGATGAGGGTGAATGCCTTGGCGGAGCAGAAGGCGAATGAAGTGAAGAGTGAAGAACGAAGAGTGAAGAATTCAATGGCTGCTGCTAATCATACAGTTCAAAGTTCAAATCTCAAAGTTCAAAGTACCGGGGAGGATTATCCTGACCCGCCGGAGATGCCGAAGAAACTGCCGAAGCTGGTGGAGCTGCTGATATCGAGGACGCCGGAGATTTATAAGCCGGCTGTGGCGCACGCTATCTTCCCGCCGCTGGCTACGCATCTCTGGAAGACAAGGTTCCGGTATATTGACAACGTGGAGCACGAGGCGAGACTGATGACGCTGCTGCTTGCGGGTACCGGAGCGGGTAAGAGCAGCGTGAACAGGCCCATCGATTTCATTATGGAAGATATCAGGCAGAGGGATGCTGAAAACCTGAAACGCGAGAAGGCGTGGAAGGATGAGATGCTGCGCAAGGGTGCCAACAAGGATAAGCGCAAGAGACCTGAAAACCTGATTATCCAGGAGATTGATGCGGACATGACGAACCCGGCTTTCGTGATGAGAACGGCCGAAGCACAGGAACATTTCCTCTATACTTCGCTCAATGAGCTCGACCAGTTTGATGCCCTCAAGGGTACCGGAAGCCAGCAGTTCCGTATCATGTGTCTTGCCGCAGACCCGGGTAATAAATATGGACAAACTCGCGTAGGAACAATGAGTATCACGGAGCGTGTTACCATCCGGTTCAACTGGAATGCATCTACCACCATCCAGAAGGGTCAGCGTTACTTCTCTAAGGTTCTTACCGATGGTCCTATCAGCCGTATCAACTTCTGTACCATCCCCGAAAGGGAAATCGGCGAAGATATGCCTGTTTACGGAACTTATGATGAATCGTACCGTGAGGCGCTCAGGCCTTACATCGAAAATCTGAACAAAGTAACGGGTCTGATTGAGTGTAAGGAGGCGTTTCAGCTTGCCCTCAAACTGAAGGATGAGAATGCTGAGTTTGCCCGGCTGTCGCAGGACAGGACGTTTGAGAATCTCTCGTTCCGTGCCAACGTCATCGCTTACCTGAAGGCGTGCGTGCTGTATGTAGCCAATGGTTGCAAGTGGGAGCCGGAGATTGACGAGTTTATTCGCTGGAGCGAGCAGTATGACCTGTACTGCAAGATGCGGTTCTTCGGCGATATGATTGCGAAGGAGAACTATACGGCGCAGAGGAGTTCGAAGCGTGGGCCTCAGAATCTTTTACAGATATTGCCCGATGACTTTACGGCTGCGCAGTTGCTTGCCATCCGGCTGGAGCATGGTTTGGATGCGAAGGGTACCGACATGATGATCAGGCAGTGGCTGCACCGGAATTACATCAGGCGGGCGTATCAGTATACGGGCAAGCGTGACAGTTGTGACAGTTGTGACAGTTTTGAGAAGCTTAAGTACCGCCACGACGGTATGGTTATTAAATCTTAAATTTATTTTTACTTATGCAGATAGTTTTAAAACGTATAGCGAAGAAGAAGACCTACACGATAGGTCGCCTTTACATCCTGAAGGATGAGGATGTAAAGAAGCGCACGATTGAGAGTGTGAACAAGTGCAGGGGGCTGAAGACGGTGTGCGAAGTGCCCCCGGAGAAGCTGAATGCGGACTCGTATTTCTGTGATACGCTGGAGCCGTGCTGGCGCAACCTTCTGGGTGTGGAGCTGAGTCCTGCCGAGGAGAATGTGCGGTTGGGGCGTGTATCGGGCAAGAAGGCGCAGAAGATGAAGGGCACGACGGCGATACCTGAGGGCACTTATCCGGTGGTGATCAGCAAGTCGCCGAGTTTTAAGATGTGGTTGCCGCTGCTGCTGGGTGTCCCCAATTTTAAGGGCATCCGCATCCATGCCGGCAATTATCCCGATGATACGCAGGGCTGCATCCTGGTGGGTGAGAACCGTGTAAAGGGCATGGTTGTGAACTCCCGTATCTGGCTCCACCGCCTCATCAATGCCATCACCGCTGCGAGAGACAGGGATGAGAGCATTTGGATTACGATTTTATAGTGATTAGTGATTAACTGAACTTTCGCATGTGGTTCAAGTACGGGCTGAAGGCCCAAAAGCTCCTAGCCCAGGGCATCGCCCTGGGTATAATGGCAATCAGCAAGGCGCCCTGTAAGGGCAAAAGCTTTGTATATTGCCAGGTATTTGAAAGCTTTTGCCCTTACAGGGCGACAGGTTTGCGCCCATAAACACCCAGGGCGATGCCCTGAGCTAGGAGCTTCTGCCCTTTCAGGGCGTGCTGCTTCCAGGGGCTTTTGCCCTTACAACACCAATCTTCCTTAATCCCGGAACACGAATTTTTCATTATATTCCACATTATATAATTCCAAGAATGCTCTATATTCCTCTGCAAACGAATGCTTGGTGTGATGCTCTTTCTGATTGTCAATATATTGCAATGTTTTGTCCACAACGGATTGACTGATGGAATATGCGGCATAACCACCCTGCCATGCGAAAAAATGATAATAACCCGGATCAAGGTCCTTTATCCATCTACTGCTGTTTCGCTTGATTTCCTCAACAATTTCGGAAATCGTGACATCTTTTGATAATATGAACAATACATGAACATGATCGCCTATACCACCAGCCTTTATCTCGGTACATCCCGCTGTCTTTACAAGTTTGCCGATATAACTATGGAGTCGTTCCAAATCATTTTCACGGATTTGGGGGCTCGTTGATTTGATGTGGAAAATCAAATGGATGTAAATTTTTGATAAGGATTGTGCCATAATTTTAAAGCTTTTGCCCTTACAGGGCGTTGGTTTGTATATCATAATACCCAGGGCGTTGCCCTGGGCTAGGAGCTTCTGCCCTTTCAGGGCGTGTGGGG
>OQVO01000314.1_pt1 | contig 15638 bp, 11 predicted proteins | sample 1691511 | NCBI WGS metagenome assembly OQVO01 (sample SAMN03418254, study PRJEB22391) | human gut metagenome | biome: human-gut; feature: organic feature; material: feces | host: Homo sapiens | place: Tanzania | collected 2013-01 | reverse complement strand
ATACGGGAGAGCTGGAGGATATGGCAAAGAAAGAGCCGCCGCAAAAACAGCGCCCAGCCAGTCCACGTCCGCGCGGAGCACGCCGAGGCGATCGATCCCTGTGTCTTCCTCTTTCCCGCCAGACCGCTTGGCGAGGTCGCCAAAGTCCAGCGTGCTGCCGCCTTCTTTGGCCGCATAGTCCCCCACCCACAGGCGCGTCCCGATCAGAGACGACGTGGCCGACGCATTGCGGGCGTACACGCGGTAGAGCAGCCCTTTCTTCTCGAGCTTCCACTCCTCTTCCGTCGTGACGGCTTTCAGGTACTTCGCTCCAAAGGGAGATGGCAGGGGCAGCGCCCCTTCGATGGGTGCATGCAAGATCACAAAGTCAGACTTTGCATCGATGATGTCCTTCCCGAGAAGGTACATGCCATTGCACACCGGGCAGACCTGTATTTTTTCATCCTCTTTCCCGGGGACGACATAGTCCTCGAGCTTCGAAGCATCCAGCGAGCGGTGGCAGAGCGCGCACTCGCGCATGCCGGGCTCGATCGCATTCATCGCGCTGTCTTCGTCGATCATTTGAGCGACCTGCTCCGCGCTGTAGCGGCTCTGCTTCTTCTCCGCAATGACGCGGTTCACGCGGCGGAAAACATTGTCCTTCTTCTCCTTCCCGGGGAGCAGCTCTTCCGCTGAGAAAGGCACCCAGCCCGCCGCCACATAGAGCGACGTGCCGTAGTCATGAAGCAGCCGGTCATTCACAGAGCGGAAGGCTTCTTCCAGTATCTTCTTCGTCTCCTCCGAGTTGTCTGCCATCATGTAGAAATGCCCGCCGCCGGAGTAAATGAGATTCGCCCGGGACAGCGAGAGCTTTTCCAAGATTTCATCGATGATGTGCTCCATCACCATCGCCAGATAGAAGGAGCGCCCGCGCAGCATGCGCATCGCGCCCTTCGTCTGCACGCGGTAGATGAATTTCTGGATGCCGGAGAAGTCAGCAGAAATAAAGAGCAGCGTATCCTTCTTGCGGTTTTCCAGACCGCGCGTGTAGCAGAAATTTTTATAATCTGCGATCCCGTGCTGCTGCATATATCGAAGAAGGGAGGCAGCCACCGCGGCAGTGATCTTCACGTGGTCGAAAAGGGAAATGTCACAGACTTCCCCTTTCGCCGTACTCGAAGGCACATAGGAGAGCGTATCCTCCAGAATGCGGAGCAGCTCATTTCCCTTCATCTCCTGCGGCGGCATCTCTTTGAAATTCGCCGAGAGCGTCTCCACGATGACCGCATATTTCCCGCGGCTGGCAAGCGGCCGGTCAGATACCGGCATATTCATCGGGAGCTCTGCATTCAGTGACTGCAAAGGGAAATAGGACTTTCTCTTCACCCCGTCGAAGACATTGAATACATTCTCCAGCGTCAGCTCGGGGTCAAATCCGAAAGCCGCCGTCCCGTCATCCCTGTCCCGCCGTTCGATGCCGGCGGCGAGATTATCCGCTTCGTAGACGATATAGGCAAGATCATCCGGAGATAGATGCGCCCCGCTGAGATCCCTCCCATGGTGATAGCGCACGCAGCGCACCACCGCTTCTCCTGCCTCCGATATGTCGCAAAAAGGGCGCAAAAAATCAGCGCCAAGCTGAGAGTGGGTCTTCCTCTCTCCGCTGGCCCTGATAATGACCTTCCCTATATCGTGCAGGAGCGCGCCGATCGTCACGATTCTCATCATGTCTGTCATTCCCATCGCTCCCTTCTCTATAGAAGACTGCTTTGAAATTGTTTATGTATATATTATGGCACAGTGCGTTTTAGCACGCAAGCATTTTGGATTGACAAAATAAAACGCGCCTCTACTCATGAGAGGCGCATTTTACGCAAGCCAAAAGGGAGATGGTTCTCCATGAAGACATTCCCTGCAATCTGGCACCAGCGCATTTCATGGTTCATATCGCTTACGCGATTAAGCTTCGCTCTAGGGAAACACGGATTACATCATTGTCAGATCTAATCAGTGTTTCCCTAGATTTCTGAAACCATCATGACAAGAAGGACTAATAAATCGTGTTATATTTCATTTTCTATGAAAACACTTTGAATAGCCCAACAAGGATGCAAATCGCTCCTATAATATCAAAGATAAAACCATATTTTGCATTAAACATAGGATAGCGGCAAAAGACAACAAAATTGTCTTCGTCTGGTCGAGGTCCTCCTAAAAGGGTAGAAGTCGCTATTCCAGCGGCAATCCAGAATGGGCCACCGGAAAAGAAGAAGTAGGCTGCAATCATCATAAAAGGGAAAGCAAAAAGAAAGCTTTCGATCTGATTCTTCAATATGGAACATACCACAGAGAAAGCCAGGATTCCGATAAATGTCATATTTTATTTTCCCTTTCACTTTCATGCCTTAGCAGTAGTCGATGGTCTTAAAAAATAAACGCCATACTGTTTTTTAAACATATAATTAGACACATCAAAAATATCACTGCCTGCCCAAATTCTTTGGTTATATTCTTCACCATATGATGGATGGTCATCCTTTACACGCCCATTAAAATCATATACATATGATATCTTCGACGAATATGTCATTCCACAATTAGCAACACCCTCTTCTGCATATCTTTCCAAAAATATTTCTCTCGTTATTTTAGGTGTTTGCGCATAGATCAACTTGATTAATCCCTGCGTACTCCGTTGATAATCATATGTTACAGTTAACTGATATTGCGCAATCGTTGCACTTGCATAATCCACTAAATATTCATTGGCTTGCAACGTATAATAAGGAGGCGCTTCCCTTACAATGTTTATAGAAGCAGGATCTACTGCTAAAACATACGATCGTGTTTCAAACACCTTAACATACTTTTGTGGACTATTGTCCAATTCATTGAGTGATACTGCAAAGGCAGTCATCTGCATAGAAAGAAAAACAAACAATGCAACAATTATTTTTTTTATCATTTTATTTTTCGCCCCTTAAATAAAATACAGAATCAATGCTATTCCGCCAATAATACATAACCAACGAATACATCCTGATTTGGCATGCTCCATATTAGCATCTCTTTGTTTTTCAAATTCAAAACCCGAATTTAAAAGTCCCATGAAATCAAGAAAGCCCTGAAAACGAGAAAGAAAAAAGCCAAACACCTCAGAAGGAGGCTGATATCCGGACATACTTTCCAAATCAGCCTTAAAGTACTTCATAATTTGTTCTGCATTATTAGATAATAGAATAGAATAACAACGACCATGAAGAGTAAACCCACAATTGGGAAAGTGGGCTGATATTAAAGAAAACAACTCTTGATTATTTTCGAAGGAAAAATAAGAATTAACCAATCCATATACACGAGTATCAAGTTCTCTCGCTTTCTGAATATCAAAAAAATCATATATCCAAGCCTTAACACACAAATAACGAATCGCTATAACACCTACCATATATTTACGAAATTCAGGAGAAGTCACTTCATGCAAAAGACTGTACTCATCCCATCCTCGTGCCCTTGCCCAACGATCAAACCCTTCATCCAAATCGCAAATTTGATTTAGTGGTACTCGTCCACACAAATCTTGTCGTGAATCACACATAATCGTGTTGGCAATTTCCAAAACTTCATCCGTAGTTATCATTTCCCTTCCCCCCTCTCAAATATACATCAAAAGAAATATTCATTGTAGCATCTATAAAATATATAGTTGGCAGCAAAAGAAAGTGGAGACATGATAGGTATTTTTGCCTCATGCTGAGCTGGACAGCGAGTAATTAAAGTACCATCAAGTTTATATACACAAGAATTCTCAATTTCACTACCTGTTATTCCAGAATCTACTTCCACTACTTCCCACATCTTGTCATATAGTGGCTTACCAGATAAATTTCCATATTGTCTCCTTATTTGCTTTATCAATTCTTTTGAACTTTTATCATAGTCATAATTAAAAATTGTGTTACATTTATTGATAGATCCATTCGCATAAGAGACTATATAAATATCGCCTTTCAATGTATAGTATGGTGGAGAATATCGTAAAGATTGAATAGAATTCGGATCAACATAAGTCGCATAAGATTGGCTTTCTTTTACCTTTACATACTGGTCAGGTGCATTTTGCAATTCATCAAGGGAAATAGAAAACGCTGTAGTATGTATAGATGCCAATAATAAAAATGCAATGATAAATTTTTTCATTATACTCCCCCCCTGAAAATGAATAGCATGCAATTCCATGACTAGCTAAAATTAAGTCCTAAAAATGCATTTTTAGGAAAGCTTTATAGTTTCATTCTACCCCCCCGAAAATTTCGTCAAGAGAAAAATGAACTTTACAATCTTTTATTTCTAATAGATTTTATAAAATTAGGAGAAGGGCGCTTTATAAATTATGCGCCCTTCTCACCATTTCCAATTCCTCGTTTCTAACTATTTCCCACTCCTTTTCTTGAAGTCCTCCTCTATTCCTTTCTTCCAGTCTACCGAGATCGGTTGTTCTACGAAATGGTCACAGAAGTCATCCACTGCCTCAAAATTTTTCTGAATCCCTTCCTCATCACACAAAAATTCCGCCGCACGATCTTCCTGGATGCCAAGAGCAGCCGCCGCTTCAAGGGCATCCATATTGGCTCCCAAGAAAATGAATTCCCAGCCATATTTCGATTTTTCTCTTTCGACCATATGCCTCACGTCTTCGCAGTCATAGAAGCGGCTCGCGTTTTCTTTCCCATCTGTAATGATGACCACGAGGGTATGGGCCGGCACGTCCTCTGGGCGGGCATATTTTATGGACAGTGCCAATGCGATGAATGGTATTTCCCAAAGCATCCAGCAGGGCGGTGCAGCCACCGGCTACGTAGTCTTCCTCGGTCATGGGACGCACGCTTTTCAGGGGCAGCCGGTCATGAAGGACGTCGATTTCTGTATCAAAGAGGACGGTGGTGACCAATGCATTTCCTTCTCCCTTTTTCTGCTTTTCCATCATAGAATTGAACCCGCCCAGGGTATCTTTCTCCAGCCCGTGCATGGAACCACTGCGATCCAGGATGAAAACAAGTTCGGTCAGTTGGTTATTCATAGTTGTCCTCCTTGCGAATAAGCGGTGACTAGTCACTGATGCAAAATAAAAAGACTGCCAGGTCAGTGACTCTTTGGCAGTCTTAGTATATCCCTTTATTCTTTTGAAATGGTCGCTTGGAAAGCGACAAATGAATCTTCTGGTTGCTAGTGACCCGTGACTGGTGACTGGTAAAATAACGGTTCTCCATCAGCGCGTCATAGGACAATGTCATATTTCCTAATCCCGAAAAAGGCGGCGCCTCCCAATGTTGTGCGCGGCTACCACTCCTCACTATATAAGCGATTCGTCGAAATCAAACAGCACCTGATTGATCTGGTAGATATCATAGATTCCCTTTTTCACGAAATACTCTACGATCAGGTCCCCTTTTCGGGCATGAGACAAGGTATACCCTGCCTTTCCCAAAAGCTCCTGCAATTCAGAGAGGGGAAGCTCCAGGGCAATCCCCAGAGCGAGCGCCGTTGCCCGAGAGGGTTGATAATCCGCATGGGACCGAATCTTAGAAAAAAGCTTCCGATCCAAATTGGCTTTCTTATAACATTCCGGATCCGTCATGCCCTTCTCATCGATTTTACGCAGTACCATATGAGAAAAACTTTCTTCTAACTCAGAGAAAAATTCAGCAGACTGCCCCTCTCCCGTCGAGTCTACGCAGAAATTAGTAAATATGGAATCGTACAGCTGCTTGATCTGCCACTCTACTCGATCGATCCTCTCCTGAATCCCAGGCGTCTGAAGGTACCTCGCAAATGGATAAGGAGAAAGCCTCGCATCCGGATAGCAGTCCTCCAGGTACATACTTTCCAATTCACCAGCTACGGAGTCCAGACGCTCTTCCTCAGAGGCATGCGAATCCCCTTTTTTCTTCCACGCCTCTTTCAGGAAAGCAGAAATGTCCTCCACAAGCCCTTTCGAAAGCTGGTAATCAGACTTTTGGAAAATCACCAGGTACACATCCAGATCATTATCCTTCAGGAAGGCTCTGATGGTATCCACCGCCACCTCAAGCGCTTCCTCCTTCGGATATCCGTAGGCCCCGGAAGAAATCAGCGGAAAGGCGATGGACGCTAAACTATACTTCACCGTCAATGCCAAAGATTTTCTATAGCAAGAGGCTAGAAGCTCCCGTTCCCCCTGGCTGCCGCCATGCCAGACAGGCCCTACGGTATGAATCACCCATTTGCAAGGCAGATGATAGCCCTTCGTGATCTTCGCTTCCCCCGTCTGGCAGCCATGGAGCGTCCGGCACTCCGCGAGGAGCTCCGGCCCCGCCGCCTGATGGATCGCTCCATCCACCCCGCCCCCGCCCAAAAGTGTCGGACAGGCGGCATTCACGATGGCATCGACTTTCATTTTGGTAATATCGTTTCGAATGATCTGAAATGGCATGAGAAAGACTCCTTTCGTGGTATGTTTCGGAGGTAATGGTTTTTGAGGTCAGGGTTAGCCTGTGGAGCGGAGCGCCCTTTGATTGCGTACGAAAGAGGTTCAGCGGGTTCTATGGGTTCAGGAGGTTCAACGGGGGTGGTGCCCGATTGAGACGTTAGACTTGGAGACCTGGAGACTTTAGACGTCAGAAGTCTAAAGTCTGATGTCTGATATCTCCCAGTTTCCTAGTCTTTCAGTCTAGTCCCTAATCTCTAGCCCCTTCCATTTGAACTATTTCCATTTTGGAAATAGTTGCTTCTTCTTTCAATTCGCCTTCTGTAAAAATATTTTTCAAGTGCTTATAGATTGCCGACACTCCGACGCCAAACAACTCCGCCATGGACTTCTGCGTCAGCCAGATGGTTTTTCTAGGGAAACACTGATTCAATCGTTGTCAGATTTTACTCTGCTCTTTAATCAGCATTTCCATCGATACGGAAATATTTGAGATACGCCCGATACAGATCCTGCGCGGCGAGACAGGTATCCGTGAGATAGCCCTTTTCGCTGTCCCATTCGGCAAGACCACGGTAGTAGTACCATTTGAGATTGTCTTCTATGATAAAGGGGACGATGGCACAGCGCAGGCACTCTTTGAAAAGGATGAGACGCCCCACGCGACCATTTCCATCTTGGAAAGGGTGAATGCGCTCAAAGCTGACATGAAAATCCAAAAGATCCGTGAATGTTTTTTCCTTCTTCTTGTTATAGCGAGCAAGCAGAGCTTTCATCCTCGCGTGTACGTCTTCCGGCGCGGCGGTTTCTCGCCCGCCTACTTCATTTGGCAGTTTTTTATAGTCTCCCACAGCGAACCAGTCTTTTCTGGAATCACTGGTGCCTGTTTTCAAGATGGCATGCAGCTCTTTGATGAAAGTCTCCGTCAGATGGTCATTCGCGCGGTCTATGATGCAGTCAATCGCACGGAAATGGTTCGCTGTCTCGATAACGTCATCGATATTGACCGTCCCCTCTCCGATGCCGATGGTATTCGTCTCGAAGATATATCGCGTCTGATCATGCGTGAGGCGGCTGCCTTCGATGTGATTGGAGTTATACGTGAGTTCGATCTGCGTCTTGTGATAGATCCCGCCCGCATAGTGCTGGCTTTTTTCTTCGCGTAGCACGGAAAGCAGCGTGCGTTTCTCGCACCTTTGATTCAGACGTACTGGCTTTTCTGCGTTTTCAGGAATCTGCCAGACGTCCGCCTGCCGCAGAGCCCCTGTCACGCGCCCTTGAGCGCAATAGTTTCGTACACTTCTCTCGGAAATCCCCCAGCGTGCTGCTGTCTCTTTCACATTCAGGTAGTTCATCGTTTCGCCTCCGTTTTACTTTAGTATACGGGTTGGCGACTATTTTCTCAACTATCTGTTAGGGAAATACGGATTCAATCGTTGTCAGTTTTATCAGTGTTTCCTTAATCTGTATTCCCTTACTTTTCCAAAGCAGCGAGCTTGGCTTTCAGCTCTTCATTCTCTTTCTCCAGCTGCGTCTGTTTCTCTTTCAGTTCCTGAATATCTTTCAGGATATCGGACACAGTGCCTTCCGATGGACGGCGTACTTCAGCCGCGTGGCCTACTTTGAAGGTCACGCCTACATTGTACGCATTATCTCCACTGGAGACGGAAGTCCCCAAGCTAAACATTACATTTCTGTTCGGACGATAGAAAGCCCCCAGAGCGAATGCATTTTCACCCTTATAAAAGCCGCCTGCTGCTGCCACATCGAATTTATTTTCCGGATCATAGTCCAATGGGTGCAGAGCAGCCAAAGCAGACGCCTGCGCGATGCCCTTGGTCGCATCTTTTTCCACCTGATTGATTCGGCTATTCAGTGCATGATCTCCTGCGATACGAGCGACTGCTTCTTTATCAATATTCTCCTGTAGTGTCTTATCCGCATTCTCACGATCCGTTACTTCTTGATCAATCTTCGCGGTATTTGCATTCACACCAAGAGCGAGGTTGGTTGCACCGTTAGTCAGCGGTGTGCCTTCACCGGTCCAAGTTTGCAGGTTTCCAATGTTATTGCCCATGCCATCTAGTGTGGTCTGCAGGTCTTTTCCCCCCAAGGTGATCTTCTCAGTTTCCAGGGTGTTTACATTGGTGATATTGTTTTTATTGGCATTATAGTCGCCGCCAGCCGTATAGTTACCATTCCCGTCCCAGGTGCCGAGGGCGCTGACTTTGACATTGCCCGTCCCTGCGTCACTCATATCCGTGGACTGGATGATAAAATTGCCGTCTTCATCCACCAACATCTTTACATGCTGATTTTCTTTCTTGAGTTCTATGCTGGATTTGACATCTTCACCATCACTAATGCCCAAAGTTTCAGCGATTTTGTCTTTACTCAAAGCCGTGCCATCAGCTTTCAGCAGCTTCCCCTTCAGACTGCCTTTTACTTTGGCTTTTGCGTTTTCATCCAGACGCAAATCCCCCTCCACATCCGAACCAACATCTAAAATGACTTGAGAGGTGTCGTTTATTTTGAGCCCATTCGTGGATTTCATGCGAGCACCGGAGCCGATTTTCAGTGTAGAAGTCCCGCTGGTCGTTACACTATCGAGTGTGGCATCTCCGCCAGCAACGTCCACTTTTGCATCATTAGACACATTCAGCGACGAAGTACCGCTAGCGTTGAATTCTGAAAGTGCAGCATTGCCGCCAGCGATGGACAAATTTGCATTATCCAGATTGACTTTAGCGTCCCCGCTGGCATTGAGTTCGGTGATGGTGGTATTGCCACCAGAGGCATTAAGTTCACCGCCATCCAGCGTCACTTCATCCGCTTTGAAATTTGTTACATCCTTGCCCACCTGGATCTGACCGCCGTCCTTGACGGTGGCGTGATTGACGAAGCTGTCGCCCGTCATATTCCATTGTGCCCCATTGGCAATATTCAGATTCATGCCGTCTACATCAGCGAGGCTGCCGACCGGATTCCCATTCACATAAATTTTACCATTGAGAACGGAGTCCGCATTATTAAGGTTGATAGAAACGTCCGCATCGACCTTGGTGCCTGAAGTAGCAGCATCGTAATCGAAAAGGATATCGCCGTTGATTTTTACCGTTTTATCGCCATTTTTATTGATGGAAATCGTCGACCCGCCGCGAGTCACAATGGCATTGGCGGCATTGATTTCTAAATTGCCATTCACTTCCACCTGCCCCTGAGAATAAGTAGCAATCCCGATTTCATGCTCTTTCGTATCTGCCTTGGCATTGATCACTGTATTTTCGGAGTTGATGACCAGCTTCGTGGTATCTTTTCCACCCAGATCGGAAGTGTTGTTCGCAACATAAATGCCATGGGCATAATACCCCTTAGACTCCGCACTTACATTTAAATTTTTACCATTTATGGTCATCTGCGGTCCATTATATTTCGGTGTGCCTTCCAAAAAGATACCCATGACAGACTGGTTGCCTTTAGCCTTAATATTCACTTCCGACTCATTCGCTGTCCCCAAAACAGACTTAACCGTCAGCGTTTTATCTCTCGGACTACCAGACACACCAGAATGAACGCCGGCCGTAATCCCTACATTATTATTCGCATTAGTGCCAGTGTTAGTTATATCAATACTCAAATTCTTTTTTAAAGTAGCACTCGCACTTTTCCCAGGGCCGTATCCGTTCGCCGATATCTGTAACCCAGCATATTGAGCGCTAACAGAATCCTCTACCGTTCTTTCTAAATTCTTCGTGTACGTTTTGCTTGTATTTTGGATATTATAAGTTTTATTACCTACATAGAAATTATATGCAGCGTCTGCATTCACACTTACCCCCATAGCCGCTACAGCCAGGAGTGCACACAGGACTTTTCGCTGCAATACGTCATTCATTTTCTTCATACAGATCCCCTCTCTCAGAAATCAGATAAAACAATAATGAGCTTCTCTTAAAAATGAATAAATACTCCCATAAAATTCCTTTTCCAGCATAAAGCAACTCTTAATCGTTAGTTTACCCCCCCCGTTATATTGTCAAATTTCTATGTATCTATGAGTTTCAGGAATGTAAGTGTGTAATTCCCCAGAATTCCCCCAAAGCGAATCCCCATTCCCCTGCCGATATCCCATAATAAAAGCGGCGAGCTTTTCAGCTCGCCGCCACGTACCATTTTCGTTCAGACAGACATTCCTGCTTCCCGCCCCACCTCTTTCACATAAGAGATCTTACTATCAGTCGCTTTTACGATGGAATGACGATACGAGAAACCGCAGATGTCCGATGTCTCCAAGTCTCATGTCTGACACATACAAAAAGCGCAAGTGGATATCCACTTGCGCTTTCACTAGGATCGATCACTCACGCTTTGAGCGTCCCGATGATCTCATTGACGTCTTTGACGCCATTCTTATCACACCAGGCATCGAGTTCACGAATGATGCCTGCCATGGCGGTCGGGTCAGCGAGGTTCGCTGTGCCGACCTGTACGGTCTTTGCACCCGCCATCATGAATTCGACGACGTCCTCGCCGGTCATGACGCCGCCCAGTCCGCAGACGGGGATGCTGACGGCTTTCGCGACCTGCCAGACCATACGAAGAGCCACAGGCTTGATCGCCGGACCGGAGAGACCGCCGGTGACGTTGCCGAGGATCGGGGTTCTCGTTCTGGTATCGATAGCGATGCCGAGGAGGGTATTGATGAGAGAGATGGCATCAGCGCCTGCCGCTTCGACGGCTTTGGCGATGGTGACGACGTCCGTGACATTCGGAGAGAGCTTCACGATGACAGGCAGATCTGTCGCATCCTTCACGGCTTTGGTGACAGAGGCTGCCTGCTCGGGGTCAGTGCCAAAGGCTGCACCGCCGACTTTGACATTCGGGCAGGAAATATTGACTTCGAGCGCCGAGATGCCGGGAACGGAGAGCAGTTTCGCGCATTCGGCGTATTCTTCGACAGATTTGCCGACCATGTTCGCGATGTAGGGGCAGCCGAGTTTCTTCACTTCCGGAAGGTAGTGTTCCAGGAAGTACGGCGCGCCCGGATTTTCCAGACCGATGCAGTTCAGCATGCCGGAGGTAGTTTCCGCGATGCGGGTACCGTTATTGCCAGTCCATGGTGTCGGCGCAAGGCCTTTGCCGGAGATGGCGCCGACTTTCTTCATATCGATGAACTTGGCGAGCTCAAGTCCGAAGCCGACGGTGCCGGAGGCACCGATCACCGGGCTTGCCATCGGGATGCCGAGGAAATTCACAGCTAAAGAGCTCATAATACGACCTCCTCTGCTTTGAATACGGGTCCGTCTACGCAGACTTTGTAGTGACCTTTGCCATCGGCTCTGTCACATACGCAGCCGAGGCAGGTGCCGATGCCGCAGCCCATGCGGCGCTCCATGGAGACTTCGCAGGGGACATTCGCTTCTTTTGCCATCTGCGCGGTGATACGCATCATGATGCCAGGTCCGCAGACGCAGGCTTCATCGACATTTCCATTTTTGAAGAGCTCGGGGAGAACGGAGACAGAGAATCCTTTGATCCCATAGGAACCATCATCGGTGGTGACGATGAGCTCTTTCAGTGTTTTGGGGAAAAGGTCTTTCCAGAAGACTTCTTCCTTATTGCGTCCGCCGATGACGACGGTCATCTGGCCCGGCTTTGCTTTTCTCGCCATGAAGAGGATCGGCGCGATGCCGACGCCGCCGCCGATACCGACGATATGATTTTTATCCATATCGAAGGCAGTGCCGAGCGGCCCCAAGCAGTCGACCACGTCTCCTGCTTTGAGGCGCGCCATGGCTTCGGTGCCTTTGCCGACGATGCGGTAAATGATCTCAAGGATGCCCTTCCCCGGTTCTGTGCCGGCGATAGAGATCGGGCGGCGCAGGATGCAGGTGGGGTCATTCACTTTCACATGGATGAACTGACCGGGCTTTGCGTCTTTTGCGATGAGCGGAAGCTCGAGGCGCATGCGCCAGATGGATGGGCCGACCAGCTCATGGGTCAGGATGCGGCCTTTTTCTACATAGCCTGCCATATCAATTCTCCTTCACATAGTCCTGAATGGCTTCGACATGCGGTTCGCTCGAAGAAGCTGCCATGACGCGCAGGACTTCCTTCGCGGTATCGAGGGAGGTGATGCAGGGGATCGCAAGCTCGACAGCGATGCGGCGCAGGTCATAGCCTTCCTGCTCGATCTGGCTGCCATAGGAAATGGTATTCACGAGCATGTCGACACGGCCGGACTTCAGGTACTTTTCACAGTTCTCGCCTTTTTCATGGATCTTCTTGATGATTTCGACCGGGATGCCGAGTTTTTCGAAATAAGCGCCGGTGCCGGAAGTGCAGATGAGGTGGTAGCCCAGCTCTACGAAGCCTTTGGCGAGTTCGGCAGTTTCCGGCTTGTCACGATCGGAGACGGTGATGAGGACATTGCCGCCTGCCGGCACGGTGAGATGAGCAGCCACGACAGCCTTGTAGAGGGCTTCCTGATAGGTGTGGCCGATGCCCATGACTTCGCCGGTGGATTTCATTTCCGGTCCCAGTTTGATTTCTACGAGGCCGAGCTTCGAGAAGGAGAAGACAGGCGCTTTGATCGCGACGTAGCCTTTATCCGGGACGAGGCCGAGCGGAAGGCCGGTGTCTTTGAGGCTTTCGCCGAGCGCGATGCGGGTCGCGTATTCGACCATATTGATGCCGGTGATCTTGCTCATGAATGGTACGGTACGGCTGGCTCTCGGATTGACTTCGATGACATAGACTTTGTCTTTGACCACGATGAACTGGATATTCACAAGGCCTTTGACGTTCATGGCTTTGGCGATTTCTCTGGTGTAATCGGTCAGTGTCTCGATGATTTCCTGCGAGAGGTGCTGCGGCGGGTAGACAGCGATGGAGTCGCCGGAGTGGACGCCGGAACGTTCGATCTGTTCCATGATGCCGGGGATGCAGACGTCATTGCCATCGGAAATGGCATCGACTTCGACTTCACGGCCGACCATGTACTGATCGATGAGGACAGGATGCTCGTGGGAAGCAACGACGGCTTCTTTCAGGTACTGGCGAAGTTCTGCCTGATCGTAAACGATCTGCATGGCGCGGCCGCCAAGGACGTAGCTCGGGCGGACGATGAGCGGGTATTCCAGCTCTTCTGTCTTTGCCATCGCTTCTTCGACGGACTCGACGAGGCAGCCTTTCGGGCGCGCGATACCAAGCTGACCCATCAGGGTGTCGAAGCGTTCGCGGTCTTCGGCCATATCGATGGATTCATTCGAGGAGCCGATGATGCGGATGCCGCGCTTGGCCATCGGGGTCGCCAGGTTGATGGCGGTCTGTCCGCCGAACTGGCAGATGACGCCTTCCGGTTTTTCTTTGTCGATGATTTCGAGGACGTCCTGCTCGGTCAGTGGTTCGAAGTACAGGGAGTCGGAGGTATCGAAGTCAGTGGATACGGTTTCAGGATTATTGTTGATGACGATGGATTTCTTCCCTGCCTTGCGCAGTGCCCAGGAAGCATGGACGGAGCAGTAGTCGAATTCGATGCCCTGACCGATGCGGATCGGGCCGGAGCCGAAGACGACGACGGAGCCCTTGCCCTGCGGCTTCACTTCGTCTTCTGCGCCGTAGGTGGAGTAGTAGTACGGGGTGTGCGCTTCAAATTCTGCCGCACAGGTATCGACCATCTTGAAGTCCGGATGGAAATCCAGTTTCTTCTTGAAGTTTTCGACGTCTTTCGGGGTGACTTCTGCGAAGTGTGCAATGGCTTCATCCGGCATCTGGATGCGTTTCGCCGCTTTCAGTGTCTCTTCAGTGAGGCCTTCCTTCATGAGGCGGCGTTCCATCTTGATGATGTTCTGGATCTTGTAGATAAAGAAGAGGTCGATCTTGGTGATGCGGTTGATTTCTTCCGGTTCGATGCCGCGGCGAAGGGCTTCGGCAAGGACGAAGATTCTTTCATTGTCGATGCGGGAGAGCAGGCAGCGGATATCATAGAGAGACTGTCCGTCGAGCTTCTTCAGGTGCAGGTAGCCTTCCCCGACTTCCAGCGAGCGGAGGGCTTTCAGGAGCGAGCCTTCGAGCGTGCGGTCGAGTGCCATGACTTCGCCGGTCGCTTTCATCTGGGTACCGATGGCTCGATCCGCGAGGGTGAATTTTTCGAATGGCCAGCGTGGGAATTTGCATACGACATAGTCGATGGATGGTTCGAAGCAGGCTTTCGTATTGCCGGTGATGGCATTCGTGATCTCATCGAGGTGCAGGCCGAGGGCGATCTTCGCTGCGACTTTCGCGATCGGGTAGCCGGTGGCTTTCGATGCGAGCGCGGAGGAACGGCTGACACGCGGATTCACTTCGATGACGTAGTACTGGTTCGTCTTGGTATCGAGGCCGTACTGGACATTGCAGCCGCCTTCGATCTTGAGGTAGCGGATGATGTCGAGAGATGCGGTACGGAGCATCTGGTACTGGCCGTCGGTCAGCGTCTGGGTCGGAGCGACGACGATGGAGTCGCCGGTATGGACGCCGACCGGGTCGATATTTTCCATGGCGCAGACGATGATGCAGTTATCCGCGCTGTCGCGCATGACTTCGAATTCGACTTCTTTCCAGCCCGCGATGCTGCGTTCTACGAGAATCTGATTGATCGGGGAGAGTTTGATGCCGCGGTTCGCGATCTCTTCCATCTCATAGCGGTCGTGTGCGATGCCGCCGCCGGTGCCGCCTAAGGTGTAAGCCGGACGGATGATGACCGGATAGCCGATCTTATCCGCAAAGGCGATGGCTGGTTCCAATTCTTCGAAAATTTCAGATTCCGGGACTGGCTGATGGATTTCTTCCATCGCATCCTTGAAGAGTTCACGGTCTTCCGCATGCTTGATCGCATGGAGAGAAGAGCCCAAGAGCTTCACGCCGTACTGGTCGAGGATACCGGCATCCGAGAGCTGGACAGCCATATTGAGGCCGACCTGCCCGCCCAGTGTCGCGAGCAGTGCGTCCGGGCGTTCTTTCTTGATGACTTCTGTCACGAATGGCAGAGTGATCGGTTCGATATAGACACGGTCAGCGATATCCACGTCCGTCATGATGGTGGACGGGTTGCTGTTCACCAGGACGACTTCGACGCCCTCTTCACGAAGGGAGCGGCAGGCCTGGGTACCGGCATAGTCAAATCCCGCAGCCTGTCCGATGACGATCGGGC
>OQVO01000313.1_pt1 | contig 15675 bp, 14 predicted proteins | sample 1691511 | NCBI WGS metagenome assembly OQVO01 (sample SAMN03418254, study PRJEB22391) | human gut metagenome | biome: human-gut; feature: organic feature; material: feces | host: Homo sapiens | place: Tanzania | collected 2013-01 | reverse complement strand
GCCATAATAGGAACTTGTTTTCTAACAGACCGCATCATATTGTTATCGTCTAAAATAAATCCCAAAGATTCCAATTTCATATGGAGAAATTTATCTGCTGTACAAATAAGCTTGTTGGCAGTTTCATGACTTTCCATAAGGTCAAAAACACGATTTACCACCAGTCTGTTTTGAGCATCGCCGCCTTCTTCCTTGCCCGCATGCGCCGCACCATCGTCGCACTGGCAGCGCTTTACATTTCGACCTTCTTCTCCGTCAGCCTGTATGCCGCCGGACTTTCATCCAAGCTGCAGGGCGCATCTACGCCGGATCCCATGGTGATGGCCGTCATCACCGGATGGACCGTCGCTGTCCTCCTCTGGCGTCTCTATCGGAAGAAAGTGGACTATGAGTGGAAGGACCATATCTGATTTGTGTTCATGACCGTTGGATATAGCTTATGGGGTGTGCCGCCCCTTGATGAATGAAAGATATGCCCATAAGAAATGAGAAGAGGTGAATCACATGGGTGAATTATATAAGACACAGCATACCATCGATGAAATGCTGGATCGCATGGGAGTGAAGATCGTCCTTGACTCGGAGCATCTTACCGAAGAAGATCGATTCGAGGCAGAAAAACAGGGAGCTTCCGTCGTGCTGAAAAAAGTATCCGATAAAGAGAAAGGGAAAGAGTAACTGACTTACCTTTTTAGACAACAAAAAAGAGGAAATCCGTGATGGATTTCCTCTTTTTGTTTGCTCTCAATGACCGATCACATCCAGAATGGCCAGGATGAGCGTGCCGGGGACGCCGAAAATAGAGACCACGATGCCATGCATCGTATTCCATACCATGTGGGTGATGCCGAGCGTATTCAAAAGCCAGAAGAGCACACCGCCCATGATGATATTTCCGATGATTTTTTTCACAAATTTGGCGAAGAGCAGGAATGCCACGACGACCATGAGGACGCTGGCAATGCCGTACCCGCCAAGTCCGCCTAACGATTCAAGCATATATTTTCTCCAGTAAACCTATGGCTGCAGGCAGAAACAGCCGCCTGCATGCTCATACTTCTTTTCTGTTTTCCACCGCGCCGGCAAGGGTCATGCTGTCAGCGAAGCCGATATCACCGCCGACAGGGATACCGCGGCCGATGCGGGTGACTTTGATGCCGGACGGCTTGATGAGGCGGGTGAGGTAGAAGGCCGTGGCCTCGCCTTCCGTATCGGGGTCAGTCGCCAGGATGACTTCCTTCACAGTCTCATCCTTCAAGCGTTCCAGAAGCTCTTTGATCTTCAGGTCTTCCGGGCCGATACCATCCAGCGGCGAGAGCGCGCCATGCAGTACGTGATACAGACCGTGATACTCATGACTCTGCTCGAGTGCCATGACATCCTGCGGCTGCTCGACCACGAGGATGACCGAGTGGTCACGTCGCGCATCGCTGCAGATATCACAAGGATCGCTCGTGGAAAGATTGCAGCACACCGAGCAGTAGCAGATCTTGCTTCTGGCTTCTTCGATGGCATGAAGAAAATCGCGGACTTCGCTTTCCGGACGCTCCATCATGAAGTAGGCCAGACGGCGGGCGCTCTTGACGCCGATGCCAGGAAGTTTTCTGAACTGCTCAGCGACCAGCTCAAGTTCCTGATTCATCAGAACATGCCGCCAGGAAGCCCCAGGCCGCCCGTCACTTCGCTCATGCCCTTCTGTACCATTTCATCGGCTTTCTTGCTGGCTTCATTGAAAGCGGTGGTGATGAGGTCTTCGAGCATTTCCGGATCTTCCGGGTCGATCGCATCTTTTGCGATTTTCAGGGAAACAACCTGCTTATCTCCATTCAGGGTGAGAGTGATCGCGCCGCCGCCGACAGAGACGTCGACGGTCTGCTGCTTCAGTTCTTCCTGCTTCTTCTGCAGGTCTTCCTGCATTTTACGTGCTTTTTTCAGCATATTCTGCATCTGGGCTTTATTTCCGAACATAATGAGATCCTCCTTTGGGAACCTTACAATAATAATATTGTGCTTTTGAAATAGAAGGGGGCAGACATGGGAATGAGTAGGGGATGTATAGAAATGATGGTCATCACCGATTCCCGATTCCTAATCCCTAATCCCTAGCTACTAGTCACGCGCCCCGCTCCTAGTCTGTAACCTTTTCATATATATCACAGTCAGGCAGGATTTTCAAGGCTTCTTTCAAAGACGGGTCATCCCGATCGGGAGCCTTGAGGTCTTTTTCCTTGACCAGCTGGTAGCCGTCTGCCGGATCCACCTTCTTTCTCGGAGATGCCTCGCTTACGGGGGACACCGGTGCTTTCTCTTCCTTTGCCTGTTTTCCTGCGGCAAGAAGTGCCAGGGCATCCGCCTCTTCCGTACCGCCCTTCAGGACAACATGAAGGGTGACGGGAGAGCCGATGATTTTTTGAAAAGCCTCGGCCGCCATCTTTTGGTACGACTTATTGTTTCCGGCAGAGACCAGCCACTGCTGCGGAGAAGAAACGATGGCGCGCTGCGGCGTGAGATAGAGGAGCACCCCTTTCTGATAGCAGGTCAGCATATCGATGCGGCAGATGTCACGGAAATAGCTGAGCACCTTCTGCCAAATGGCAGGGTAGGTCGCAGGGTCGAGCAGATCGGCATGGGACATACTCTCTTCCTTTAGCGCCGCTTTGCTCGGCGTGGCCTGGGCAGGCTGGGATGGCGTGGGGGATGGTGGATTTCTTTGTTCAGTCGGCTTTGGCTTAGGAGAAGGCGCAAAGGCAGGCTCTTCTTCTGGAAGCGGCTGAGGTTCCGGGAAAGGCGGGGGCGGCATCATGGATACCGGCTCGCTTTCTGCTGCGGGGGCAGCGGCCGGGATGGGCGGCTCGAAAGAGGGGGCCGGAGCGGGTGGATCGAAAGAGGGAACGGCAGAGGGCACCTGCCCGGAGAGTTTTCCTTTTTTCAGAGCATCGATCTCTTTTTCCAGCTGGCTGACTCGTTCTGCCAGACTATCTACGGCAGCTGAGCCTTTCAGACGGCAGAGATGAAGAAGCCCCATCTCCGCACTCATACGAGGCGATGAGCTTCTTCGCGTCTCGGTCAGTGACTGGTGGAGATAGTTGAAAAGACTGTCCAGATAGGCTTCTTGGATCTTGGCAGCATCCTCTCTCAAAAGGCTGATATTCTTTCCATAGGCAGAAAGCTCCGGCGCATTTGGCTCGATGCGACAGATCATCAGATTTCTGAAATGCTCCAAAAGATCACGAAGAATGGCGGCAGGCTCTTTGCCGCTTTGCAGAATGCGGTAGAAGAGGGTCAGCGTTTCACCGCTTTCTCCATTGAAAATATGATGCGACAAGGCAATGATCTGGTCTTTTCCGGTCAGTCCGAGAAGGTCGTAGACCTCCGCCGCATCGAGTGTCGCTGCTTCGGTCGCAGAGGAGCACTGGTCAAGCAGCGAGAGCGCATCTCTGAGACCGCCGTCGGCGCGGACAGCGATGAGATCCGCCGCATCCTCTGTGAGCGGCATGCCGCTTTCTTTGGCGATATAGAGCAGGTGCTGCTTGATGTCTTCCACGGAAATGCGGTGAAATTCATAGCGCTGGCAGCGGGAGAGAATGGTGAGCGGGATTTTCTCCGGCTCGGTGGTGGCCAGAATGAAAAGCACGTGGCTCGGCGGCTCCTCCAGCGTTTTCAGGAGGGCATTGAAGGCTTCCTTCGTCAGCATGTGTACTTCATCGATGATGTACACTTTCTTGCGGCAGGCGGCGGGAAGTGTCCTGACAGACTCTTTCAGGGCACGGATTTCTTCGATGCCCCTGTTTGATGCGGCATCGATTTCATAGACATCAAGACTCGCGCCCGCATTGATTTCCCGGCAGATTTCGCAGCTGTTGCAGGGATTGCCTTCTTCGAGATGTTCACAATTCACAGCCTTGGCGAGGATTTTGGCCATGCTGGTCTTTCCCGTGCCGCGTGGGCCGGAGAAAAGATAGGCGTGCGCCAGCCGATCCTGCTCGATGGCACGCTGGAGCGGGATGGAAATATGCTTCTGCCCGACCACTTCACTGAAAGTGCGGGGACGCCATTTTCTATAAAGTGCGAGATAGGCCATAAGATCGGATGCCTCCTCAAGATCAAAGATAGAAATAGGTAAAAAGATGCCGCAATGAACGAGGTCATTTATGCAACAAAAAAGACTTATGCAAGCGTGATTTATGACAGCCTCCAGGATGCACCGTGGCACATGGAAAGAGCCACTTATTGCTGCTTCCTCTCGGACCTGACAAGATTCATGGGATCCCATTGCACGGGACCCGGAGACTGCCATAAATCACGACTGCATAAGTCGATGGGGATATTATACAACATAGATGTTGGTTTGTAAAATAGAAAATAAAAATGGTTCAGGATCGGGCCATAGAACGTGTCGTCCATGGATTGCGATGGAACACTCTGCTCGAATTGAAATTAGGAGTGAAGGTGGCGGCTCCGCCGCAAATATATATTTTGCAGCGAAGCTGCCACCCTGAACCCTGAATCCTTCTCTTTTCCCTTACTTTACTTTGTCTCTGCGCCTTCTGCCGGGCTCGGGTAGAAATAAACGATGCGATCCGGGGTGAAGACATTGCTGGCGAGCTTCTTCGCGAGGATCGGCGTCATCGCTTCTTCAAAAGCAACGACTTCGATCGGTTTCAGTACTGTATCTTCGACAAGGACGAAAATCATCGGATCGACAACCGGTGCATTTTCCGGCACCTCTTCGCGGTCGAGCGGAATGCTGAAAATGAGGCGTACTGTCGCTACATACGAGTCTCTGTAATCAAAAATCGTGCCTCTGAAATTGTTTTCCCAAAGGGTACGCATCATTTCGATGCGATAAGGATCCTGCTTTTCTAAATCTTCCATGGTTGACCTCCTGGTATGTTTTCTTTGAAACATTCTGTATCGGCTCTCATTGTACCCCATGAGGATTGGGGAAAGCAAGGGGAGGATAGAATGCTGCGGTATAAAAGAAAAAGGCACATCGGATGTTTTTTTCGCTAAACCGTGTATATTTTAAAAATCTTACGATGGTATGTTATGGAGAGAGGGAAATCCTCCCAGGCGCTGAAAGCCCTTCACCGCATTCCTTCGTGCACACACCTATAGGAAAGGAGAGCGGAGAGGGCGGACGGTGGATCTGATTTCCCCGCTTCCGCCCGAAGGCGTGCTAGGGAAACGCTGATTAAATCGCAGAGTCAGATTTCACAAGAATTTTTATACATGACTTCGTCATAGCCTTCCTTAAATAGCTCGCTATTCGCGTCAGGCTATTCCTCGGCATGTATAAAAATCCAAGAGTAAAATCTGACAACGATTTAATCTGTGTTTCCCTAGCCTCCGGAGAGCGTAAGAAATACAAATCACATAAAGACGCAGCAGGTCAAAATGATCTCATGCAGGATTCGCCTCGCGGGCTAACCCTAGAGCGAAGTTTAATCGCGTAAGCGATATGAACCGTGAAATGCGCTGGTGCCAGATTGCAGGGAATGCCTCCATGGACATATGGAGCTTGCTGCGCCTTTTTTCGCATGTAACGAATACTATATGGAATCGCGCTGACTATTTTGAAACGTGGTCTTGACGGCCGGCTTCATTATATTTTTCTTTCGTGGGACCCGTTCACGCAAGTGGCTATCTAGCGCTGACTATGGTAAAATATAACGGTAAATGCCCTGAAGGGACAAAGATAAATGCCCCGAAGGAACGAAAAATGAGGTGATGAGGAAATGAAGAATCAAATTTTTCTGGTTCTAGGCGGCGCGCGCAGCGGGAAAAGTGAATTTGCGGAGAAGCTGATGTATCATTCCGCAGGGAAAAGGAAGGGATACATCGCCACCAGCCAGATCTTTGATGATGAGATGAAGTATCGTGTCATGCTTCATCGCGAGAGGCGGCCGGCTGACTGGAAGACTTTTGAGGTCATGCACGAGGCGGGGCCGATGATGGATGAAATCCTCGCCGGCGCTGATGACATTCTTTTCGACTGTCTGACCATGTATGTGAATAACCTTCTGATGGATCATATGAAGGGGATCACAGTGGAGACATTGGGCGTGGAAGATCTGACGACGCTCCAGAAAGCACTGGAGAAGGATCTGGATCGTATGTTTGATTCGATTTCCAAAGTCACTGATAAAGAGATCATTTTTGTTTCCGATGAGCTGGGCATGGGCATTGTTCCGGCCAATGCCATGAGCCGGGTATACAGGGATCTTGTCGGTCTGGCGAATCAGTATATCGCAAAGCGTGCTGACAAGGTATATCTGTCCGTGGCAGGAATTACCATTGAACTCAAAGAAAGAGGAGTGGAGTTATGATGACAAAAATCGCAAAAAGAGTCATGTTTCAGGGAACCAGTTCTCATGTAGGGAAAAGCATTCTGTGTACGGCGTTTTGCCGCATTCTGACGCAGGATGGGTATAATACAGCTCCATTCAAAGCGCAGAATATGGCGCTGAATTCCTATGTCACCCGTTCCGGTGGGGAAATCGGACGTTCGACAGTCGCGCAGGCGGAAGCGGCTGGTGCAGATCCGATCGTACAGATGAATCCGGTCCTTTTGAAACCGACGGGCAATTCCTGCTCGCAGGTCATTCTTCTGGGACAGTCGGTCGGTAACTACAGTGCTTCTGACTACCAGAACAAGTACAGCCAGCAGGCATGGGCGAGTGTAAAGGAAGCCCTCTCCTATATGGAGACGCATTATGATGCGCTGGTCATCGAAGGGGCTGGCAGTCCGGCGGAAGTGAATCTGAAGAAAAATGATATCGTCAATATGCGTATCGCCAAAGAATGCCATGCGCCGGTTTTCCTGATCGCAGATATTGACCGCGGCGGTGCACTCGCTTCGATTGTCGGCACGCTGATGCTGCTCGATGAGGATGAGAGAGCTCTCGTGAAAGGGCTCATTATCAATAAGTTCAGGGGAGATATCACCCTGCTTGAACCGGCGCTGACCTTCCTCAAAGAAAGGACAGGTGTCCCGGTCCTGGGTGTCATCCCTTACCTCGACAAGCTGGGTATCGACGACGAGGACTCGGTCTCCCTGCAGGATATGCCGAGCGACCATGTGATGAGAGATATTCACATCGCTGTCATGCAGACTCCGAAGATTTCGAATTTTACCGACTTCGATGCGCTCAATCATGAACCGGATGTGAATGTCCGTTTCGTCCAGCAGGGGGATATGATCGGCCATCCGGATCTCATTATGCTGCCGGGCAGTAAGAATACGACGGAAGACCTGCTGTACCTGAAGCGGCAGGGCTATGCGAAGGAGATCTGCGAGCTGGCAGCAGAGGGCGTGCCGGTCATCGGCATCTGCGGCGGTTACCAGATGCTCGGTGAAAAGGTCTGTGACCCGCTTCATGTGGAAAGTGAAAATGATGAAGTCGAAGGGCTCGGCCTTCTGCCCTATGAAACTTCGATGCATGGCAAAAAGAATACCTATCAGGTGCTCTTTGACTGCGAGGAGCTGCCTTTCCTTGATATGAAATTCTCTGCCAAGGGTATGCGCGGGTATGAGATCCATATGGGGGAGACGACGCTCACCAAAGAGGCACAGTCACTTTTCCATATCACGCAAAGAAGCGAAGCGCCGGTCGATCTGATGGACGGATTCATCAATGAAAAACACAATGTCTTTGGCACCTACTGCCATGGCATATTCGATAATGATGAGATCCGCCGCGCCGTCATCAATGCGCTCCGCCGGAGAAAGGGACTCGAAGATCTGCCGATCCAGTTCCGCTACAGAAAGTACAAAGAGTCGGAATTCGACCGTCTGGCGAATACTGTCAGAAAGAACTTCGACATGGACGCCTTCTATAAGATCCTGGAGAATGAATAAGTGAGCGCGCTTCTTACTTCCATCACAGAAGCAGCGATCCCTTTCGCCTCTCTTGTGGTGGATACGGTCTATGGCGATCCGCGCTCGAAATGGCATCCGGTGGTACTTATCGGAAATCTGATTTCCTTCTATGAGAACCACCTGTACCCGGAGAAAAAGACGTCCGATGGAAATATGTTTCTTCGCGGGATGTTGACAGTGCTGCTCGTGCTGCTTACCGTAGGTCTTCTGACGGCTTTTCTGATTTACTTAGGACATCTAGGCGGCCTGTGGCTCTATGCAGCCATCAGCACCGTTGTCCTTTATTTCACGATGACGCCGCGCGCGCTTGCCAGAGACGGTCTGGAAATTTACCATCTTCTGAAAGATGATAAGGATCTCGTGACCGCAAGAAAACGGTTGAGCTGGATCGTCGGCCGGGATACAGAGAATCTGGATGAAAGCAATATAGCGCGCGGCACGATCGAGACGATCGCAGAAAATACGACGGATGGGATCATTTCTCCGCTCTTCTATTTCCTGCTTTTCGGTCCGGTGGGCGCGATGGTCTATCGCGCAGGAAACACGATGGACTCTATGCTCGGCTATAAAAATGACCGCTATCTCTTTTTCGGACGCTTTGCGGCACGCCTCGATGATGTGCTGAACTATATCCCGGCGCGTATCACTTTTCTGCTCTTTGTGGCAGCGGCGTTCCTTTTACGTCTGGACTGGCGTCATGCCGTGGAGATCTGCCTGCGTGATGCGAAGAAACATCCGAGCCCCAATGGCGGCTATGCGGAAGCGACGGTCGCCGGTGCGATGCATGTGCAGCTCGGCGGGTATAACTACTATGAAGGGAAACCGGAATTCCGTGAATACATGGGAGATGCCGAGATCCCCCTGAAGTCGGACCATATCATGACTTCGATCATGATGATGTACGGTGCGACGATTCTTTTCATTGCGCTTGAGACGGTGCTGATTTATATCTTCTGGTGATTTCATGAATGCTTTTTTAGTGGGTCTGCAGTTTCTGACCCGTATCCATATTTCCGACCGCACCGTATGGAATGATGAGGAATTCGGGAAAAGCGTCACCTGGTTTCCTGTGATAGGATGGATCATCGGCGCTTTTATGTGCCTTATCTATTTCTTGATGAAGCCGCTGGGGGTGCCGCTCTTGACGGGATTCCTTCTGGTGGTGGGCGAGCTCTTCCTCACCGGGGGGACACTCGCTGATGGGCTGATGGATTCCTCGGACGGCCTGTTCTCCGGTCGCTCAAAGGAACGCTGTCTGGAAATCATGAAGGACAGCCTTATCGGTTCTTTCGGGATGCTCTCCATCCTGATCTTTGTGCTGGTGGAAACGCTTTCGCTTGGCTCAGCAGACGCGCCGCTCTATCTCGTTCTCATAGCGATGCCGACGCTGGGGCGGCTCAATATGGTGATTTCCATCTGTGAGTATCCCTATGCCCGTCCGTACGGCATGGGAAAAGCGTTTGCCGCCTATCGCGAGAAGTATGCACTGGAGAAAGCCTTTGTGCTCTCGCTGCTGCCCGCACTTTACTTCGGATGGACCTATCTTCTTTTGGCAGGGGCTGCCATCGCGATCGGGCTCAAGTTGAACAGTTGGATCGTCAAGAAGATCGGTGGCACGACAGGAGATACCTATGGATTTGTCACCGAGCTCACAGAAGCCTTTCTGGCTCTGCTTTTCGTCATTCTTACAAGGGGGCAGGTATGGCATATGTAGTTAGCTCGCCAGGTTCCTGCGGCGAATTCATACAGGGCTATACAGAGGGGGCTTCCTTCATGGTGACCTGCCCTATCAATCGCTATGCGATGGCTCTGGTGGATGACAAAGCCGATGATGTACTTCCCGACAAAGCAGAGGAAGCGGTGAAGAAGACGCTGGCTTATCTTGGAGAGACGGACCGGCCGTTCGTGCGCCTGATTTCCTCGATACCGAAAGGGAAGGGGCTTGCTTCGAGTACGGCAGATATCAGTGCCGTTGCACAGGCCGTTGCGCTTTCCTTCGGCAGGAAGCTGTCGATGGAGGAGATTGCTCACATTGCGCTCTCTATAGAACCCAGCGATGCGACCTTCTTCGAAGGGATCGTGCAATTCGACTACCGGGAGGGGAAAGCGATCCGGTCTCTCGGGCTCTCACCGGCGATGGATATTCTCATCTATGACTGTGGAGGAGAAATCGACACGATGTCTTTCAATTCGCGGGAAGACCTTATCGCTCTGCAGAAAAGCAATGAAAAGGATATTGCGCGTGCTCTTCGTCTCTTCGAGAAAGGCATCGCTGAAAAATCCATCGACCTCATCGGTGAGGCTGCCTCTATCTCTGCTTTCTGCAATCAGAAGATCCTGTATAAAAAGCAGCTTTCTGATTTTCACAGGATCGGTCTTTCTCTCGGCGGGAAAGGGGTCATCTGTGCGCACAGCGGGACTGTCCTGGGACTGATCTTGCCGCCGGGCATGGAGGCGCTGCCTCTTCGGGAAAAGCTGGAGGAAGCGGTCGACGGCATCACCTTCCTGGATCTTGTGAGCCTCACCAATCGCGGTATGCAGGTAGAAAAAATCTAATCGATACATTATAATGAAAGCACGGACTCGATGGAGTTCGTGCTTTTTGTGTACGGAATAAGTAAAATTGATTTATAAAGGACCATTTCACTATGTCTATCAAATCATCCCGCCATGGGGGCGATGTCTTTGGTCTCTCCGAAGAGGAGCAGGACAAAGTTTTCGATTTCAGTATCAATATCAATCCGCTCGGCCTGTCTCCCAAGGGAAGAGAAGCGCTCATGGCTCATTGGGAAAAAGAGACGCTCCGCTATCCGGATGTGGAGTGCCGCGCGCTGAAGAAAAGCCTTTCTATCCGTTATGGGATCTCGGAAGAATCAATGGCACTCGGAAATGGGGCGACTGAGCTCATGTACAAACTCGTCGAGCTTCTTCATCCGAAGAAAGTGATCGTTCCGGCACCATCCTTTTCAGAGTACCGTCTTTCCGCGGAGGCGGCAGGCTGCCCGGTGGACAGCTTTCTTCTCACGGCAGATCAGGGATTTGCCCTTCCCTTAGAGGAAATCGAGAAGAAACTTCTTCCGCATTCTTTGATCTACCTCGGTCACCCCAATAATCCGGATGGGCAGCTGCTCTCTCCGCCGGACTTTGAAGCGGTTCTTCATTTGGCAAAGAAGAAAGAGAGCTTCCTCATCATCGATGAATCTTTCATTGATTTTGTAGGAGATGATGTATCCTATCGGCGCGTTCTTGTGAATGAAACCTGCGGAGCGGTCGTGATGTCGCTCACAAAATTCTATGCCGTGCCGGGACTTCGTATCGGAGCCGCTTTTCTTCACCCCGCGCTGGCGGAAAGACTGCGGGATACGCTGATTCCGTGGAACGTGAATGGACTCGCGCAGTCCTACATGACGGCAGCGGCGCAAGACTTAGATTATATCAAGGATAGCAGGGGGTACTGTCAAACGGAAAGAGAAAAACTTTCGGCTGCACTTGAGGCTCTTGATTTCGTCAAGGTGCTGCCCGGCTCTGTGAATTTCATCCTCTGCCAGCTCATTGGAAAATTTGAAACGGCAGGGAAGCTGCAGAAAGCATTGATGCCGTATCACATATTTATCCGTCAGTGCGGAAATTATGAAGGATTGGACGAGACGTACTTCCGTGTCGCTGTGCGAACAGAAGAAGAAAATCAGATTCTCATAAAGGCGCTCGGCGCTGTGGAAAATTGAACCGAGGGACAGATGTGAATAGAGATAACACAAGGAGACGACAGCTATGATTACACTATATCTTATCCGCCATGGAGAGACTGAATGGAATAAGTCGGGGCGTTATCAGGGCTCGACGGATGTGGCGCTTTCCGATATGGGAGTGGCGCAGGCGGAGAAAGTGGCATCCTATTTCAAGGATATCCCTCTTGACGGCGTGATCACGAGCCCCTTGAAGCGGGCGCGCATCACGGCGGAAGGCATCGCAAAGTTCCATGGCATGGAGCTTGAAATCGTGCCTGCGTTGCAGGAGCTTTGCTTCGGTGACTGGGAGGGGAAGACCTTCAGTGAGATCGATCAGCTTTGGCCGGGCATGATCCGTGAGATGTATCACCATCCTGACCAGCTTCGGCTCCCTCACGGAGAGTCTTTCAGAGACTGTCAGGTGCGGACGATGGCATTCATGAAGGAGCTTCTATCCCGTGGAGATCATAAAAGCTATGCCATCGTCAGTCATGGTGCAGCCCTTCGCACGGTCATCTGCGCGATGATCGACATTCCGCTGGCGCGTTCATGGAATATGGGCCTATCCAATGCCAGTGTCACGGAGATCCGCCATTTTGTCGGGGAAAATAATATGATGGATATGAATATGCTTTTTTCTCTGAATCAGACCAGTCATCTGGCAGATACAGCGACATCGCATCTGCTTAAATAAGGAGTAGTTCCTTAGGAAATGTTGTTTGGCCGAGGCCTGCTTTCTACATTTTACACTTTCAAATGCCGCATGAGTCTTATGCTCATGCGGCATTTCTGCATGCTAATTAGTTCTTTACTTTTTCAAGTTGAAAATTCATGTGAGAGCATTTAAAATGGATAAAGTTATAATTTAATGATGGAAGCGATCATGGTGGCCGCCTGTAAGAAATATCTTAGATTTCTTTTTCCACGATGATGCTTCTGTGAAAAAGGAGCAATCAATATGAAAAAAATGTGGGCACTTCTTATTTCTGCATGTATTCTGGCGGGTGGGGTCGCCGGGTGTGGCAATCAGGCTGAGCCGCAGGGCACGGTGACACAGAAGGTCGCTGAGGCACCGGCGAAGCAGGATTTCAAAGCAGTCACCTCCGTGAAAAGCGGACAGAAGAATGTCTATGCTGTCGTGAAAGCCATAAATGGCAGCTATTGGAAAAAAGTGATCGCCGGCATGAAAAAAGCAGGGGAAGAGAATGGGATCAATGTCTATGTAGGCGGCGTGAATAAGGATGGCAACTGGGAGCTGCAGCGCGCCATGCTGCTTGATGCGCAGGCGAAAAAGGCAGACTCCATCATTCTCGGTGCGGCTGACAGCATGCGGCTGACCGAGACTGCGAAGAATCTTCGAGGCGATAAGCTGCCAGTCGTTCTGGTGGATACGATGATGAATACGGAAGACTATGATGCGTCCTACATGACGAATAATCTGGCAGCCGGTGCGGAAGTGGCAAAGAAGATGGTGGAGCTTTTGAAGGAAAGCGGTGTATCGGAAGAGGAAGAAATCACTGTAGTCATGCATGTCAGCAACCTCGCAAGCCGCACGATCTCGGAACGTCTGGATTCTACCATTGCCAACTGGTACAATGTGGCGCCGAAAAAATGGAAAATTTCCAAAGCATATCTGATCAATTATGGCGATGAGCAGACGGCGGGTGAACTGGTGGAAAAGACGCTTCAGGATCAGAGCGTGAAGGGCATCATCGCCTGCAACAACAGCTCCACGAAAGCCACGATTGCTACGGTCATGAAGGAAGGACGCAAGGATCTCTCTGTCATGGGCTTCGACCTTTCAGAACCGGCTGTGGCAGCTCTAAAAGATGGCAGCTACCATTTCGCGACCATCGCACAGAATCCGGAGAAGATGGGGTACGAAGCGGTGAAGGCGGCGGCCGATCTTGCCAATGGAAAGGCCGTCTCTGAAAGAGATGTAAATACCGGAATCACGGTCATGGATGCAAAGAATTTTAAGGGCTGATGACGCCGGCTGTTTTCTGTGCAAGTGGTTAGTAAAGAGTACGGTATTTCTTAGTTTAGAAATTTCATGATAACAGTACAGCGAATCGAGGCAATCATTTTCGGATGGCTGCCTCGATTTTATTTGAGTAAATTAAAATTTGGATTATAAATGTCACTAAAACGCTTTAAAATATATGGGTCTGTAGTATAATGAATGAGTGAACCATAGTCTTCTATGAAGAAAATGATTTTGATTTCTTAGGGAAGCAAAAAGTATCCGTACATATTTATTAGGACGAACCGAGAGAAAGGCGAGCTATGGAACCCAAAATTCTATATATGACGAACCATGACAGACGGTATGCCTCCATGAAGAAAGCCTGTGAGGCGCTTCAGGAGAAGAGGCTGATTTCTGACCTGTCTATTTCTGTGCGCGTGGAACGCACGAGCGACTGGAGCAGGAATTGGGAGCGCAAAGTATTCGGCGCTTCTCTGGTCATGATCCACTTGATGAAGAATGCACTGAAGTCTTCCTTTTGGAAAGACTGTAAAAATTTTTTGGATCAGAATCAGATCGCATACTTTGTCGATGCTATTGATGGGGATATGGCAGAGCACAGTGCTTCCATCGATGGCGAGGTGCTCGAGACATTCCGCAAGTACTGCCTGTATGGAGGCCTCAGCAATTTCAAAAATCTTTGGCTGTATGCGAACGGACTCTTCGATGACAAGGCGGAGAAAGCACAACCGCCGGAGAAGTACAGCTGGGCAGGGATCTATGATCCGGGCGTGGAGAGCCGCTTGCAGAAATCGCTAGCGGATTACGAGGCGGCGCATCCCTATGGAGATCGACCTGTACTGGGGCTGCTTTTCTACCGCGATGAGTGGATCTGGGATGATAACGCGTATGTGAAGGCCTTTCTGGAGGAAGCGGACAAAGAAGGCTATGCGGTGCTTCCTGTCTTTGCGAATGGGTTCATCGATGAGTCGGCAGGCATGCCATCTTTATCAGAGGTGCTGGAGACGTATTTCATGAAGGACGGACAGCCTGTCATCGATGCGCTGGTATCCACGATGAAGTTTTCTATGCTTGGCGCAGGAAAGACGAGCCTTCCCGTCTTGAAGAAGCTAGGAGTGCCTATCCTCTCTGCCTATACGCTTCTCACATCGGAGGCTGACTGGCGCAAGAATCCAGAGGGCATGAATGCGGTGGAAACGTCGATCGCGGTTGCGCTTCCTGAGCTGGACGGCGCGATTTCCGGTCTGCCGATCGCAGGTCGAAAAAAAGATGCCGATGGCAGTGTCTCCTATGTGCCGATTCCTGAGCGCGTGACGCAGATGGTCAGAAAGGCAGGGAAATGGGCGAGCCTTCATCATATGAAGAATGAAAATAAAAAAATCGCTATCATTTTCCATAATTATCCGGCGAAGAATTCGAATATCGGGAGTGCTTCCGGTCTGGACACGATGGAGAGTGCCATCCGTCTCATGAAGGAAATGAAGAAAGCGGGCTATCAGATGGATTTCATCCCGGAAACATCGGATGATTTCATCCAGCTCATGACATCCCATGCGACGAATGATATTTCCATGATGACGGAAGAGCAGGCGGAGTCCTGCCAGAAGCTTTCCTGCCGTGAGTATCTGGATTTCTTCCGACAGCTCGGGAAAGAAGCGAAGGCGTCCATGGTGGATACCTGGGGAGAGGCACCGGGCGATGTCATGATTTCAGAAAAAGGCGATATTCTCGTCCCCGGTACGATGGACGGACATCTTTTCCTCACGGTGCAGCCATCGCGCCAGTACGGGATGGATCCTTCGAAGGCGTATCATGATCCGAAGATCCCGCCGACACATCAGTACCTCGCTTTCTACTACTGGCTGCGTCATGTGTGGAAAGCGGATGCGGTCATTCATATGGGGACGCATGGAAATCTGGAATGGCTTCCGGGGAAAGGTGTCGGACTGGATGAAGAAAGCTATCCGGACATTGCGCTCGGGGACATCCCGAATATCTATCCCTACCATATGACGATCACCGGCGAAGGTATGATCGCCAAGCGCCGCGCTGCTGGCTGTCTGGTCAGTTACATGCCG
>OQVO01000311.1_pt1 | contig 15692 bp, 17 predicted proteins | sample 1691511 | NCBI WGS metagenome assembly OQVO01 (sample SAMN03418254, study PRJEB22391) | human gut metagenome | biome: human-gut; feature: organic feature; material: feces | host: Homo sapiens | place: Tanzania | collected 2013-01 | reverse complement strand
TGGTAAATTCAGGCTGGAAAATTCGGACGCCAAGTCCATTTGTTTTATTTCCTTGGTACTTTTTCCGTCAACCATCGCAGTCATTATCGCAACAATTCCACGAACAATTGCCGAATCTGCGCGACCATAGAATCTATTTCCCACGTGGCATATTTCAGCATGCGACGCGCACCCAACGATATCACTGCATACGGCACCATCCGGCACCGCCGGCGCATGCGCACCAATATCCATCACCATTTCCAGTTTATCCGCCGGCGCGTCCACCATATTTAATACAGATTTAATTTCATCATATGTCATTATGCGTTACCACCCCTGTTCTGTTAAATCCAGTTCCAGACGCGCCGCATCCGACATACGTGATAAATCCCACGCGGGTTCCCAAACCAGATTGACATGCACCGGCACATTTACCACCGCGGCTACCGCTGTGCGCACCTGTTCCAATAATTCTTCCATCATGGGACACGTCGGACTGGTGAACGTCATATCGATATCAACCGAATCGGTTTTTATATCAATATTATACACCAAACCCATATCCCAAATATTTACCGGGATTTCTGGGTCAAACACGGTTTTAAGTGCCGCAATAATATCGTCACGAACACCCGCCATTTTATTTCACCACACTGTTTATTATATCAACCGCCGTATGTGCATCGTCCATCGTGTTATATGAGCCGACCGATATACGCGCACTGCCCGGGACACCCAGTGCGCGATGTATCCACGACGCACACATGTTTCCAACGCGCAAGCACAATCCACGCGCCCCGACCAACGCACCAAAATCCAACACATGCATATCATCAATCACAAATGACAACATCGCCGCGTCCGGCGTGGTCAAAATCTTTATCCGCGGATTTTTAGACAACGCGTTATACATATATTTTATCAATCTCACGTCAGGACGTGATTGTATCAAACATTCAATCGCTGGGCGCAGTCCTGCAATCTGTGTCAGCGGCAGGGTTCCAGCCTCCCAACAATCAGGACTGGGCTGTAATGAAAAAGCGCCATCTGGGAAAACCCGGTTCACCATACCACCACCAAATTTATCTGGTGAAAAATGTGTCGGATTTTTTATATACATTATTCCCAAACCTGTGTCCGCACCAATTTTATGCGCCGACCAACAGACAAAATCTGCGTCCCATTTTTGCACTTTTATATTGTCATGCACAACATATTGCGCCGCGTCAACTACCGTTATAACGTTTGGATTTTTTTGACGCGCCGCACGCACAATCGCGTTTACATCTTGGGGCTGGCCCAACACATTTGACATTGCAGTTATAACCAGAACATCAACATTTGGAATTTGCCGTACATCAATATCAAAATTTGCACTCAACGTGCATTCTATAATCTCTGCCCCAGTGGCCATCCAGGGCAGACGTGCACTGTGATGGTCCAACGCCGATACCCCAACGCGCGTTTCGCGCGATGCGCCAACGATTCGCACAATCCGATTTAATCCATCTGTTGCGCCCGATGTAAAAACAATCTGATGCGGTGCAGCCCCCATAAAATCTGCGACACACTGGCGAACATCGCCAACCATTTTATCCGCTGCCATGGCACGCGCACAAATTCCACGACCTGCATTTGCATATGCGTCACGTAAAAACGTTGTTTGTGCGTCAATAACCGACGCCGGTTTTAACGCCGACGCAGCCGCATCTAAGTATATGATTTTATTCATTTTATATGTTTTCTCTTGCATTTCTTACTGATTATAATACACTTGCCCAAAATATCAATAGCAGAAGGAGAAAAAGATGGCATTGGAACACGCAAACGATACTAATTTTGACACAACCGTCGCCAGTGGCATTACATTGGTTGATTTCTGGGCATCATGGTGTGGGCCATGTCGCATGTTCGGCCCTATATTCGAGGCGACATCAGACGAAATCCCAGATGTTAAATTCGTAAAATTCGAAATTGACGAGGCCAACCGTCGCACACCTGCAAAATATGGGATTCGCAGTATCCCCAGCGTGTTAGCATTTAAAAACGGTGAGTTAGTAGAGGCCAGAACCGGTCTGATGGACGAGGACACCCTGGTTCAATGGATAAAAGAATTAAAAGGCTAATAAAATGGCAGCAAAGAAAAATTACAAGACAATTGAATTACCGCCAAGATACACACCGAAAAAATCGGAACCGTATATGTGCCCCGAACAATTGGCGTATTTTTACCGCCTGTTGATGACCCAGAAAGATGAAATTATTCATGAAAGCGATTCGGTTCTGAGTGCAGTGCGACTGGCCGAAAAAACCGAAGCAGCCGGTGTTGGCGATGATTCTGATAACGCAACATACGAACAAGATATTACGATGAATCTGCGTATGTCAGAACGTGACAACAATTTGTTGAAAAAGATAAACGCCGCATTGGATCGTATTGAAAACGGCACATACGGATACAGCGTTGTATCTGGCGATGAAATCGGCCTGAACCGAATGATGGCGCGTCCCTTGGCGACGATGACAATCGAAGAACAAGAGGAATACGAACAACGCAATCCATAAAATGCGTAAAAATAAAAACCGTGCATTTTGCACGGTTTAATTTTATTTTTTAGCCGCCGATTTTTTTGCAGGCTTTTTCGCAACAGATTTCTTGGTTGCGGTCTTAGTCGATTTTTTTGTGGTGACAACCGGCTTGACGTCTTTTTTGTCATCAGGATTTGACTTCATCTCTTTCTTGAAGACGTTTATCCCGTCTGCCAGATTTTTCATCATACCCGGAATCTTTGCACTGCCGAATAAAATAACGACCAATACAACAATTACTAAAATTTCTGCCCAACCAAGTCTGCCAAACATATTTATCCCCTTTTATTTTGCAACATAGCAATCCAGACCATCAGATTTTGCATTACGACAAAATCCGTTTGCTTCGGCCGCGGTCGCGAACGCGATACGCAATCTGTAAATCGTTCCACCATTAACTTGAGCAGCCAAAATAACGAACTGTTTTCCTGCGAACAGATTCTGGTGACCACGCTGAATCTGGCGTTGCGCATTTTCCGCTAATGCACGGGTGCTGTATGAGCCAAACTGAACATACCAACCACCGTGCGTCGTGGCAACCTGCTGCTTTACAGTTTTTTTCGGCGCAGCCTTTTGCACAGTTTTTTTTGCGGCCGGCTTTTTAGCCACTGGTTGTTTTGCCACAGGTTTATCTGGGTTAAACGTGACCGCCTTTCTATCTTCAACAACGCGAACAGGAACGCCCGCTGTTTCCTGGGTCGGGGCAACAACTGGTTTTGGTGCCGGGACGGGTGCTGGCGCGGGAACCACTGCTGCAACCGGTTCTGGCGTTGCATCTGCTGGCACTGGTGCCGGAGCCGGAACATCAATCGTATCCGCCCCGTCAATAACAACAGATGGCGCATCTAAATCAACATCTATCGATGACGAAGAATTTCCGCCAACCGTGCGAACAATAATATATGTCGCCAAGATGATGACAACAACCCCAATTCCCATCAATAACCACGGTTTTTTTGAACGTGGCGCGGCAAACGGCGCCGCATCTGGCAGTGTATCAACACCGTTTTCATCATCTAAATCCAATAAATCCAAATTGTTGTTATCTTCATTCATCTGGACACTCCTCCCCGTGGCTGAAAATTTCTATTTGTGAATATTATATCACAAAAAAAGCCAATTAACAAAGAATATATACCATTTTATTTTGGCATTTGACCAAAGTGTGGTGGAACAATCAGTTTATGATTTTCTGTGATAATTGGTTCACTTTCGCACGTCCGGGCACACGCCGACAATGCGATTGGCATTGCAACCACCGCCAATAACAAAATAATTTTTTTCATCTTTCCATCCTTTTATAAACAAATAGGTGCGCAGATTTCCACGCACCCTGCACTTTTTATTGTGGCATTTTAACCGCATCTTTCATTTGAGCAATAAATTCAGACAGCGACATTGTTTCCTGTTTCTCCACGCCCAAACGACGCAACGTTACCGTTTTGTCTGCAGCCTCTTTTTCACCAACAACCGCAATAATCGGCGTTTTCGCCAGCGATAGTTCACGAATCTTGTAGTTCACCTTTTCATCACGCAAATCGGCACGTGCCCACACGCCCGCGTTGCGCAATTCGTCGGCGACCATCGTCGCATATTCCGCAACCTTGCCCGAAATTGGCGCAACAACGACTGGTTCTGGCGATAACCACAATGGCAAATTGCCACCTGTTGATTCCAGCAAGATTCCCATAAAGCGTTCAATTGAACCCAACATCGCGCGGTGCAACATAATCGGGCGATGTTTTTCGCCATCTTCTCCGACATAGGACAAATCAAAACGTTCTGGCAAATTCATATCCAACTGAATTGTGCCGCACTGCCAGATGCGTCCCATTGAATCTTTCAGATAGTTATCAATTTTCGGGCCATAGAACGCCGCATCACCTTCGGCAATTTCGTATTCAATGCCATTGTCGTCCAGCGCGCGTTTCAATGCCGCCTCGGCCTTGTCCCAGATTTCATCCGACCCGATACGGAATTCAGATTCTTTGCGGGTTGCCAATTTCATTGAAATTTTATCAAAACCGAATTTACCATAAATATCCTTGATAAAGCGCAGAATCTTTACAACCTCGGTTTCCAGCTGTTCTTCGGTGCAGAAAATGTGCGCATCGTCCTGGGTAAATTCACGAACACGCATCAGCCCCGACAGGCCGCCCGCCGCCTCGTAACGATTTACCTTGCCAAATTCTGCCAGATACATTGGCAAATCTTTGTATGATTTAATACCCTGGCCAAATACCAACATACCGCCCGGGCATGACATCGGCTTTACACAAAATGTTTTTCCATCCTGGGTTTTCCCAGAATAGTTGTGTTCACCATATTTTGCCCAGTGGCCACTGCGTTCCCACAAACTGCGGTCCATAACAGATGGCGTAGAAATTTCCAGATACCCTGCCCGTTCCTGGCGATCACGGATATATTCAATCAGGCGACGATAAATCTTGTATCCCTTGTCGTGCCAGAATACTGCGCCAGGAGCATAATCTGGTTCAAAATGGAACAAATCCATATCACGCCCCAGTTTACGGTTATCACGCGCGGCGGCCTCGGCCACATTTTTCAAATGCTGTTCCAGTTCTTCGCGTGTTGCAAATGCATCAACATAAATACGCTGTAACATTTTATTTTTCGCATTACCCTTCCAGTATGCGCCTGCAACATTGCGAATTTTAAACGCATCACGTGGCAAATCCTTGGACGATTCAACGTGTGGCCCACGGCACAAGTCAATAAAATCACGGAATGCATAAACCGATAACGCTTCGCCTGCAGTATCGTATTCGTTTAACCATTCCATTTTATACGGCTGATTGGCGAATAACTGTTTCGCCTCGTCCAGGCTGACATTACGCTGTTCAAAACGGCCGTTTGATTTAATCAGCGCATACATTTCGTGTTCAATTTTTTCAAAGTCTTCTTCCGAAAATCTGTGTTCAGTATCAAAATCATAGTAAAACCCATTTTCAATTGCTGGGCCGCCCGCGAATTTGACATCTGGGTACAGTTTCTGAACCGCCGCCGCCATAACATGCGCCAGCGAATGACGAATCGTTTCTATTGGATATGACATAATTATAAACCTTTCTTACTTTGGTCTTGGTATTGTTTTTTTATTTTATTTGATTATTGCATGACGCGGTCAAAACCGCAAACAGAATTTACACCCCCAAAGGGGTTGTTGTAGTTGTTGTAAATGTCAAAATAGTCACAAACTTTTTCATATCTCATGCATTATATGACGTTATAATATAAAAATCAATAAAAAATGCCAGCAAGCCGGCATTTTATTAATAATCAATTATGCACCCGAACAGCACTGCGAAAAAGAAACACACACTGCCCCCGATTACAAACAGATGCCATATCGCATGTGAAAACTTTAACCGACGCCACAGATAGAATATTACCCCCACCGAATATGACAGACCACCGGCTAAAATAAACCACATACCGCGCGACGGAATATATTTTATCATTGCCGGCAAAATAAACAGCAATGTCCACCCCATAACCAGATACAGTAATACCATCCATTTCGGCTGCTGCTTTGGATTACGGATTTTCATAACCGCACCAAATATCACAATCGCCCACAGGATACCAAACACCGTCCAGCCAATTGGCCCACGCAAATTCACCAACATAAACGGTGTGTATGTGCCGGCAATCAACGCATAGATGGCGACGCTGTCCCAGACCTCGAAAAAACACTCGCCCGGCTTGCCGATGGTCGCATGACACATTGTTGACCCAAAATACAGCGTGAACATGGTCAGGCCAAAAATCGCGCACGATACAATCGCCCATGCGTTACCGGCCAACGCAGCATAAACGACCAACAGTGTCAATCCTGCAATCGCCAATCCAATGCCAATACCATGGGTCAAGATATTCAAAACCTCTTCCCCTTTGGTGCTGGGGCGTTCCCAACGAAACAATCCCGTCGCCCGCAATATGCGCAACAAACGTCCACCACGCGCATCGCGTTTAACCTGGCGCACCTGGGTGCGTGAATGTTTTTTTGTTTTAACCATTTACAATCTCCTCTATTCTCTGTTTAACCATATCGCGGCCCATCACGTGCATGACCGAATACAGGTCTGGCGTATTTGTCCGCCCTGTCATCGCCACGCGCAGGTTCATTGCAACATCGCCGTTTTTAACACCGGCGTCCGCTGCAATTGCGACAATTTTATTCCACCATGTATCCTTGTCATCGCTTGCATCATACGTTGCCAAAAACGCCGACAACAAGTCACGGTTGAATTCGTATTCAGTGTTTTTGTTGTGCAGTGCGGGCCAGAAATACGCAACCTCGCCCAGTGTCTGACGCCACGTGATAAAATCCTTACGAATACGTTTCGGATTATCGCGTTCAATTCCCAAAACCGCCGCCAGGTATTCGGTATCCGCAACCTGCATTTTGTGGTTATCGTCACCATATTCATTTGCCCACGCAACAACATGCGCCACCAAATCAGGAACCGACAGTGTCGCAATATATTCACGCGCCCACCACTCTAATTTTTTCATATCAAACAGTGCGCCAGAAATTGGAATCTTTTTCACGCGCAATGGATACTGCCAAATTGATGAAACCTGGCCCTTGGATTTGGCCTCTTCGTAACCCGACGCCGCGATATTCCCCAGGTATTCCAGCACCGCCGCCGTTGGCCAACCATCTTGCAGAAAGAACGCAACGTTTGCCTCGGGATCTTTGCGCTTGGATAATTTACGCTGTTTGCCGGTCTCACTATCAATTTTATCAATTGTCGATGTGTGAATATACATTGGTGGCACCCACCCCATCATGCGGAATAATTGAGCATGCAATGGAAATGATGGCAACCACTCTTCGCCACGAACAACGTGCGTTGTGCGCATAAAGTGGTCATCAACCAAATGCGCAAAATGATATGTCGGTAATCTGTCGTTTGATTTAATCAGAACAATATCTTCGTTATTTTCCGGAAATCCGATTGAACCACGCACTGCATCTTTACAGAAAATTCGTTTTGACGGGTCCCCCGTTGAATACAAACGAATCGTTGGCACGTCGCCCCTGTCCAGGTGCGCAATGATTTCATCTTCTGTTAAATCACGGTCACGCGCAAATTCACCATAAATGCCGGTGGCAAAACCCGCCGCCTTTTGATTGGCACGGATTTGTTCCATATCGTCCGCGGTCAAAAAGCACGGATACGCCAACCCACGCGCCAGTAAATCGGCCGCCACACTGTGGTAAATATCACGACGCTGGGACTGGTAATACGGACCGTATTCCGGCACATCATTGTATTCCAATCCAAAACGATGCATTGAATCAACGATGATATCAACAGCAGACGCAACCTCGCGCTTGGTGTCTGTATCTTCGATACGCAGCATAAACACACCGCCCGTATCACGCGCCAACTTGCAATCGACCAGCGCACCATACAGCCCGCCCAAATGCATAAATCCCGTCGGACTGGGCGCAAAACGCGTTACGAACGCACCATCTGGCAAATCGCGCGGCGGGAATTTCTGTTCCAATTCATCCAGCGTATATTTCGGTGCCGCACCCAGCACACGTGCAACCAAATCTGATGATAAACCATTACGCATCTTTATTTTCCTTTACCCAATTATTATTTTGTTTTAGCGAATACAACTATATCACGTGGCATGCCATGCAACATCATAAATTTACGCAGCACCCCTTCGCGTGTGTATCCCGCGCGCATGGCCACCGCCTGGGATTTTGCATTTTCCACATCAACCAAGATTTCCACACGATTTGCGCCCAGCGCGTCAAAGCAAACGCGTTCCATCACGCCAACCGCGCGCGTCATAATCCCACGTCCATTTGCATCACGTGATAACCAGTACCCTATTTCGCCGCTCTTGCGCTTTTCACTGTAATCAACACCAATCGAGCCAATCACACGTCCCGATTGCACAATGTAATAATTACCATTATCCGTGTTTGACGTGCGTTGCATAAATGGGTATGCGGTCTCGGGACTGATGGTGGTGTCCACCCAGTCTAGCCACCGGTGCAAATATTCGCGTTGCCCATCAATCAACGTAAAAACAGTGCGCGCGTTTTCAAACGTTGGCGCAATTTTTTCCAATTGAAAATCACCAGCTTTCATGACCAGTGGAAACTCTGCCATTAATTTACCTTGTTTTATATTATATCGGATTCTATACTAAATATATGGAAAAACAAGAAATAAGAACTTTTGGTCGCCGACACGGCAAAAAATTATCTGCACGCAAGCAGCACCTGTTGGCAAATGTTTTGCCACAAATTACGGCAAAAAATGACGAAAATGCCAGGGATTTCAATATTCTGGAAATAGGATTTGGCGCAGGCGAACACGTGCGCGATTTGGCACGTGAAATCCCAGACGCCACAATTATCGGTGCCGAACCATTTGTAAATGGTGTTGCGGCGTTGCTGGGCGCGATGACGGACGTCAAGACAAACGAAATTTTACCCGAATACAAAAATATCCGCATTTACCCGGACGATGTGCGCGATTTCCTGCGCACGGGTAATATGAAATTCAAACAAATTTGGGTTTTGCACCCCGACCCCTGGCCCAAGGCAAAGCATGAAAAGCGCCGCCTGTTGCAACGCGAATTACTTGAACTGTTGGCATCACACCTGACATACGATGGTGAAATCATCATTGGCACAGACCATTGGGGATATTACGATTGGATTATTGACCAGGTGTCACACACAAACCTAAATGCCACAGTGCCCGACATCGCAACCATTCAGACGCGTTATCAAAACAAAAACATGGCTGCCACAGACGCACCGAAATATCTGGTTGTTACCCGATAAAAAATTTCAAATTTGATAATTTTTCTGGTCGCAATTGTTCGGTCAAACGCATAACCTGATCTATGCGTACGGGATTCGCCATTGGCGCAAAATGCACTTCACCTTTAAATGTTCCCATTGCATTTAACGCGCCATAAAAACGCCCAACAAAGTCTGACTTGTCACCCATATCGTGAGACATTGCAAATATCACAGACGACGCCCCCAACGCATTTAGCGCATCGAACACATCAGACCAATCAGATGGTTCTATTTTGCATATATCCAATCCGACGGACAATTTTTTATTAAAAAACAAATCTTCACGAATCGGGCCCAAATTTTTTACAATTGTCCCCAGATCAATTACCCGCATGAACATCTGGGCACAGGTGGCCCCGCATTTAAACGCCGAATTGATATTCATGGTCAATTCAGATGCATCTGCCGCCCCGATACCACGTGGACGCGTCGGCACATAAAAACGCGTTGAAATTTGAATTTTAGTTTGTTCAACCCATGGCCAAACAATTTTAACAGCCGATGTTCCAACCGATATGTCATGCACCCCATGCGCGATAGCATCATCAACAACCCCTGCCAGCGCATTTGCATCCATATCCGCCGGGCACCATGCCGCCACGTGACCGTTTAATAATTCACCAAGAATGTTTTCGTTATCAATCATTACGCTTTTTACTTTATCACAAATATGATATAATTGAAATCAAATGAAATACAGAATTGATAACATGTTGCTCGGCCTATTGTGGTTACTGGTAATAACACTGGTGGCCTGTTTTTGGTTTAACACAATGTTCGGGTTCAATTTGTTTATCGGCGCACATTGGCAGTACTTGGCCTATCTCCAGGCGGCCCAGACACCAATCAAACCTTCATTTTATATATCGCTGATTATTATATCTGCGGTAATGATATGCGGACTATATTTGATTATGCGACCGCGCTTTCGTAAAATTCGTCTTCCGATTATGCGGATTAACACACGAAAAAAAGTGATGTCTATCCCTGACGTCCCCGCCACGCAGCCAGCACCTGTCCACACATCTACACCTGCTGTTGTGAACACGCCTGCACGCCCTCCGCGTCTGAACGCGGCGACATTGGGTGGCATGCTAACCATGGCGGACAATCCTGCCACGACGCACGCAAACACTGCGCAGGCCACGACGCCACCTGCCCCTCCGAAACCCAGTGACATTGAAATTGCACAAATTACTGAAATATTTAAATCCGCGGGATATACAACCAAAAATCCACCACGCATAAATGGTAACCGGATGAGTTTGCTGGCCATCGGCACAAATGAGACACTGTGGTTGGGGGCGCATGGGATTGCCACCACTGACATGCGGCACGCAATTGATAAATTAAACGATGTGTTTTCAGATACGCTGGACGATATATATATAAATGTGAACGGTTTTATCATTGGCGCACCAGACGCCGCAACCGCCGAATTTGACGACATATTGATGTTTAATGATGTGGACGGGCTGCGTGAATACATCACCGCGCATCCGAATGCCCCCCTGCCCGATGATGACAATGGGAATTTTGACGCATATTCTGAATACATTGATACTGTCATAAATTACATAGGTAAAATCTGATGCAATGGTCACAAGATACCGCAATGCGACGCGCACGCGAACTGAATATCGACGATATTCCGTTGGTGTGTCATCGTCCTGTGTTGGTGCCGGTTGACCCCAATTGGTTTGCACGTTACAAAACATTGAAGCATAAATTTATGCAAACGTTGACCGATTCGGTCGATACTTTGGCATTTATGAATTTAACCCAAGATGAATTTATGGGACTGGTTATGGGAACACGCCTGCCCGACAATATGTCGTTTCGTTTTCGGATTCCATTGGTATGGGGGGGAAAACTGGAACTGGAAAATTTGTTTATGTGCCAGACATTTCCGCATTCACATAATATGGACAGATTGATTATTGAGCAATCTGGCAACGATATGATTTGGTTACCAAATCCGACAAAAAAAATATATGTCCCTGCACACACCGCTGGTGGCGGTGATGGTGGTAACGCGACCGAGGACAGATTATCACAAATGGCTGCACAAATGGCCAGTGCACGCGGTATGGAGTAACGGAAAGAAATATGTCATCAACACGTGATGAATTTTTATCAGCAATGAAATTACGGGGTGCAATTATTGCACCCGCCGCCCCAGTACACGCAACCGCATTAGCAAATACTGCACTGCAAAATTTACGTGCGGCAATACTGCCAACATTTTTACTGGATATGTATAAAACTGCCGACACAATCAATATTGGTAACGGATATATTTTTGGCATATCTGAATTTGCACGCGGGGCAAAATTTCCTGTTCCTGACATCGTATCAATAAATCGCGAATTATCAGGAATAAAAAAACTGCGTGGGTTGACTCTGTTCGGGCGCAACGACCTGTTCTGGTTTGCATTTGATTCATTTGGAACATGTATGATGTTGGACAACCTGAACTTGGGGGTATTGCGGAAGTATGATAACCCATATCGCGCAATGTCTGATTGTTTGCTGGGGGGAAAATTTTAATCCATGAAAAAAATATCTGTTTCTTTGTCAGGTCACCACACCAGCATATCGCTGGAATCAGAATTTATTGACGCATTACACGAAATCGCCACACGCCAATCCAAAACGGTCAGCACAATAATAAATGAAATTGATAAATCCCGCACAACCAATAATCTATCGTCTGCGATACGCGTGTGGGTTCTGAAAAACTATAAATAAATGGGCCAGTATTTACCGGCCTTTTTTATTACCAAACAGTATTGCACCACATGCGGCAATTGCCAAGATTATAATCAGCATACCATCACGCCCAATGTATCGATACGGCGTTTTGTGTGCCCCGCACACCACGCCATCCATCACACCAGTCGCAGCAATATCAATTTGCGAAATAATTTCACCATCAGCGGCAACAAACGCACTGATTCCAGAATAATTTGCACGAACAATTGGCAATCCACTTTCAATCGCATAACGACGCACCATATCTAAATGCTGGTACGTGCCAGGTGTCGCGCCAAACCAATTGTCATTTGTTATATTCACAATTGCATCAACCGTCGCACCACGCGGAACCAACGAATCGGTAAATATTATTTCATAACAAATTGCCGGAACAAAACTGAACGCGCCACCGTCCAGATTCATCGTAATAACACGCGCCCCACCCCCAGGCGTCAGATTTGCCGGCGATGGCATTATGCCGAACGGACTGTATTCGCCAAACGGCACCAGGTGGGATTTATGATAAACGTCGGTAACCGTGCCGGTGGAATTTGCAACAATCATTGAATTGTAAATGTTACCATTTGCGATTGATGTTGCACCAATAATAATTGGCCGCCCCAACGCACCTGACAACGGCATATCGTCATCAGTCATTGCAAACGGATATGTTGTTTCTGGGAACACAATTAAATCAGGTATTGCATCATCACGCGACAACGCAATCAGGTTTTGAACATTGCGTTCTGCCTGGGCAATGCGGTCGGCATGCGACGAGTATTGCATTTTTGTTGACTGTGACTGTGCTGGCTGAACAATTCTAATAACTGGATGTGCAATATTTGCGTCATTGCATTTTGACATACCAATATTATGTATGCCCCAACCCAACCCACACAGTGCAAGTATCAGGAACACAAAAAATGATGCGTATGATTTTTGTCGCAACATTTCAACCACCCCGGCGACCAATCCCAAAATAACGAACGTCAGCCCCAAAGCCCCCCACAGCGACATAGAATTTGCAATCATTGGCATTGACAATGTGATATTCGCAATCGGATTCCATGGAAATCCAGAACAGAACCATTCACGCAGCCATAAAACAAGTGTCCACGTGCCCGCGAATACAAATGGTCGCGCGGCGGTTGCTACGCGCGTGCGCACAGACAATATAAATGGCCACACAAATACGACCGCCCCAAACAACGCAATACCAACCAGACTGGGGATTGTCCAAATTGCAAACTGGGCCTGTAATTCTGGGACAACGTATATAGAATGCAACGTCCACCAGAACATGACCAAACTGTATGCCGCGCCAAACGGCATTGCCCGCAACCACAATCGTGCGACGCCAACCTTGTCAACTGCGCCACGCACAATTATCCAGTATGCCATGCCAATTGCGGCAATTGTCACAAACCATAAATTAAACGGCGCAAAACCTAATGCTGCTATAGCCCCCAGCAGCCCCATAAAAATATATTGCCCCCAACCATTCGGACGCAGACGCATGCGCCGCAAAAACGCAACAAGCCCTGCCCCCGGACAACATTTTTCGTCCGTGCATGGCGCGTTTTCTTCTTCGCCGGCATATGGATTTTTGTATCCCAATTTTTCCATAATTTTTATTTCCAGCGGTTCCATCACCGCCGCCTGGTCATCGGTAATATGGTCATATCCAACCAAGTGCAACGTGCCGTGCACAACCATATGCGCCGTATGTTCAGAAACAGAAATTCCAGCTGCGGCAGCCTGGGCCGCAACGGTATCCAACGATATATAAATATCACCCAACAATATCGGGTCGCCTAATTCAAATGACAAAACATTTGTTGGCTTGTCAATACCACGATATTTACGATTTAATGTATGAATTTCTGTGTCATTGGTCAGTGTAATCGAAACCTCAGCCGATTTATACGAATTCCCCAGTGCTATGCGCACAATTTTTTCAAAATCAATTTTATACTTTTTCCAACGCTTGTCGTTGTAATTCACATATACTTTCATTTGAATTTTTTCCCGAAATTTTTATGCAACATAATCGTCGTGTGTGGCCAAATCATGCACATTACGCATTTTTACTATGTCTGATTTTTTAACTTTTTCTGTCCCAGAATTAAACACGAAACGTTTGCTACGCGCATTTTTGACGTTTTTAACACGAGCCAACTGAGTAACACGCACAACATCCGATTGCGCACGTTTATTCCCATTAGCAACCGCCAATCTATAGTTCGCTAATGCTCGCTGTAAATTACCCTTTTGTTCATAGGCAACCCCGGCATTATAATATGCGGCACCAAATTGTTTTTTATCCTTGATGCGTGTTATCACCTCACGCGATTGCATTATGGCCATGTCATACTTCGCCATTTTATTATACGTCGCGGCCAAATCATTACGCAAGCCCGCATCATTGGGTGCCTTTTCAATCAGTGATAAAAATTTGTCGATTGCATCTGAGTATTTGCCTTTTTTGTATGCAGATGTTGCACTGGCATACAACTTATCGTAATCTTGGGACGCGGGTACGGCATCAAAAGACACAATCGGCGCAGACCTGATTACGCGTGGTGCTTGGGCATATACATTTATATCAGTTCCTAATTCACATTTATTATTTTGACATTGCGCCAAAATATTTTCTGGCAAAAAATCTTTGACCTTGGGCGCATTTGCGATTGATTTTCCATGACGATCGACAGGATTTTTGATCCACTTGCGAAACTTGGCATACAACTTATTGTTTACCGTGCGATGCTCTTCATCGCCAGTAAAAAATTTTGTTTTTTCGCCTCCGACCATTTTATAGAATTCATACATTCCCCCCATTGGACATTCCATCAACATTTCTGGTGTCACATTCCCGGTCAGCACACCTGCCTCTAGCCACCGACGCCAACGCAGTCCTGTGCCACCAACCAAGAAATTCCCGATACGCCCAGCAACAACATTTGAACTTTTGCCATGTAACCAAGCACGTCCAAAACTGGTTTCCGCCGTTGTCGGAAATTCTGCAAACCGCTGTCGCACCAAATTATCTGGCATGTTTGTTCCATACTTTTTAAAATCCTGACGCAGACGCTCAAAACGTTCACGGTGATTTTTATCGCGCGGATTTTCAATCATCTTGGTTCCTGTATTGTATATAATTGACGCCATCGCCAATGCCTCGGCCGTATTATTTATATCGACCCCTTCCATTGCGACATTATAACAATACATTGTAAAATACGTTTCCCCATGTTCCAGATGCCAACGCGCCAAATCATATGCCTGCTGTGTTGTAATTGGTTTTGTATCCTTGGTCACACTGGTTCCATCGGGCAATATTGTTGAGCCAAATCCAATCGTCCAAACACCACGACTATCCTTGTATGGAATATGCAGACCTGTTTTTTTATCCACCTTGACCCCTTCTTTGGCAAGCAGGTCAGCAATCAAAAATGGTGTGATTGAACGCATACGTTCCAAATAGGCCCCATAC
>OQVO01000309.1_pt1 | contig 15702 bp, 12 predicted proteins | sample 1691511 | NCBI WGS metagenome assembly OQVO01 (sample SAMN03418254, study PRJEB22391) | human gut metagenome | biome: human-gut; feature: organic feature; material: feces | host: Homo sapiens | place: Tanzania | collected 2013-01 | reverse complement strand
CCGGAGAAACTTTGTAATATCATCGGTTTGTCCGGGAAAGAGGACTTCTGCCGGATAAAACTCATTGGACAAAACTCATTGGAAGAAACTCATTGGAAGAAAAATTTGCAGTCTGAAAGGTTTTTGCGTAAATTTACAAGATTTGTTTTTAACAGGTTTCGGAACGACTATGGGAGGCGGAAAGAAAGTGATAATATTCGCTGGCCTTGGTGGGCTGGCGATCGGTGTGTGCGCCATGCTGGCGGTCGGAGGGGCGATGAGCCGCACTTCCACCAATGAGTATTGCATGAGTTGCCACTACCACGAGCAGGCTGACGCGGACTGGAAGAAGTCCGAACACTACAACAGCGAGAGCGGTGTGGTGACGGATTGCGCTTCCTGCCATCTTCCTCCGAAAGAGAACGGCTACCTTCGCTACTACATGATCAAGGCCAGGATGGGAGCCAAGGATCTGTGGGCCAAGATGACCAAGGATAAGGACGAAATCAATTGGGACTCAAAAAGAACCCTTGAGCACGGATCAAAAATCGTTTACAACGAATCCTGCGAGAAATGTCACGTCAATCTTTTCCCGACCGGAATCACGGATGACGGCATCACTGCTCATCTCTACTATGAGGAGAACGCCAGGAAACTGAATCTCCAGTGCATCAGCTGCCATCTGAACACTGGCCACGACATGCCAGGCTACGAACATAAGAGGCTGGAAGGCAAGGTGATGGACACGGGAGGCGGTGAAAAGTACGACAGCGTGGCTGTGGTGGCTTCATTCGCGAACTTCACGGAAACGGTTCCCGGTACGACAGCCGCGATCAGGATGGTCGCTGTTCCGGGAGGCGAGTTCACGATCGGGAGTCCGGACAACGAGCCGTTCCGCTCGGCGGACGAAGGGCCTCGGAAAAAAGTGAGAATATCTCCGTTCTTCATGGGCGAGGTCGAGGTGACCTGGCATCAGTTCTGGGCTTTTTACAACGAAACAATGTCAGAGGGCAGAACCCCGCCGGAGAAAATCTACGCCAACAACAGCCGGCCTGATGTGGATGCCGTCAGCGGTCCGACCCCACCGTTCGGATTCCCGGACCAGGGCTGGGGAATGGGCGAGAGGCCGGCGATCACGATGACTCACTACGCGGCGGAGACCTTCTGCCAGTGGCTTTCCCTCAAAACCGGACGAAACTACCGTCTCCCGACCGAGGCGGAATGGGAATATGCGGCCCGTGGCGGCACCCAGACCCCGTACTTCTTCGAGGGAAGTCCGAAGAAATATTCAAAAGAAACATTCTGGAACAAGCTTTTCGGGGCTGACACCACCTCGATCGCAAGTTATGTGGTCTATTCGGAGGACAGTTTCGGCAAGACACAGGAACCTTCCGAGGTGAAGGCCAATCCGTTCGGGCTTAAGAATATGCTGGGCAACGTGATGGAATATTGCTCCGACCGGTATGCCGCGGATGCATATTCAAGGATCGCCGACGGCGCGCTTGATCCGAAGGGTCCGGAGAGCGGCGATGAGTTCGTGGTCCGCGGCGGGGCATATTCAGATGACGCCTCGCTTGTCCGCTGCGCCGCCAGAGCCCACACCAAGACTGATGACTGGCTCCGCACTGACCCGCAGAATCCGAAGAGCATCTGGTGGTACTCTGACATCAAGGGTATCGGTTTCAGAGTTGTGTGCGATGTTCCCGATGGAATTTTATAATTAAATAACATAAAGACTATCAATAAAATGAGCAACAAAATGGACAGAAGATCCTTTCTTGGTAAAAGCGCCAAGATCGGTGTAGGTCTGGTAGGCGGCAGCGTCCTGCTGTCCGCCTGCGCAAGTGGTGACAAATCCGGCAAGATGACACCCCTCAGACAACCGGGCGAGTATTATGTTCCTGAACTTCCTGACAAGGCCATCGACGGAAAGGAACTTAAGGTCGGCGTGATCGGTTGCGGCGGCCGTGGAAGCGGAGCCGTTGAGGATCTGCTGAATGCCGCAGACGGAATCAAGGTCACGGCCTTGGGCGATGTCTTTGCTGATCGTCTGACCGGCCTTCGCGAAAACCTCAAGACCAAATGGAACCAGGAAGTTCCTGAAGATCACTGCTTCACAGGCTTCGATGCCTACAAGCAGGTCATTGATTCCGGCGTGGACATGGTGATTGTCGCCACTCCGCCAGTCTTCCGTCCGACGCATTTCCAGTACGCTACCGAGAAGGGGGTTCACTCCTTCCTTGAGAAGCCTATCGCTGTGGACGCGAAGGGCTATCGTCTGATCATGGCGACGGCGAAACAGGCTGAGGCCAAGGGGCTTAGCGTGGTGACCGGAACCCAGCGCCACCATCAGAGACCTTACGTGGAGTCTTTCAAGAGGATCCAGGAAGGAATGATCGGTGAGATCACCGGCGGCAACGTCTACTGGAATCAGGGAATGCTTTGGTACAAGGAGCGTCAGCAGGGCTGGAGCGACATGGAGTGGATGATCCGTGACTGGGTCAACTGGAAGTGGCTCTCAGGCGACCACATCGTCGAGCAGCATGTCCACAACATCGACGTGTTCAACTGGATGATCGGTAAGCACCCTATCAAGGCGACCGGTTTCGGCAGCCGTCAGCGCCGCGTCACCGGCGACCAGTACGACAACTTCAGCATTGACTTTGAATATGAGAACGGCGTCCATCTGCACAGTATGTCGCGTCAGATCGACGGTTGCTCGACCAACATCAGCGAATGTGTCCACGGAACGAAGGGCTACTGGAGCTCGGAGGATTTCGCCATCCGTGATCTTCAGGGCAATGTCCTCTGGCAGTTTGACTTCGAGGCGGAGAAGGCTCAGTACAAGCAGACCAATCCGTACGTGCTTGAGCATGTGGATTGGGTGAACCACATCCGTAAGGGTGAGGCTCATGTGGAGGCCGGCGAGTGTGGCGTCTCTTCTCTCTGCGGCGTTATGGGCCGTGAGTCGGCCTACACCGGCAACACCATCACCTGGGACGAGATCAGCGCCGCCGCTCTGGATTACCTTCCGGAGAAGCTTGAACTCGGCAAGATGGACATGAGCAAGTACACTGTCCCGGTCCCTGGAACTGGAAAGTAAGGATCTTGCGTCAATAATTGCCATTTTAAGAGGGTGACTAAAGAAGCTGTTTTTGGTCACCCCTTTTTGATGTGTCGGGAATCCAACAGCCATTTCCAGGTTGGTAACACTTCTATGGCTCCATGCTTGTCAGTGATGCTGTTCTCATCGTCGTAAGTGAGAATCAAGCGTCTGCGGCAAGACAGATGACCCTGTAACTTGCTGAGAGCCTCTGTCTCACGCTTTCTTGTTTCATCTTCAAGTAAAGAATAGCTGACTTGAATGGCCAGTTCATCTTCCGGGACGTAGAAATCAACTTCATAACCTGTCTTGTAAAAGAACACCCGCTCATTGTCCATGTCATGTCCATAGATGCGGAACAACTGGAGAGCGACAAGATTTTCCAGAAGCATGGTGTCTTTGTCGATGAGGAACAAGCCAAGAATGCCCGTGTCAATGAAATAGTACTTGCAGTTGCTTTCTTTGTCCGCCAGGCTTGTCGCATAGTTTCTGACGCGCATGAGCAACCATGCGTTTTCGCAATATTCCACATACTTGATGGTTGTCGCGAGGCTGAGTTTACCGCCTACACTTGACAAGAGGTTATTGACGCGGTTATAGGAAATAGGCCGGCACACGCTTTCCGCCATTTTCCTGACAAGGATCCGGATCCCGGCCACATTGGTGATATTGTTCCGCGCGATGATGTCCCCCATGTAGATCTTCTGGTAAACACTGCTGAGATAGTCTCGTTTTGCCGGCATCATGGCTGACGCTGGCAGACCACCGTAATGCAAGTACTCGTCAAAACAACGAACAACCTTTGCTCGTCCTTCGGTTGAGATAATATCATTTTCGTCCCATGGGATTCTGTGTGCGTCAAGATATTCTTTGAAGCTGTAGGGGTAAATCTCTGAGGTCAGGAATCGACCACCTAGTGTGGTGTTGATCTCACCGGAGAGCATCTTTGCATTTGAACCGGTGATGAGTATTGTATAATTGGAGTCGGCCATTCGTCGTGCGAACTTATGCCATCCTTCGATGTTCTGAATCTCATCGAGAAAAAGCATAGGACGTTTGCCATACATTTCCTGATGGCATTCCAGCAGTCGATTGAAATCTTCGGAAGTGAAATTCTCAAGCCGCTCGTCCTCGAAGTTCAGATAAAGGATCTCATCCCATCCATGCCCTTCAGCCAATAGTTGTTGGATTCTGTGATAGAGCATATAGGACTTCCCGGCTCTCCGTACTCCGACAAGAACATAGCAAGGAAATTTGTCAAGACGAACGTCTCGTGGAAACACCACGTAGCGCTCCACTTCTTCTTGATTGTCACGAAGAATCTGTTTTAATACCAGCTTGTCCATGTTCAATGATTGTTAGAACGCAAATATATCGATTGTTTAATTGGTTTGCAAATAATCCGCTATTTTTATTTAATGAATTAAACAAAAATCACAATCGTGTAATGCGTACAAATCAGTTTGACATAGTTTACCCGAAAGAAGTGATATTTTCAGTTTTTAATTGTATCTTCGCCATATCTGCGAAACAAGTAATTTAACAAGAAATATATGGACAGAAGCCATTTTCTTTCGTCAGCGGCGGTCGGATCAGCCGCCTTGGCCGCGGCCTCTATGCTGCCGGGATGTGCCACTGCATTGGACAAGAAGAAGTGCGTGCCACGTCTTGAGCTGAAGCTCTCGTTTCAGGAAGGAATCGCCCCGGGAAAGAATCTGGGCGAGCAGCTGGATTTCATGGAAGACCTGGAGGTGCGTGGTTTCGAGCCGAACGGACGGAACCTTCCTGCCCGCGTCAATGAGATCCGTAACGCCCTCAGCGGACGTGACATCGAGGTCTCTGCCATCTGCGCCGGATTCGACGGCTTCATCCTGGCCGGAGACCCGGCGGTCAAGGCGTCGTTCGACAAATCGATGCGCGAGATCGTGGCCGCTGCAGGTGAACTCGGCTCGGTGGGAGTCATAATGGTCCCGGCTTTCAACGGCCAGACTCCGTGCAGACCCCACACCCTGGACACCCGCAACTACCTCTGCGAGCAGCTCCACGACCTCGGAGAGTTCGCCCTTGAGCACGGCACGACCGTGATTCTTGAGCCATTGAACAGGAGGGAGGCCTTCTATCTCCGTCAGGTTGCCGACGCCGCCGCGATCGCACGCGATTCCGACAGCAAGGGCGTGAAGGTGATGGGTGATTTCTGGCACATGTCCGAGGAGACCTCCGACTACGGCGCGCTGACATCAGCCGGCATCGAGTACCTCCAGCACGTCCACATTGCCAGCCGTGGCCGCAGACTGATGCCTGGAGAGGACGGCGCGAAGGACGACTACAAGTCCGGATTCCGGGCGCTCCAGCACATGGACTACAAGAACTATGTCAGTTTCGAGTGCGGCACTGCCGGAGACCGTGCCAAGACCGTGAGGGAAGCCGTCAAACTCCTGTCGGATCAATGGTATAGTCTGTAATGGTTGTCGCAGGTCATACGTTCGGGCTGTTGGCGGCCCTGCTCTATGTCTGTCTTCTGGTGGTCATCTATGTTTTGCGTGACCGCTGGCCGCTGTTCAGGCATCTGGCCGGACGGAAAGCCTGCCTGACCTCGATCTCAATCGTGCTGTTCCTGCTGCTCGTTTTCGGGCTTGTACCGCAGGACGGGGGCAGGGACGGTTTTTTCGGCGTTCTCGGTTTCAGGAATATGAGCCGGTCGCCGATCTTCATCCTCGCGTTGCTTCTTTTGGCGACAAGCGTCACACTGAACACGATCGAGGATATTCATAGATTCAGCAAGCATCGCCTCGGGGTGACCTGCGCCCATCTGGGGCTGTCGGTGATTCTGATCGCCGGACTTTTCGGCTCCGGCGGCACCGTCCGGACGGTTATGATCGCGATGCCGAATGTCCCGGACCATCAAGCGCGGAACGAAGTCACTTATGAATATGTCAAACTCCCTTTCGAGTTGACACTCAGGGATTTCTCCGTTTATGAATATTCTTCCGAGGTCACATTGACCCTTCCTGACGGCCGCTCATCAGAGATCAAAATCGCTGTGAACCACCCTGCAAAGGTCGGTTCGTGGTGGATTTACCAGTCGGACTACCTGTCGGACACGGAACGAGGAGAGTTCGCAAGCATATTCAAGTGTGTCTGTTCGCATTTGTCGGAGGTTTTCCGCATTGCATTGTGGCTGCTGCTTGTCTCCGCCGCGGCGATGGTGTTCTTTGCTGGCTTCAAACCGTCTTTTGGAAAGAAAGGACCATTGTCTGTAAAACTACAAGATGGCGCCGCTCCCTTAGGATGTGAAACTTTCAATGAAAAGGAGGAACGGTTATGAGTTGGGATTCGTTTGTCTGGTTCGCCTTGGCAGCGTCACTGTTCTGGATTTCAGGAGCGATTGTCTCCGTGATTTCCAAACGTAGGCTCCCGGCCGCCGTTCTGACCGGATGCGGCTCTGCCATATTCATGACATTCATTGTCGGGGTCTGGATTTCGCTTGGGCGTCCGCCTCTCCGCACTATGGGGGAGACCCGCCTTTGGTTCAGCCTGTTCCTTTCGCTGATCGGGCTCGTGGTGTATCTTCGTTGGCGTTACCGCTGGGTACTTCCGTTCGGATGCCTGATGGCCGTGATGTTCGCCAGCATCAACATATTCAAGCCAGAGATTCACACTGAAGAACTTATGCCGGCTCTCCGCAGCCCGTGGTTCGTCCCGCACGTCATCGTCTATATGTTCGCCTACGCCGTGATGGGCATCGCCACCATCCTGGCCCTCCGTATTCTCTGGCTGACCCGCCGTTCAGCCGCGGGATCCGCTCCGGCCCCGGGGTCAACAACTCCTGCCACTGTCGATGCGGCCGCAAGTCCCCTGTCACCGTCCCTTCAAGGCGACCTGCGCCTCTGCGACACCCTGGTGCGCATGGGCTGGGGATTCATCACAATGGGCATAGTGATGGGTGCCCTTTGGGCCAAACAGGCCTGGGGTGATTACTGGACCTGGGATCCTAAGGAAACCTGGGCCGCCGCCACCTGGCTCAGCTATCTTCTGTACATGCATCTCCGCCAAGGCTCTGCTTTATCTTCGGTCACTTCGGCAGGCTCAGAGGCCATAGCTCGACAGAACTCGCCAGCCATTGAAGTGGCATCACACTCCAACAAAGCTCTCCATCGCACCCTTTTCCTTCTGATATTCTCCTTCATCCTCCTCCAGATGTGCTGGTGGGGCGTAAACTACCTCCCCTCAGCCCAAGGCTTCAGCCTGCACACGTATTAGTCTCTAATTATTAAGGGGCATTCCGACATTGTGTCACTTCCGTCGGTTTTTGTTGCCTATTTGGAATCCCGAACACATAAATTTGGGATTTTTTATGCCCTCCCTGTTGTTTTATAGATTCTTTTTCCTATCTTGCGCCTTCATTTAAACGTTGTAGGAAGACGATTTTTGGGGATTTTCCCTTGGATTTCATTTCTTGCAGAAAGGCTTCGCTGTTGATTTTGAGGAGACTGAATACACTTTAACTAATAAATAAGTTTAACAAAACCAGGTACTATGAGTAAAAAAATCTGTATGGTCTTGGTCTTTCTGCTGACGATGGCTGGTATGCTGTCGGCCCAGACAAGAACCGTCAAGGGTAATGTCGTCTTCTCAGAGGACGGACAGCCGGCGATCGGAGCCTATGTCTCGGTGGAAGGAACCAAAATCGGTGGAATCACCGATGTCGACGGAAATTTCCAGATTACTGGAGTTCCAGCAAGTGCGAAATTCGTTGTTGTGACCTACCTTGGAGCCAAGGAAAAGAAGGTCGCGATCGCCGACGTGATGAAAATCATCGTTGAGCCGGATTCCGAAGTCCTTGAAGGAGTTGTGGTTACCGGTATGCAGAAAATGGACAAGCGAATGTTCACCGGATCTGCTACGAAGATCAGCGCCAATGACGCCAAGTTGGATGGTATGGCCGACATCAGCCGTTCCCTTGAAGGAAAGGTGGCTGGTGTGTCCGTCCAGAACGTGTCGGGTACCTTCGGAACCGCTCCGAAGATCCGTGTCCGTGGTTCGACCTCCATCTATGGCTCGTCTAAGCCGCTGTGGGTAGTTGACGGTGTGATCATGGAGGACGTGGTCGAGGTCAGCGCCGAGGATCTTTCCTCTGGTGACGCCAACACCCTGATCTCCTCAGCGATCGCCGGCCTCAACTCCGATGACATTGAGAGTTTTGATATCCTTAAGGACGGTTCCGCCACTTCCATCTACGGCGCACGTGCCATGGCTGGAGTCATCGTCGTGACCACCAAGAAAGGTCGCGCGGGGCAGAACCACATCACCTACAACGGTGAGTATACCATGCGTCTGAAGCCGATGTACAGCACATTCAACATCATGAACTCACAGGATCAGATGGGCATCTATCAGGAGCTTCAGCAGAAGGGCTGGCTTAACTATGCCCACACCTCCACGGCCTCTGACAGTGGTGTCTATGGAAAGATGTATCAGCTTCTCAGCCAGTACGATCCAAGTACCGGTAAGTTCGCTCTCGCCAACACTCCTGAAGCTAAGGCGGAGTACCTCCGCGCGGCAGAGTACCGTAACACGGACTGGTTCGACCGTCTTTTCTCCACCGCCATCCAGCACACGCACTCTGTCAGCATCTCTGGTGGCTCAGACAAGACAAACTACTATGCGTCAATGAGTATCATGGACGACCCAGGGTGGACAAACCAGAGCAAGGTTCAGCGCTACACGGCCAACATGAACCTGACCTATAAGATTTTCAGCAATCTTTCCCTCAATCTTATCAGCAACGCCTCCTACAGAAAGCAGAAGGCTCCTGGAACCTTGAGCTCCTCGATCAACGCCGTTACAGGTGAGGTAAAGAGAGACTTCGACATCAACCCGTACTCCTATGCACTGAACACCTCCAGGACTCTTGATCCGGATGAGTTCTACACCAGGAACTACGCTCCTTTCAACATCATGTACGAGCTGGACAACAATTATCTCGATCTTGATGTTTTCAATTTCAGAAATCAGGCAGAACTGAAGTACACCCCGATCAAGAAGGTGGAACTCAGTGCTTTGGCCTCGGTTAAGTACTCGCAGACGACACGTGAGCACAATGTGCTCGACAACTCCAACCAGGCTCTTGCCTACAGGGAGATGAGTACTTCGACCATCAGGAACAGCAACCCGTTCCTCTACACGGATCCGGACAATCCTTATTCTCTTCCAGAGACTGTGCTGCCGCATGGTGGTATATTCCAACGTACTGACAACAAGATGTATGGTTGGGACTTCCGCGCGACCGCAAGCTACAACGACCAGTTCGGCGAGGATCACATGCTGAACCTCTACGGTGGTATGGAGGTCAACAGTGTGGATCGTCACGCTGTCTGGTTCAGAGGCTGGGGCATGCAGTATGACATGGGCGAGATCGCCAACTACAACTACCTCGTGTTCAAGAAGAGTTCCGAGGACGGAGCGGACTACTACACCATGGGCAACTCCCGTGAGCGCAGAGCCGCCTTCTTCGGTACGGGAACATATTCATTCAAAGGCCGCTACATTGTCAACGGCACCGTCCGCTACGAGGGTTCAAACCGTCTTGGCAAGTCCCGCACGGCAAGATGGCTCCCTACATGGAACGTGTCCGGAAGATGGAACGCCCATGACGAGCCGTTCATGAAGAGCCTCTACCCTTATGTTTCCCACTTCGCGCTCAAGGCTTCATATTCATTGACGGGAGAGAGCGGCCCTTCTTGGGTCAATAACTCCGAGGTGAAGATCAGCAGCGAGATACCTTGGAGACCTTCTTCAGGTCTCAGAGAGTCTCATCTCTACATCGCCAGCCTAGCGAACGAGGATCTTACATTTGAAAAGAAGCATGAGCTGAACATCGGTTTCGAGTCTGGCTTCTTTGACAACAGGATCAATTTCGCCTTTGACTGGTACAAGAGAAACAACTTTGACCTGATTGGTCTTACCAACACTCCGGGTGTCGGCGGTGAGGTCAGGAAGTACGGTAACATCGCTTCCATGAAATCCAACGGTGTGGAACTCAGTCTCACCACGACCAACATCAAGACAAAGGACTTCTCTTGGTCAACGAACTTCATCTACTCGCACACGAAGAACGAGGTTACGGATCTTCTTACCTCACAGAGAGTCATTGACCTGATCTCCGGTACCGGATTCGCCCAAGAAGGCTATCCGAACCACAGTATCTTCTCCATTCCGTTCAAGGGTCTGAATTCCGAGGGTCTTCCGACTTTCCTCAACGAGAGCGGTAATGTCACTGTGACGGACATCAACTTCCAGAACAGTGATCCGGACAAGCTCGGATTCCTTGAATATTCCGGAACTTCTGAACCTACCGATGTCGGCTCGTTCGGCAACACCTTTAAATTCAAGAGATTCACTTTGAATGTGTTCATGACCTACTCATTCGGCAACGTCATCAGGCTTGATCCGGTCTTCAAGAATTCTTACTCTGATCTCTCCTCGATGCCTAAGGAGTTCAAGAACCGTTGGGTTGTTCCGGGAGACGAGAACACCACTACTGTTCCTGTCATCGCCAGCCGTTGGCAGAACAAGAAGTACACATCATTGAGTTATGCCTATAATGCCTACAACTACTCCACGGAGCGCATCGCGAGCGGAGACTTCATCAGAATGAAGGAGATCTCTCTTTCCTATGAGTTGCCGTCCAAGATCGTAAAGGCGATGAAGATGAACTCTATGTCTCTCAAGCTGCAGGCTACGAACCTTTTCCTCGTCTATGCTGACAAGAAGCTGAACGGACAGGATCCGGAGTTCTTCAACACCGGAGGTGTGGCTGTTCCGGTGCCTAAGCAGTTCACTTTGACACTTAAACTCGGACTCTAAACACAAGAAAAGACATGAAAACATTCAAAATATCATACATTCTGGCTGCAACCGTCATCTTTGGCCTTTCAGCCTGCAACAAATTCCTCGACACGACTCCGGACAACAGAGCCACTGTCGATTCCGAGGAGAAAGTGATCTCTTTGGTGGGTTCCGCCTATTCAGAGAATGACCACATCCTCATCGCGGAGTTCTACTCTGACAATGTGGACAACTATGGTGTCCAGTACACGGGTACCAGCCGCTTCTTCGATTCCATCTATCAATGGAGTGAGCTGCAGGAATCCAACAACGAGTCTACCGAGAGAATCTGGGGATCCTATTATTCGGCCATCGCCGCCGCCAACCAGGCCATCATCGCCATCGACGAACTCGGCGGGCCAGAGCGCTCCACAGCGATGAGTCAGGCTCTAGGCGAGGCCTATCTCTGCCGTGCCTACTCGCATTTCATCCTCGTGAATATGTTCTGTCTGCAGTACAACAAGAAGACCAGCACCACTGATCTCGGAATCCCGTACATGACAAAGCCGGAGACCACTCTCGCCCCTCAGTACGAAAGAGGGAATGTCGCGGCTGTCTACGCGCAGATCGAGGAGGATCTTGAGAAAGGACTGGCTCTTGTGGGTGATGACAACTACACGGTGCCTAAGTACCATTTCAACAAGCTCGCGGCCTATGCTTTTGCGGCCCGTTTCTACCTTTTCTACGAGAAGTATGATCTGGTGATCAAGTATGCGGACATGTGTCTGGGGTCTTCTCCTGCCACAATGCTCAGGGATTATGACGTGCTGGCCACAATGCCGAACGGAAGCCCTCAGCAGCAGCCTACCACCCTCCACTATGTTGATCCGTCTGTCAACGCTAACCTTCTCCTCTTCACTGCCTTCTCGGTGATGGGACAGGCTTTCGGAGCGTACGGCACAGCCTCGATGTACTCGCACGGCTCTTATCTTGCCACTTATGAGGACTGCCAGGCCGCCCAGCCTTGGGGGACATCCGCCTACAAGGACGCCCCGTCCGTGTACACGGGAAGTATGGACAGAGTGATCTTCTGGAGATGCCCAAGAATATTCCAGTACACCGATCCTGTTGCCGGAATCGGCTATGTAAGAACTGTCTATCCGGCTTTGAGTACGGATGAGTGCCTGTTGAACAGGGCTGAGGCCTACGTTCATCTTGGTGACTACAACAAGGCCTGCGACGACCTCAACCTTTGGGTACACAATTGCAACAAGACCAAGGATGTCATGACTCCGGAATCCATCAAGGCGTTCTACGACAAGGTGGACTACTGGGAGTGGAACAAGGCCACTGTCAAGAAGCACATCAATCCTGTTTTCGGTGCCGTAGAGGAAGGCTCTCAGGAAGAGGCTATGTACCAGTGCATCGTCGCCGCCAAGAGGATCGAGTCTCTTGGTCTTGGCCAGCGTTGGTTCGACGTGAAGCGTTTCGGAATCGAGATCCATCGCAGAAGCATGAACATGGCCGGCAAGCCGGAAACCCTTACTGATTCGATGCCTATTGATGACCCTCGCAGGGCTATGCAGCTTCCTGTGCGTGTCATTGCCGCCGGCATCACACCTAACCCTCGCTAAACTTGGTTTTCAGTAAAAATTATGAAAATGAAAAAAACAATAACATATTTCTTGATGGCCGTTGCTGCCCTTTCCGCCAGCGTCTCCTGCTCGGAGGACGAACTGGATCCGGTCAGCATCATATCGGTGGATCAATACACTAAGAATGAGTTTGACAAGTGGCTTGACGCCAAGTTTGTCACCCCTTACAACATCGAGTTCAAGTACCGCTACGAGAACATCGAGTCCGATCTGAACTATTACACGATCCCGGCGGATTATGAGTGTTCTGTTATCCTCGCCCATCTGGTGAAGTATCTTTGTGTGGAGACTTATGATGAGGTCGGTGGAGTGGACTTCACACGTCAGTATTTCCCTAAGGAATTTTTCCTCATCGGTGAATGGCAGTACAAGAACAATGGTACCTACATTCTCGGAACGGCGGAAAGCGGCAAGAAGATTCTTCTCGCCGGAGTCAATTACCTTAAGAAGTACCTGGATTCCGCTTCCGGACTTAACAGCCGTTATTTCAAGACGATCCATCACGAATTCACCCACATCCTAAATCAGACCAGAGATTACCCTGCTGGTTTCCGTGAGGTGACTGGAACTACCTATGTGGCAGACAGCTGGAGCGCTTCTCCTTACAATGTCGGCTATCTTCAAAGAGGCTACATCTCGTCTTATGCCCAGCACTCTTCAGGTGAGGATTTCGCCGAGATGCTTTCTCTCTATGTCGTCAACACTCCGGAATGGTGGGAGTCACAGCTTACCACGGCTGCTTCCGGCGGTGCCAATGGCGCGGAATTGATCAAGACCAAACTTGACTTTGTCCGTTCCTACATGATGGACTCCTTCAAGATTGACATTGATGTACTCCGCGCGACAGTTCTTCGCCGCCAGGGTGATGTGGTTTCCGGTAATGTTGATCTTACCGGTTTGGATCTTAATTAATACTAATGAATATGAAGACAAGAATCAAAATACTTTTTGCGGCAGTCTTGTTCGGGATCGTCTTCCAGTCCTGTCTTAAGGATCAGGCAGATGTCTTTGATGATTCGCCTACCGTGAGGATGAACGCCTATCTCGCGAATGCTAAGAAGGTTCTGATGAAACCAGAAAAAGGATGGGTGATGTACTACTATCCGGACAAGTACCAGTCTTACGGTGGCTATAACTACACCGTTAAGTTTGATGCGGAAAGCGCTGAGGTTGGCTTCGAGCTTTCTGAGGATTTAAGCTACACGGTCACAAGCCTCTACCGCCTTGGCAATGACACCGGCCCAACCCTCTCATTCGACACGAACAACGATTTCATGCATTTCTTCTCCACGCCGTCCTCAACTAATTACCAGGCTTTTGGCGGAGACTTTGAGTTCATGTTCCTTGAAGTCAGTGACGCTTGCGTGAAGATGATGGGCCGACGTTCAGGCAACATCATTATGATGAAGCCTCTTGAAGAGGATGCCGTTTCATTCCTTGAGAAGGTAAGGTCTGCCTCAGAGGGTTTTATCATCAGTGGAATGGAAGGGTCTGTAGGAGGTCAGGAAGTCAAGGCCTCCCTCGACCAGAGCTACCAGCAGATAACTTTCAAGTTCGGTGACAAGGAAGAGGAACTCGCCTATATGTTCACTCCGCAGGGTATCCGCCTGTACGAGCCGATTGAGATAGGTGGCGTGACGTTCGATGAGCTTAAGTTTGACGCCAGCACCTTCAAGCTGGAAATCGTTAACTCTTCAGACGTGATCCAGGGTACCGTGCCGGAGGGCTTCAGAAGATACGAGGAGTACGAGGGAGAGTACTGGCTCTACTACAATCGTGAGAATGAGGCTGATCTGAAATACGATTCGGTCGCTGTCGTTCTTTCTCCGGGAGTGAAGAATTCCACTTACAAGATGTCAGGCCTGAATCCAAATTATGACATTACCTGGGAATACGACAGGTCAGAGGGAACGCTTACATGGAAGATTCACACTTTGGGTTATCTCCCTAATGGTAACGAGGTGCGTCTCTGCGCTCAGGACGGGGCTTCCGGAGGTTTCACCTGGCCGAATAAGAAGGTGATGGGTTCCACAGTGTGGAACGGGGACGAGAAGAATCCGGTCTACTACATCCAGCCTGAGTATCTCTGGGGTGGCAACCGTGTGTCCAACTCATTCTATCTCTGTATGTGGGGTCCTAACGGGAATAGGCTTGGCGCTCCGGCCACAAGCACCGGATGGCGATTCCTCAATAAACTTACGAATGTAAGATGGTTATACTCTCTTGCTAAGAAATAGAAGCGGGTGCTTCCATCCTTCCGTCTGATCGGAAACGGATGGTTGTCCATAACAGCGGCGAGCGGCTAGGAGGTTCTTTTAGCCGCCCGGAGTTCCCCGCATGTGTGTGTTCTGTACATATCGTTATGTTTTGAATATTCTTCCTTCAGCGGCCCGCACAGCCTTCGCGAACCGACAACCTGCAAAGTTAGCAATTAATCCCCAAGAATGATTGAATATGCCTGATTTTCATTCCCGGTCATCGATAATCGAGGAATTGCGAAAGAGTATTATACCTCAAATCCCATTCGAATCTATAAACACTTTATCGAATGCTTACAATATGGGTTAATAATATGGTCCTCTGTGGCTTTTGGATCAGCTCCCACTCTTCGTATTTTCTTACGGTGTTGGGGTGCAGACCGGCGAGCCTTGCGATTTGCCCCGTGGTATAGGTTGTGCTCATTTTTGCTCCAGTCTCGTGTAATTTGCTTCTCATTGTACCACAATTACAAATAAAAAAATATAAAATAATTCCATAAAACATCTTGAAATTGTGTGTAAAAAGTGCTATCATGGATGAGGTCGTAGGTCAGCAGCTTCCTATTTTCGGGATGTGGCTCAGCTTGGTAGAGCGCTGCGTTCGGGACGCAGAGGTCGCAGGTTCAAATCCTGTCACCTCGACCATAAAAAAGAGATACCAAATGAAAGGTGTCTCTTTTTTATTTATTAGTATGAACAAGACTTGAACTTGCGGCAGGCTTCTCCGAATTCGACGAGTCTTGCGAATGCTTTGAAACAAGAATTGCATTTGACAGATAAATTTTAAGCTAAAACAAAAACGCCCTCGGCTGAGTAACCAAGGGCGTTTTGATTGAGATACGTAGTTTTTGGCATCGGACTACGTAACATTATAATATCA
>OQVO01000308.1_pt1 | contig 15705 bp, 14 predicted proteins | sample 1691511 | NCBI WGS metagenome assembly OQVO01 (sample SAMN03418254, study PRJEB22391) | human gut metagenome | biome: human-gut; feature: organic feature; material: feces | host: Homo sapiens | place: Tanzania | collected 2013-01 | reverse complement strand
AAACTCTATCTCAGACCATCTTTCATCGCGTTTTTCAACTTCTCCCACAAACGGCCCACGTTCGCTTTTACAGGCGAAAGCGGGTACACACTCGGCTTTGCTCAAAGGATCGTACACAGCGGCCCACAGGGGCGGACACGGGGCATCTCCTGCTCGGCATCTCAGCCGACATGTATCGGAGACGAAAAAAGAGAGCCGCGCCAATTGGCACGACTCTCCAAATAGAATATTCGGTTTCACATCTCCAGCACTGGCGAAGTGTGCTGCTCCTGCTCCATCAGAAGTTCCAGGCTGTAATCCAAAATCTTCTCCTTGCGCTCGGTCAGCATGGTCAGATAGAATTCACGCTGGATCGGCAGTAGTTCCGGGACATCTTCGAGAAAGTTATGGATCGCATCGAGGTCGATTCTTGAACAGACACGCTTGAGCGCCTCATTGCAATCCGGATTTTTCAGCGAGGAAATGTAATCAAAATAAGATATCTTTTTCCCGCCTTCTTCGATAGAGGAAGTTGGGAAGGTATAGATGCGCTGGTCGATTTCCGCTTCGTCTTGCAGCACAGTTTTCATCCGTTCCAAATCAAGCTGCGGGTACAGGCAGGAACCGCAGTCATAGACCGGCGCCAGTTCTGCCTGCTGCTTCTCCTCATCCACGAGGAAACCCCAGTTGCCGTTATGCCGGTCGAAGTTTCCAAGGAACGCATCCGCAATAAACATGTCCCAGAAAAATTGCCGCAGCTCATCGGAGGGATAAATACTCTGCTCCTCGATGGCCTCCAGAATGGAGGACAGTTCTTTTCCATAACCGTTCTGTTCACTGTCGATGCAGGTATTCTTCAGATGGGCAAACTCGATGAGCCGTTTTCCGTCCTCTGTAAAATCCCGACAGGCAACTACCAGCTTTGTCTTGCCGCGGCTGTCCGTATAGTTTCCGAGGAGCGTTTCCTGCGTCCGAAAGCCCAACATTTCAAAGATATGACAGGCGACATATTCGCTGATGCAGCCGTTGCTGTAACTCATATCCCGATTTCGGCTGGGCTTTGGCGGGAACTTGAGCATATAACTATGTCCTTGATAGGTGATATTGATTTTATTCCCATTGGCTCCGCCGTAGGCGCGGAAGCGGTTGACTGGGCAGTTGGTAAAATCAATCACGGGTTCTCACCCCCTTATAAATATTTTGTGCGAAGATAATCTGCCTGCTCCTGCGTGATGGCATTGCTCCACTGATTGGAGTTGATCGCACTATACAATTCTCCCCACAGGCAGTCCATATAAGACACCTTGTCCTTTTCGCCCTGAATGTACTCACGAAGCGCTTTATCCAGACTGGCGGGCAGATCCTTTTCCAAATAGGTTTGGTCAGTCGGCTTGCCGCCATGCATTTGTGGTTTCTCCACGGTCAGCGTAATGAGCTGCTCCATCGGGATATCCAGTGTGGAGGACAGCTTCATGAGTGTACCGGCACTGCATCGGGAGAGCGTTGTCTTGCCGGAGCAAATGTCCGCCAGCGTTGCCCAAGGTACACCGCTTTTCTTGGAGAGCTGGTAGCGGGAGAGGTTCTTTTCCCGCAGTATCTGTTGGATCGTCATATACATCACCGCTCTTATTATATCGGTGCGCCGATAATCAGTCAAGAGAAAACCTTGTAAACCTCTGCCTGCCATGCTTACATCTGCATTTCGGGAGTCTGTGATCCACTCTCCCGAAGCTGCTGGGCGTACTCGTGCAGGCTCATGCCGGTCTGCTGCTGGCAGAACTCCTCCATCTTCCGCGCCAGCACTTCCTGCTCGGCGGCGTTTAGGTGGTAGTTCCAATTCTCCTCCGTGCCATCCCCTTTGCAGAGATTCAGTTCCAGTTCGTCGCAGAGGCAGTCTTTCTCGATATCGTAGTTAGCATAAATGTTGAGCCAATCATCATTCTGGTCGGTACACACATAGGTGCCGAAAGCGGCATCGACGTCGAAGTCAGCCTGCACATAGAAGTTCAACTTTCCAGCAAACCGTTGGGGATTCTTCCCTTCAGCAGGTGCTGCTTGGGTGATGTCTAACGAACCTTGGTTCAAATCTTTGAAGAAGACGGTTGACAATCTTAAGTTCCGTGTCTCCTATGGTCTCGTCGGAAACGACAAGATCGGCAGCGAGAAGAACCGTTTCTACTACCTTTCTGAAATGAATATGGAGAGTAAGAATCTAGCGGCATCTTTTGGTGAGCTTCGCGGTCACACTTACAAAGGTATTGATGTGGTTCGTTACGCCAACGAGGCAATCACGTGGGAAAGGTCATATAAGACCAACTATGCCGTGGAACTTGGCCTTTTCGACAACTTCGACCTCATTGCCGAGTACTTCACCGAGAGGCGTAAGGACATTTTCATGACACGTGCGGACGTTCCTGAGACAATGGGTCTTCAGGCTGGGATCTCCGCCAACATCGGTGAGGCGAGAGCTCATGGTGTCGATCTTCAGGCAGAGTATCAGAAGGTTTGGAATAAGGATTTCTGGACATCCGCAAGAGCCAACTTCACTTGGTCCACCGGTAAGTATGATGTTTATGAGGAGCCTACGTATCCTGAGAAGTATCGTCAGCATGCCGGCTACTCCATCAAGCAGACTTGGGGCTACATTGCCGAGCGTCTTTTCATCGATGACGAAGAGGCGGCCAACAGCCCTGACCAGACTTCGTTCGGTTCGCAGTACGGAGGAGGTGACATTAAGTACACCGATGTCAACGGTGACGGTAAGATCACGACTGCCGACATGGTACCTATCGGCTACCCTACATCTCCTGAGATCATCTATGGATTTGGCGTGTCCCTTGGTTACAAGGGCGTAGACCTTTCAGTGTTCTTCCAGGGACTAGGCCGTGAGTCTTTCTGGATTGATGCATCCGCAAGGTACGACACCAAGAACAACAGGTACGGTACCGCTCCGTTCGTGAACAGCACTCAGTTGCTCAAGGCTTATTCCGACAGCCATTGGAGCGAGGATAACCGTGACATCTATGCTCTTTATCCGCGATATAGCGCCTACGAGAACAAGAACAACACCGCCACCAGCACCTGGTGGATGAGGGATGGCTCTTTCCTTCGTCTGAAGCAGCTGGAACTTGGTTATACACTTCCGCAGAAGTTGACACGCAAGCTTCACATCAATAGCCTCCGTGTCTACTTCCAGGGTAACAACCTCTTCTGCTGGAGCAAATTCAAGCTTTGGGATCCTGAGCTTGCCGGAAACGGCCTTAATTACCCTATTCAGAGGACATTCAACTTTGGTGTGAATGTTACGCTTGACACCAAATAATGTACGCGAATTATGAAAAAGTTATTTAAGAATATTACAATATCTCTGTTAGTGGTGGCTTCTCTGCCTATGGTCAATGGCTGCAACAGTTTCCTTGATGTTGTCCCTGATGACGGGCTGGCATCCATCGAGACCGCCTTCAACCTTAGATCTACTGCCATCAGGTATCTGGCCACATGCTATTCGTACATGACCAAGGACGGTCAGGCCGGCTATGACAGCGGAATGCTTACCGGAGATGATCTTTGGGATCTGGACAGCCGTGTAACTTCGTATATGTACGACAAGAACAAGGCTTCATTCCCGATCGCGAAGGGTCTCCAGAGTGCGGCTATCTGCTACAACAGCGACTGGAAGAGTATGTACGAGGGAATCCGTTGCTGCGACATACTTGTCGAGAACATCGACCGAGTTCCGGATATGACTGAAGATGAAAAGGCTCAGTGGAAAGCCGAGGCTTCATTCCTCAAGGCCTATTATCATTTCAATCTTATCCGTAAGTGGGGACCTATCCCTGTGATCCGCGAGAGTCTTCCGATCGACTCTTCAGTCGAGGAAGTACGTGTTTATCGTGACAACATCGATGATTGTTTCGATTTTGTAATCGATCTTCTTGATGAGGCTGAGCCTTATCTTCCTCTTGTGAACCCGTCTCAGGATGAGTACGGACGTATCACCAAGCCTGTCTGCGCATCTCTTAAGGCAAAGGTTGCAGTGTATGCGGCCAGTCCTCTGTTCAACGGCAATGACGAGCAGGCTTCTTTAGTAGATGGACGTGGCACGAGACTTTTCCCAGCCAAATCAGATGCTGAAAAACTTAAGCGCTGGGAAGACGCTCTTGAGGCTTGTGAGGATGCCCTTGAAGTCTGTGAAGAGGCCAACATTAAACTGTATGACAAGACTTATGTGCGTCAGGAATACAGAATGTGCGACACTCTCGTGACTGACCTTACCATTCGCAATGCTTTCTGCGAGAGGTGGAACAGTGAACTTATTTGGGGAAACACCCAGATGTCCTCGGTTCCTTTCCAGCAATGGTGCGTGCCTATTCTCCAAATGGACGCCAATGGCGCGAAACTCGGAGGTATCGGCGGTACTGATTTTGTTGGAGTTCCTCTTAAGATAGCCGAGGAGTTCTACACGAAAAACGGACTTCCTATCAATTACGATAAGGAATTTGCAAGTGTCGATCAATTCCAGCTTAGATCCGGAGATGCCGCGCACAAGTATTACATCAAGCAAGGCTACCAGACTGTTCAGCTTAATTTTGACCGCGAACCAAGATTCTATGCTGACCTTGGATTCGATGGTGGTAAGTGGCTTGGCGCTCTTGGTAACTACAACGACTTGCAGCCGGAAGACGTTCATACGCTTGAGGCCCGCGGAGGTTCCTCAAACGGAAAGACAAACAACAAGGAGGCCGGTCCTGTGACAGGCTATTTCGCTAAAAAGCTTGCTCCGTACAGGCTAATCTGGTCCGGGAATGCTTCTTATGCATCTTGTTCCGCTTATTGGTTCCCTTGGCCGATGATCCGCCTGTCGGACCTCTATCTGCTTTATGCCGAGGCTATTAATGAGGTTGAGGGTCCGAATGGGGCTTACAGTGAAGAGCTTTTCAATGCGCTTGATGCAGTGCGTGAACGCGCTGGTATCCCGAGCGTAAAGGAGTCTTGGGATAATTTCAGCACTCGGCCAGACCTTTACAAGTCACAGGCAGGAATGCGTGAGATCATCCATCGAGAGCGTTTGATCGAGTTGTCGTTCGAGAGCCAGAGATACTGGGATCTCCGCCGCTGGAAGGAGGCGTCAACAGAGTACCAGAAGGGTATTTACGGCTTCCGTGTGTCGGCTCCTGCTCCAAAGGACTACTATCAGAAGACGTTGATTGCGAACCAGAACTTCGGTCTCAGGGACTATTTCTGGCCAATCTACACTTACTACATTGAGAGAAACCCTAATCTTGTTCAGAATCTGGGTTGGTAATTATTTTAATGTCATAAAGAATGAATCACATACTTAAAACAACATTCTCCATTCTCTGTTCCGTTCTGCTTTTTGCGGCATGCAACGACGGAGCGAACGATTTCGGGAGAATAGATCAGAAGGACGAGAATATTCCCGCTCCGAGTCCTATATCTGTTGCGAGCGTGAGGAGCATCAGTGGTGGTGCGGTCATCAAGGTCAACATCCCTGATGATGACAACATCAAAGGTGTCATCGCCAAATACACCCGTAATGGAAAAGAGGTTAACGCCAAGATTTCCCGCTATGTGGACAGCCTTACAGTGGTCGGATTTTTTGACACGAAACCTCATGTTGTGGAATTGGCCGCGATCAATGTAAATGAGGTTGAGTCAACCCCTGTAAAAGTTGAGATAACCCCTTTGGAGCCGGCAATCTCGTTGGCAACCGCAACACTTTACCAGACCTTTGGTGGAGTCAAGGTGCGCATTGACGGCAATACCCCTAAGGAGAATCTTACAGTTGTACTCCTTAGGGACACCGATCTGAGTGACTTTGACAAACCAGTAGGGCAGATGAAATGGGAGCAGGTGACAACCTTGTTCACCGCCGCTGAGAGTATCACCCTGTCAAGGCGTAACATTGATCCTGTGGAGGCCATCTTTGGGGCCTATCTTCGTGACAGGTGGGGTAACGTCTCTGATACGGTAAAGGCCATCATCACTCCTCTTGAGGAAGTAAAACTTGTGAAGTCCAAATTCAGGGATGCCAAGATCAAGGATGATAACTGTACCGCCAGCGCCGCTTCCTACAGCATTGACAAGCTTTGGGACGATCTCAATGACCCTAACGGCAAGGGTACGAACCTCTTTGACAGTAACCCTGTGCCAATGCCTGCCTGGGTCACCATTGACCTTGGCGTTTTGACCAAACTCAGCCACGTTCAGACTCTTCCTCGTGGACGCAGCTACTACTGCTATGATGGCGCGCAGGTCCGCAGGTTTGAGTTCTGGGGTAGCAAGAACCCGACGGGTGAGAAGGTTGAAGGTAACGAGCATGGATTCGACAACACTTGGTTCTGCCTCGGTCGTTTCGAGCAGGCAAAGCCTTCCGGCTATGAGCCAGATGGCTCTGTGGGTACTGTAACTCAGGATGATGTCCAGTATTGGAACGCTGGTAATGATTTCGAGTTCAACAATGAGGAATATCCTCACGCCTATGATGAGCTTCGCTACCTCCGTATCGTTTTCATGGACACTTTTGCATCCTACGGCTATCAGGGTAGCACGTTCAAGATCCAGATGGGTGAGATCACACCTTATGGTCAGGTGCTTCATGAATATAGGTAACAAACTACACTATGATGAATATGAAAACATTGAAAACAAGCATATTTGCTGCGACATTTGCCTTGGCTGCGCTGGTTTCATGCACCTCGCAGGATGATATCTACAAGGAATTTGTCAAGGACGGTGGCTTAATATATCCGGCCAAGGCTGCTGATGTCAAGTCTGAGACCGGATTCAACAAGGTGACCTTGTTCTGGCCAGTCCCGAAGGATCCGTCAGTCAGAAGCGCCAGAATTTACTGGGACAACAAGACTGACTCCATCGACTTGAACTACTCTGATTTCACAGACACTGTTTCTGTGAAAATCGTTAATCTTGACGACAGAAGCTACACGTTCACTATAGTCAACTTCGACAAGTTTGGCAACAAATCAATGGAATCCGATTTGACCGCTACTCCATACGGTAAGAACTGGCTCTCCACGCATGAGGAAAGGCAGTTCAAACACGCTTGGGTTGACGGCACCACAGCTACTGTCCAGCTCACAGAATCGACATCGGAGATGGTCGCCACCAAGTTCCGCTACAAGAATCTTGACGGCGAATGGGTCGAGTTCGGTCCGAGGATGACCCCGAGGGAAGTCAACTTCAAACTCACTAACGCCATGCGCGGAAAGTATTTCGAGTTCAGCTCCGGATTCCTTCCAAGCGACGGTAGGGACACGGCCTGGATGGAGTGGACAAAGTCCTCCTACCCGATTGTCTATCCGCTTGACACCAAGGATTGGACTGTTACCGCAACCACTGGCGGCACTATGGGAGAGAATACTCCGGACAAGATATTCGATGGAATCGCGGATGCCAATCATCGTTGGCACAGTACCGCAGGCAATAATTTCCCTAAGATATTGTCAATTGACACCAATTGCGAAGCCGGAAAAGAGCCTACTTACAAGACTTTCTCCATGGCTCGTAACCCTAAAATGAGCTACCGTTACATCTTCAACTTCCAGATTTTCACAGGCAACGAACCGTTCAATCCGGATGAGAAGAATTTCGCTTCAGTATTCGGAACTCCGATATGTAATTCCTTGCTGTACTGGGGTGACAACCCCGGCAGCAGGAACTGCACGATGGAATCAGGACGTTACATTGCGATTGTCTTCACCAACTCCAGGAACAAGCAGGGTTACCTCGACCTTTGGGAGCTTACTGTCTGGGGCTACATCGAGGCTGATGCCAACTAATAATTAAACTATCCGAAAAAATGAACATCAAAAAAATGTCAATATTCTTTCTGGCGGCATTGGTCTCCGCTACGACTTTCCTTTCCTGCAACGTGAAGGAGGACAACGGAGGCGGTTCGGACAAAGAACCTGAAAAGCCGACTCTGACCGAGATCAAGTTCAAAGCCGAGCTCCCTGACGCTCCCGCCGGATTCAAGACGACCTGGAGCGCAGGAGACGAGATTGTCGTCTACAGCGTGAAGGGCAACTTCACCTCTAAGGAGACAATGAAGGCCACAGACGTTACCTCTGACGGCAAGACCGCCACATTCGTCTCTTCCGGAAAGCTTCTCAAAGAAGCTGAATATTTCTACGGAATGCTCAAGGACTGCGGAGTCAAGGGCTTCAAGCTCAAGCAGTACTGGTCAACGGACAATATGGACAGGTGCCGCGATGCGGTGCCTTCCGTTACCGTGGCAGGATGCGACAAGAACGACATGACTCTGAAGTTCCAGAACATGTTCTCTCTTCTTTCTGTGACAGTCACCAACCCGGACACCAAGTATGTCAGGGTCTCAGGCAACAACGGTGAGGTCATCAACAAGAACGCCTTCATCGCTTTCGCAGATTACACCCTTTCTGACAACCCGTCACCAGACTTTGAAAGCACAGTTTCCATCAGGAAATATGTCAACGGAGCCGGCACCTACCATATCGGTCTCCGCCCTGACCTTCTCTTGAACAGCGGCTACACAATCGTGGCCTGCGATGCCTCCGACAACGTCATCGGCAGGATCGCCTCCTACGAGACACTTGAGACTCAGCCAGGCAAGGTTTACAACGCCGGAGAGATCGAGGCTCCACGTGAGCTCTCTCCCGTATTTGACGAGTCCAAGATAGCCCTTTCCCTCGCCGCCATCAGCGACGTGCACATCGAGGGGTCGAGCGATGCCTATGCCAATAAGTTCACCGCAGCCCTCAACCAGCTCAAGGCCAAGGCCGCCGAGAATGATGCTAATGGCATTGATGGTGTCCTTGTGGCGGGAGACCTTATTCAGAAGGCGGAAGTGACAATGGCGCAAAACTTTAAGGCTCTTTACGAAGAAGTGTTCAATCCGACTGATGTTCCGATGATCTACACGATCGGCAACCACGACATGAACCCTAAATATGATTGGACTCCAAGCACTGTCGCCCAGTCGGTCGCTATGGCCAATACATTCGGCGATGAATATTTCAAGACAGACATCGACAACACGATGAGGAACAACTACGAGGCTCGCCACTGCGTCATCGGAGGCTATCATATTCTCGCTGTGACTCCTAACGGCGACCAGCCGATCACATATTCACCAAACGTCATCACTTGGCTTGACCAGCAGTTGGATGCCATCACGAAGACAGATCCTAATAGGTACGTGATTGTGCTGACGCACCCTATGATCTACAACACGATCTACGGCAGTCTCCTTGGTGAGGACGGCGGAGTCTGGACTTCCACTCTGCCTAACTACTGGGCCACAAGGGTTCTTACAGGCGTGCTTGAGAAATATCCTCAGGTTGTCTCGTTCCACGGCCACCTCCACTTCCCGATCAACGATCCGCGTTCCCTCTGGCAGGGTAAGTGGACGGCTCTCGGATGTGGATCCACAAGGTATATGGCCATCGAGCCTGCCGGCTGGGAAGGCATCAGCAGCACCCCTACCGTGATGAACGATGCCAACAACTTCTCGCAGGGTTATTTGGTACAGTTCGATGTCAACGGCAACATGCGCATTGTCAGGATGGACTTCTTCAACAACGGAACCATCGGAGAGCCATACGTGATGCAGTACCCTGACGCCGCCGGTGCGAACCTCGCGAAGTACAACAACGTGACCCGCAAGGCCGCCAACCAGGCTCCGACAATGAGCACGATCGAGGCCAAGGATGTTAAGGATACAGATGCCGCTTCCGTGACATTCGCCGCTGGCAAGGATGATGAGTTCGTTCACCACTATATCGTTACCCTCTCCAAGGCTGGCAATGTGGTTGCGACCAAGAAGATCCTCGCCGATTTCTACCTCCATCCGAATACCTCAGAGATGAAGTCAAGCTGGACCTACGGTTTCGGAGCCCTTGAGTCCGGCCAGTACACCGTTTCTGTTGTCGCCGTGGATTCCTGGGATGCAGAGAGCGCCCCGGTTACCGCAACCTTCAACTGCGGTGACGTGACTCCTTCGGAAAAGGTGGAGCTTTGGGAAAACGACAAAGCTGGTTCAAGAGAACTTTCCGGACCAGTCGCGGATAACGGCAAGACCGCCGGTGTCGGAGGTTGGCTGAGCTACAAGGACGGTGTCGCATCCTGGACAGAGAACACCACCGGAGCGCCACGTACCGCGACTCTGGAACTCTCCAACGGCAGCAAGATCACTGTCAATCAGGTGGAGGCCAAAGATCTTGTTGGCAATTATACGTTCTATAATTATTCCTTCAAGACTACCGGTGTCAGCAACACAACCGTTGTAAACCAAGCCGGAAGGCAGCACGAGACCGCTGTCGAGTTCAAGGTAGTTGATAATCCTGAGACCATCAACGGTCATATCCATAACCTCGATCTCGTGGGTCTATATCTCGACTTTAAGGTTCCGGCCTCTTTTGAAATAGTGGATGGAACTCCAGTCTTGTACACCTACATGTCCCTTGATTACCAGAAGGTAAGCAATGGAACAGAAGTCGCCTGCATCACTCAGCTCACAAAGAGTGCGACCTACAGTGGGAACTATTTTGCACCTCTTAAATTCGGTGTTGATGACTGTAACCATGCGTGGATTGGATGGGGACTTGATGATATCTTCGGAGCCCCTAAGTTCACAATCGGTACAGGCACCCAGAGACTTGTTTCCGGAGGTATGTATTGCTGTGGCTTCTCATTTGTCCTCAAGGGTTACACAGAAGGTGCGTACACAACCATCTACCAGTTCAACTACAACAACTCGTGGACATATAATGGCACCAAGGGTGGTGGATATTTCGCAAAGAAATAACTCGCTTGAATAATACTTTATAGGGGGTAGGCTCGACATCCGGTCTGCCCCTTATTAATTTGTGGAACCATGTAGGGTAAGCATTCGAGGAAGTACGTGCGTCGATAAAGTTTGACTGCAACTTGCATCAGTGTGATGCCGGTTGCAGTCTTTTTATGGGAGTGTGATATTGGCTCGAGTTACTTTGCAGACAAGGCGCGCCAGTTTCCGGGTAAGCCATTCTGTGGCTCATTAATTCTCCTAAGTGTGAATAATCGCGCACACTTAGAAATGCATTAGTCTAATAATCACCGACTTGTAAGTCCAGGTGTGAGATTATTCGCACACCTAAAAGTCGCTGCCTTCATCGCAAGGCATCCTGTTGCCTATTTGTAAAGTGAAAAATCTTCCACACCTGAAAACATATCTGCTTAATAACCAGCAACTCACTGTTCTGTGTGCGAGAATACTCACATATCCGAGGGAAGCTTTCTCATTGTGGTACTTTCGGCGGCTTCCAGAAGTTCCCTGAGTGGATCGAGGAGACCGGAGGTATCTCCAGAAGGCCGCCTGGATTGGTGTGAGATCATATCCATTTGATTATTATGGAGAATGTGTTATATTTCCTCTATAAAAATGTTTCTTTCTTATGGGACGGGCGTAAAAATCGCAGATTTTATGTAAGTTTGCAGGTAATGCTGGAATTGTAAGATTATGATAACCGATGATTCATCACTGTTTGATTCTTTGAATCAGGATATATTGAATCTTGTTTTTTCGCCTCTATTATGCGCAGGTACAGTCCATTTAGTTTCTCTTTTAATTCATCGTTATCATCTTCGACCTCACCACGTTGATGTTTTATTGCCAAAGAATCGTCTTTCATTTTTAATGTCAAATAGGGCTTGGACACATCAAGATTATTGTCAACGAGCAAGAACATGGTATTATCTTTGGCATCAGTTTGGACATAAAGTTTAGTCCAACCAACATCTTTTAACCTAACTTGTATGTCCATATCTCAATTACAATTTAGATGCTTTAACCATCCTCAGGCATCGTTATATTCGGTTTTAAATTAATGGCAGAACCATTTTTGAGTGTAACGACAGGCGTGTGATAATCATATAGCCTATATGTGTTTATTGCAAAAATAACATTTTAATGGAAATATCAAAATTCTTTTTACTTGTTAATATGCCGACATCATCTATCGTCCATCAGTTCACGGATTTGTAATATTCATTGAAAATCATTTTCTTTGCAGTTATGAGAGAAGATTTGTCACAGGTGCTTGATCAGGTGCGGAAGGTCGCCAATGAGACTGTTCCGCAGGGCGGGCGCGTCTTTCTCTTCGGATCACGGGCACGGGGCGACTTCAGAGCAGATTCGGATTGGGATTTTCTGGTCATTCTTCAAAAAGACAGAATTGAGAAAAGCGACTACGACAGTGTGATATATCCATTGACCCTCCTTGGATGGAAGTTAGGTCTTGATTTTGTGCCTGTCATCTACACGGAAAACGATTGGAACAACCGTAAGGGCACTTTGTTCTATCATAATGTTCAAACAGACTCAATAAAAATTATTTAACCATGAATGAAGAGGAGAGACGGGTGATTGTTGATCAGGAAATGGTGAAAGCTCTGAAATTTCTGACTGATGCCGAAGAATTGGCAAGGTTGGAAATGTGGAACGTGGTGGCGAACAGGGCGTATTATGCGCTTTATCACGCAGTGATGGCGATGATGGTTAATGATGGATTTTTGCCCAAGTATTCGCTTTCGTCCCTCTCTCGTTCTTCTTCTATTAACTTTGCGGCTTCTTCAAGTGAAACTACAGCCGTGCTTTTTGCAAATTCAGAATAGAACGAGCCTCCCTGTTCCAGATAGAATTCCAAAGAGCCATACAACGCTTTTATAAAGTCAGCCTTTCCGCCGCCGTTAGGACCTGTAACAAGCCAGGCTTCGCCCTCTTTCATTGTCCAGTCAATCCGCGGAATTAAAACAGAGCCGCCTTTTCTTACCTGGCATTTATCAATGCGAATCAAATCTTTTTCCATAAGTATTCTCCAAATTTATAAACTATGCCTGCGAATGCAATATTTCATTTACTGCAATGCGGATTTTTCTTGCGCTTTCACTTCCTGTAATTTTTGCCTTTTGAATAAAACCTATGTCATAAAATCCCAGCGCGTTTCCTGCGTTATGCGACACAAAGCCTTCTTTGTACGGTCCATTTTCAAGGACAATCTTCGGAACAAGTCCTATTCCAAGTCCAAGAGCGGCAAGAGCCATTACAGCTTCGTTTCCTTCTGTTTCCGCGGCAACCTCCGGATGAACATTTCGGCTTTTTATCCAGGAATCGAATCTTTTGCGAGCAAGTCCGGCTTTGGGCAAAATCAAAGGCACTGTGGAAACTATGTCCTGCGGACTTCCCTGCACATCAACATAAGGACCGTTCAAAGCGGCGGCAAACACAAGAGGACTTCGGCACACGGAAATGCAGTCAAAAAAAGCAGACCGTTCATCTGGAATTGCCGCAACCGCAAGTTCAGCCCTACCTTCCCTTACCGCGCTCACAGCCCCGGCAGGATCTCCTGTTTCCACGGAAAGATGAACCGCCGGATACTTTGCAGAAAGCTTCTTTATGAACGGAGGCATTATCGTGTAGCACGCTGTAACGCTAGCATAAACATGAAGAGTTCCACACACACTGTCCTTTATCTGCGAAAATTCATTTACAAGATTCTCTTTTTCTTCCACACACTTTGAAGCAAATCCAAGAAATTTCCTACCTTTTTCTGTAAGAAATATATCCTTGCTTCTTCTGTCAAAAAGCTCCGCGCCAGTCTCTTCTTCCAGCCTTGAAATAAGCCGGCTTAATGCGGAAGGACTTAAATTGATTTCGTTTGCGGCACGAGCAAAATGCAGATTCTTCGCCACGGAAACAAAAGCCTTAAGCTCAAAAAAATCCATGTATTTACTATAAAAATTTTTCGTTTTTTAGTCGATAATCAAGAAGATAAATTTACACTTTTAACACTTGGGGGACTTATGAAAAAAACCGCTTTTTTCGCTATTGCTGTACTTTCAGCATTTTCTGCTTTTGCCGACAATTTTTCAACTGGATTCACTCCAGCCGGAAATGTTTCTTCCTACACAAAGACAAATTATTCTGTAACTTCTAAGTTCGGTGAATATTTCCGCTCTGTTTCAGAAAAAGAAATTCACAAATTCAGTAAAGGACTTGAAACTGAATTTTCACTTTTGAACGCAAAAGACGAGCTTATAACAAAAACTACATACGTTTACGATGCAAAAAAACTTGCAGGCTTTACCTATTCAGACATTGCCTCTTCAGCCGAACTTAAGACTGAATACGAATACGGCGTTGACTCAAAAATCAAGTCGTACACAGTTACAGAAAGTGACTCAGGCAACCTTAGCTCAAAGACAATTTATAAATATGAAGGCAAAAAAGTTACACAAAGCAACTACGACAAAGACGGAAAACTCTATATGCGCATAATCCAGACTTTGGATGACGACGGAATTCCTGTTCAGGAAACCGAATACAACGGAGACGGAACATTCAGCCTTTCAAGAAGCTATTCATTTACAGAATCAAAAAAAATCTCCGCAATAGAAACTTTTGACGAGGAAGGAAACTGCACAAACAAAGTTGCTTTCCGCTATGACGCAAACGACTTCCTTACAGAAATTCAGGTTTACGAAAACGGAAAAATCAAAGAACGCCGCATTTACAAGAATGACGCATTGGGAAATCCTGTAAGAATAAGCTACTACGATGTCGCAGAAAAATTCGGAACAACGGTAAACGAGCTTTCCCGCATAGAAGACTTTTCTTATACTTACTAAAACTGATGTTATTCTAGGTCTAAAATTATGTCATGCTCCGGCTCGACCGGAGTATCTTAATTCCTTTTCCTATTTCCAAATAGCCATAGACTTTTGAAGCAACCTCAGTTATTATTGTATTCTATGAATAAGCATTTTTTGGCGCATTTGGAACAGATTGAGTCTTCTATAAAAAACTTTCTTCCGCTTGAAGCAAACAGCGAATGGAAAAAATTTTCATTTGGAAACGAAAACATAGACTCCAAGCACATTTTTCCGCTTATAGAAACAACTCGCTCTTTGGTGGATTTGGGCGGAAAAAGATGGCGGCCGTTACTTTTGGTTTTATGCGCACGAGCTTGTGCCAAAGATAAAGAAAAATCACAGGAAGCAGCATATTTGCTCGCTCCTCTTGTTGAATTTGTGCATACTGCAAGCCTTATCCATGACGATATTGAAGACAGTTCTCCTGTCCGCCGCGGAAAACCAGCCGCATACATAACTTACGGAATCGACACTGCAATAAACGCAGGCTCATGGCTATATTTTGAAGCTCCGCTCTGCATAGAGAAATTAAATTGTTCTATAGAGCTTAAAAATAGGCTTTACAGCAACTATCTTATGGAGCTTAGACGGCTTCATTTAGGGCAGGCAATGGACATAGCTTGGCACAGGGACAATACAAAAGTTCCTTCCGTACAGGAATATCTTAAAATGGTAAAAGGCAAAACCGGAACATTGGCTTCTCTTGCCGCAAAGACAGGAACTCTTGCTTCCAACGCAGACGAAGAAACTGTAAAAAAAGCCGGAATTATAGCTTCTGAAATTGGAGCCGGATTCCAGATTATTGACGATGTTATAAATCTTACAACAGGAAATCCCGGAAAAAAGCGTGGCGACGACATCGTTGAAGGCAAAAAGTCGCTTCCAGTCCTTACATTTTTTGAGCAGAACAAGAAAAATCCGCAAAAAACTCAGGAGCTTAGCCAGTGCTTTATTCAGGCTTCAAAAGAAGGAATTGAAAGTCCGGCTGTGGAAAAAGCAATCCCCCTTATGGAGCAA
>OQVO01000307.1_pt1 | contig 15770 bp, 9 predicted proteins | sample 1691511 | NCBI WGS metagenome assembly OQVO01 (sample SAMN03418254, study PRJEB22391) | human gut metagenome | biome: human-gut; feature: organic feature; material: feces | host: Homo sapiens | place: Tanzania | collected 2013-01 | reverse complement strand
AGCAGGTTCCACAGGCGCCGGCAACACACCTCTTTATATTATTGACGGTTTCCCTGTCGGCGGTGGTAGCGTTGAGCCCGGTGCCGACAACAGATATTCCGATTTCGGTTCGCACAATATCCTTAATTCCATAAATCCGAATGACATCTTGGGAATTAGTGTGCTGAAGGATGCTTCTTCTACGGCTGTTTATGGTATACGTGCTGCCAATGGTGTCATTATCATAACCACTCGTCGCGGTCAGGATGGCGCGCCTAAGGTGAGCTTCTCAGGTAACTTCGGTCTTACCTCTGCCACAAATCTCCAGAAAGGTCTTTCTTCTTATGAATGGGCGCTTTTCAGAAATGAAGCCATTGAAAATGAGGTTGCCGGATTCGGTAGTACTCCTTTCAGAAACTATCTGTTTACAGAGCAGGATCTCTGGAAGTTCAAGAATAACAGGGACTTTACGCCTGAAGAGGTGGCATCAATGAATCTGACTGATGCACAGAAACAGTCTCTTATGAATAGCCCGGCTCTGTATTATGGTTCGTCAGACGCTTATTCTGAATTGTTTAACAGAACTGCTCCACAATGGCAGGCAAATATAAGTGTTTCCGGTGGTGCTGAACGCGTCAAGTATTATGTATCGCTGAATTATTTCGACCAGCAGTCCATTATGAACAACGCCAATTATTTCGACGTCAAGACGGGCTCTCGTTATCAGAGATATAATGTACGTGCGAATATCGATTTCGACATTTTCAAATATACAACGTTGTCAGTCAATACCAGCGGTCAGTTCAGTTCAAATTCGGGACCTGGAGTCGGTAGTCTGTACAGCAGATACAGCAGTATCATGCAGATTATCTATGAAGGCAATCCGTTCACCAATAGAAGTATGATTCTCGATGATAAACTCATAACAGATTTTGATTATCCTCAGAATTCTGTTCAGGACGGGCTTCATAAACGTACAGCAAACGAAATGACAGGCGGATGGCTTCCTGCATTACTGAGGCAGTCTGTGGGAACTACAACAAGCACACGTGCCGATATTTCGCTCAAACTTCGTCATGATTTCTCATACCTTGTGAAAGGACTTGATATTCAAGCAAGTCTGCGCTATCAGGAAGCATATAGCAAGGTTGCTGTCAAGTCTTACGCTATCCCGTCTTATACTGTCAGAAGGAATCTGTCCGATCCTAACAAATTGGATTTCTTCGGAGGTACAGTCGGGTCTGACGGTTATTATTCGGGTTCATGGGGAGGAATGCGTGATTTCTATGCTGACGTGTCATTGAACTACTATGCCAATTTCGGCAAACACAACATTGGTGCGCTCCTTTTGGGAAGGGCGACGAAGAATACTATGCCATCAGACTCTTTCAATATACCGAGCGGTCTTATAGGTACGTCAGCGCGTCTGACTTATGATTATGATTCTCGTTATCTGTTAGAATTGAACTGCGCTTACAACGGAACTGAAAACTTCGCTAAGGGACACAGGTTCGGTTTCTTCCCGGCAGCTTCAGTGGGCTATGTCATTTCAAATGAACCGTGGTTCAGGAAGAATCCTATCCTTTCGTTCTTGAAGATTAGAGGAAGTTATGGTCTTGTCGGAAATGACCAGATCGGAGGACGTCGTTATCTCTATTTGCCTGGAACCTATACTACTAATCTTGCTCCTGGCAGTTTTGCAGGTTCTGAGTCCGGTTCCTGGAGAGGAAATTATTATCAGTTCGGAAACAGTACCAGTGCCAGCAATCCTATATTCAACGGCTCTGCCGAGGGAGTTCTTGGTAACCCTGATGTGACGTGGGAGAAAGCCCAGAAAATCAGCGCAGGACTTGAGGCGAAATTCTTTGACAATAGGTTGAGCTTGACTGCGGATTATTTCGGAGAAAGAAGACGTGATATCTTGACGACTTTGGGCGTGATTCCGATTACTTTCGGTGTGCCTACCTCCAATACAGCTCCTGTCAATGTGGGAAAAGTGAAGAATGAGGGAGTCGAGATAGTGCTCGGATGGGCAGATAAACGGTCGAACTGGGGTTATTACATCGAAGGTAACGTGACTTACGCCAAAAATACTATTCTGTATATGGCAGAGGCGCCTAATCCATATCCGTGGATGAACCAGACAGGACACAGTATAGGCCAATATTATGGATATAAGGTTGATGGCTTCTACAATACATTGGAAGAACTCAATAATAGACCATATTTCCAGGATGCTGCAAATGCCGTTACTCTCGGTGATGTCAAGTATCTGGACTTGAACGGTGACGGATTGATAAACAACAAAGATATGGCCCCAATCGGCTATCCTAACCGTCCTCTCATGCAGTTTGGAGGAAAGATTGGTTTCAATTATAAAGGCTTTGATATCAATATGGTATTGTCCGGTACGGCTATGGGAACCTACTATATTTCCCGTATCACCAGCCCGTTCTTCAAGAGAGCAGGAAACGCGTTCAGGTGGCAATATGAAAACCGCTGGACTCCTGAGAGATATGCTGCAGGTAAGAAGATTACCTATCCTCGTGCCGTTTTCTCGGCAGACCAGAATCATTATGACTTCGGTCCTAAGAGCGAATTGTGGGCTCTGCCAAGTGAACATCTCAGGATCAAGAATGTGGAACTCGGATATACCTTCCCGGAAAATTCTTCTTTCCTGAGAAAGGCGAGAATCTCATCGCTCCGCGTATATGTCAATGCCAACAACTTGCTTACGCTTTTCGACCAGATGAGCAAATATGGTATTGACCCAGAGACAAAAGACAATCTTGGTAATGGCGAGGGCAATATCTCCTATGTATTCCCATTGACAAGAACTACCAACATAGGTGTAAATATTCAATTCTAGTCACGATATGAAAAAGTTAAAATTTATCGCTGCGCTTTGTCTTGTTTTATTTGCCGTCAATTCTTGTGACCTGTTTCTCGAGATGCCGGAAGTGACAGGAAGTGTACATAAAGATGATGTTTTCTCCAACAGGAAAGATGCGGAGGGTATGCTTTGGAGAGCATATCACAAGGGACTGAGAGAAGGCTTGCCGGAAGGTTGGGCCATCAATCATGGTACTCTTGCAAGCCTTTCAGGCGAAATCTGCCGCGGATATAGCTGGCATGCGGGATATAATATTGTAGTAAACGGACCTTCTACAAGTTTGGACCCGAATGGCCTTTATCAGGGTGCACCTGCCAATTTCAATGAAAACTGGGAAGTGATACGTGCTGCCTGGCTGGTTATTCAGAATATCGGTATGGTTCCGGATGCGGAACTTTCCTCGGAAATGAAGGAATATATGAAGGGAGAGGCTTATGCGCTTATTGCGTACCGATATATGGGTATGTTTATCCGTTGGGGTGGAGTTCCTATTGTCAGACAGGCCAATAACATGGCTGACAATATCAATTTCGGAAGGTCCACAGCTCAGCAGACATTGGATTTCGCCCTTGAAATGATGGACGAAGCATTGAACCGTCTCCCTGATACCTGGACAGACATTGAGACTGGGTGTGGTCAGAAATGGGAAGGCAGGATTACCAAGGGTGCCGTGCTTTCTATGAAAGCGCGTATACTGACATTCGCTGCACGTCCTCTATTCAACTCAAACCAGCCTTATACTAAGGAATTCGGAATTTCATATCCTGAATCTCAGCAGGAACTGATTTGGCTCGGTGGTTATGACATTGAACGTTATCGTCAGGCTCTTCAGGCCAACCTCGATGTAATCGAATGGGGAAAACAGAATGGAAAGTATCTGATCTTCACGGCCGGAGAGGGTAATGTCAATGATTATGAGCAGGCTATTGAAGATTATGGCAGAGGCGTTTCCGAGTTGAATGGTCCTGAGACAATATTGGCCTTCAAGATTGCGAATGATCAGCAGGTCCCTAACAATATGACTGAGGGATATAACTATTCAAATTATGTGGATATGGGAGAGCGTGCGCAGAGGGGTGTCCTTACTAATTTTGTGCGTCTGTACAGAGATAAAGATGGTGGTGAGATAGATTGGCCTAAGGTGGGTGAGGCTACGCCACGCCCGATATCCGATTTTGCAGCCAATATTGACAAGATCGAGCCTCGCTTCAGAGTGGATATTTGTGTCCCGGGCAAGTTCGGTCGCTCCAATGATGGTGATGCAAACTGGAACGAAGGAATCTGGTATATGGGCAGTTTTACTGAAAGTGAAGAGATTGCCACGTCTATGTCGCGTGCTACAGAAGGTCGTTCAATAGGAGTTCCTACCAAATTCTATTACAAGGCAGGCGCCAGAAAATGGTTTGAATTTCCTTTGTTCAGGCTTGCTGAAAATTATATGCATATTGCAGAATGCTATAATGAACTCGGTGAAACAGACAACGCGCTTCGCTATCTGAACATTATTCGCGGAAGGGCCGGTATGCCTCTGGTAGAATCTGCCACCCAGTCTGAAATCAGAGAACTGATTGTAAGAGAAAAGGCATTGGAATTCTTCGAGGAAAACCAGAGATATTATGACGTCAAACATTGGAAACATCCGGAAATAGGCACTACGATTTTAGGTGGAGACAAGACGGAGATTTCGTTCTTGAGAAATGGTTCCGAAAATAATATGGAAGCGCTCGTATCATATTGGGACGCTTATTCGTTCACTGCTTATTGGCATCCTAAGTGGTTCCTTGAACCATTCCGTCAAGATGAGGTCAATAAGGGGATTATAGCACAGAATCCTGGTTATTAATTTTAAAAGTATATACGATGAAAAAGATAATAATAGCTTGCTTAACTGCATTTGCGACAATCTTGTCTCCTGTATATGCGCAGGATTTGAATAACTACTTGGAGAATCTGTCTGGCAAGTGCTCCGGTCTTATTATTACAGATAACGATGCGATGCCGGGAAGTGGGGTTCCACGTCTTATGGTGCGCGGATTGGCTTCCTATGCTGAAGGCACATCCAATACCGTGAAATTCTATGTTGACGGATTTGAAGTAAAGAACGATTATGTGAATTATCTGAATCCTCATGAAATAGAATCCATCAAGGTAATCAGAGATGCTGCGGCATTGGCTCTCTATGGCTCAAATGGCGCTAACGGCATTATCTTCATTACTACCAAGAAAGGAAATCTTGGGAAGCCGGTAGTCACTTTCAGGGCGAGCGGCGGAGTCCAGACTCCTATAAACAAGGTAAAGCCTCTTTCTTCATATGATTATGCCGGACTTTATAATCAGGCATATAGCAACGATAACGGAAGAGAGTGGGATATGTTCTATGATTTCGAGCAGATTGCTGATTATAAGAACGGAAAAGGAGTGAATGTGGACTGGTATGATGAGGTAATGAAAAATACCGGTTCTTATGCGGATGCCATGCTTTCGTTCAGGGGCGGAACCAAGTTTGCAAAGTACAATGTCGTAATGGATTACGCTAACCAGCAGGGGTTCCTCAATGTTTCAAATACCAGTAAAACCTCAAACCTTTCATTTGTAAAATACGGAGTGAGGACGAATCTGGATATGAGAATCAATGATGTCCTGACAGCAAATGTCGATATCAGCGGACGTCTTGAAGACCGCGGTCGGCCTAATTATAGCGTCTATTCACTTATGGAAGATGTGATGCGTTATCCATCAAATATCTATCCTGTTTATGATGAAGCATCTACAGACCCGATAAGCAAGTATTCCGGTACGGCAATTTATCCGAACAATCCGGTTGCGTCTTTGAAGGGTTTGGGCTCGGTTACAAGCAGAACAAAGGTGATGCTGGCGAATTTCAAGTTTAGGGAAGACTTGTCTTCTTTATTTGAGGGCCTGTATCTCGAAGAAGGTTTTTCTTTCTATTCCAAAACAATAGGCAATACTGGCAAGACCTGTACTTATGCGCGATACTACAATGGTACAGCCCAGACATCGGATGTTTCCACATATCTCCGTTCTACTGCCTATTCATCATCAGGTAAGGAACGTTGGATGCAGGGTACGCTCAACCTTGGCTGGAACCATTCTTTCGGTGCACACAATGTGGATGCGGTATTGAGTGCGCATATTTCAAGCTCCAATGGAAACGGATATCAGTTCTACGATTGGAAATACAATTATGTATATTTCAACGGCCATTTCGGATATACTTATGATAAACGATATGAAGCAGGATTAAATCTCTCATATTTCGGTAATGACGCATATTCTCCAGAAAATAAATTCTCATTCTATCCGAGCGCTTCATTCACATGGGTTGCATCCAATGAGGCTTTCCTGAAGAACAGCCGCGTAGTCAACAATCTTAAAGTCAGAGCATCAGCTGGTCTTAGCGGAGCGTCACAGGCTTATGTGGGAATTGACGGGTACTTAACTGATGGCCGATATCTATATCAGCAGTATTATGGCTGGTATGGCTCATTTGTTACAGGAATGGGACCTAATTATGGAAGTGGCGCGAGCGGACTCAAACCGCTGTTCAGGGCCAATCCTGATGTGCATCCGGAGAAGAGTTTGAAAGCCGATATCGGTGTAGATGCATTTCTCTGGAATAAACTCAGTATCGGGGCGGACTTCTTCATTGACAGAAGAAGCGGTATTCTTACGCTGGATAAAACAAGGATGGATTGCTTCGGCGATGACATCTTCTACTCCAATATAGGTAAGATGATTAACCGTGGAATTGAGCTGAATGTCGCATATTCGTCGAAGGTGGCAAATTTTGAATACTCGGTATTCGGCAATCTGCTTTTTGCTAAAAACAAAGTCTTGGAAATGGGGGAAGTGGGAAAACGTTATACCTATAATGAAAGTACTGGACTTCCTTACGGCTCCAGAATGGGACTGGAATGTGTCGGCTTCTATACGCTGGCCGATTTTGATCTGGATGGAGAACTGAATATGGGATTGCCAGTCCCTCTATTTGGAAATGTTCAGCCTGGCGACCTAAAATACAAGGATCAGGATGGCGATGGTTACATCGACGAGACTGATTTTGTAAAGATTGGCAATCCATCGTATCCGACAACGGCATTCAGTTTCGGTGCGGAATTGAAATTCAAGTCTTTCGACCTGTCTTTCCTCTTTACCGGTACAGCTGGGGCTACCGTCAATCTTCTGGATTATCCGCAATGGAGAACCTTCGAAAATAATGGCAATGCATTTGAATGGGCGAAGGGGGCTTGGGCATATTATCCTGAGGCTAAGATTGATACTAGAAATACGGCCACTTATCCTCGTCTCACCACTATGACCAATGAGAATAACTATACAAGCAGTTCATTCTGGATTAAGAAGAACAATTGGCTGAGATTGAGACATCTGGAATTGGGATATACGATTAAAGGATTCCGTGTTTTCATAAGCGGATATAATCTATTGACTTTCAGTAGTCTGCTTCCTGATTACAAGATGGATCCGGAGACAGTCAATTATGGCTATCCTCAGGGCCGTTCATACAATGCAGGAATTCAAGTAACATTCTAAATCAGTCTTCAAAATGAAAAGAATAATAAGTATCAGCAGCCTTTTAACTATACTTCTGGCAAGTGGTTGTTCCGGATTTTTGGATACACAGCAGGATGTGTTTGACAAAATGGACAGACTTCAGACAAGGTCTTGGACATTGAGCAATTTCGCAGCAGCCTATTATACCCCGATGCGTTCAGGCTTCTCAATGATAGACGGGAATCTGTTTGCTGCAGCATCAGATGAGGCAGAGCAGACAGCCGCTGTTTCGAGTGTGTCGATTTTTAACAAGGGTATCATCTCTCCTGAGAGAAATCCTCTCTCTTACCTGTATCGTAATTATTACGAAGGTATCAGGGCCGCACATTTCTTCCTCGATTATGCGAAGAACGGAGAAGAACTGTTGGCGCTCAACAGAGATACCGCTACAGTCTATAATGCTGACGGCTCCGTTTATAGTAAAGATAAACCACGTGCATACAAGCGTGATGTTATCAATCTTCAGTGGCAGCGTGCGGAGGCATATATAGCCGAGGCCTATTATTACGCTGAACTCAGCAAGATGTATGGTGGTGTGCCGATTATTGGAGGCGATTCATCCAATCCTACCATGATCCCAGCTACCTATGATGAGGTGGTGGAGCATATTGTGAAGTTGATTGATGAAAATGTCGATAAGGTTAATCTGGATTGGCGTGTAGCCTTGACACCAAATGCTGAGAATATTGTAGCAGATGTGAAAAACTGGAATTTCAGAGACAATATCGGCCGGTTTGACAAGACTTCCGCTCTTGCTATCAAGGCTCGTGTGCTTCTTTATGCGGCTAGCCCGAGAAACAATCCTGACAATTCTCAGGAAAAATGGAAGAGGGCGGCAGCTGCTTCGCATGACGTAATCGAATGCAGAAAAGAAATATTTGCCCGCGGATTTGGTTTTGGGGAGGATGCTCTGACGCACCCTGCCTATATGATGCCAGCCAATAGAAATTATGGCAGGTATTTCTTGAATAACAATGCCACGAATGATGTTGAATCCATTTTCCTTATTCGTCAAGCTGCCGGAAATAGTTTGGAGGTGTTGAACTATCCTGTGGGGACCAGAGGAGGAAACAGTGGTGTTTGTCCTACACAGAATCTCGTAGATGCCTATGAGTATGTAGGAGCTCAGACACTTAATCCTTATGAACATCGTGATCCACGTTTTGCTGCAACTGTCGTATATAATGGTTCTTCTTGGAACGGAGTTTCCAATTTTGATCAGAGCCCAAAGGGACAATTCTCGCAAAAGTCCAATGGTGCAAGTAAAACCGGATATTATCTGAAGAAGTTCCTTGCTCCTAATCTGAACCTTATTGAAGGCGGAAAGACTGACCATATTTGGGTAGCTTATCGTTATGCTGAAGTTCTTTTGAACTATGCGGAGGCAATGAATGAAGCTTACGGCCCGGATGCGGACCCTGCAGGTTATGGTATGACTGCACGTCAGGCTCTCACTGAAGTCCGCAACAGTGCCAGCACATCGCTTCCAGCAGTTACTGCCTCGTCCAAAGATGACTTCAGAAAGGCAGTCAAAGCGGAAAGGCGTGTTGAACTGGCTTTCGAAGACCATCGTTACTGGGATTTGATTCGCTGGAAGGATGCAATGTCCGTTCTCAACAAGCCGATTAAGGGTGTAGTAGTCAAGAAGAACAGTGTAGGCGGATACTTGTATTCAACAACTACAGTTGCTGCCCGTAAGTTCGAAGAAAAGCAGTATTACCTTCCTTTTACAAGAGAAGAAATAGCTAATTCAAATGGCGCATTGACTCAAAATCCATTGTATAATTAAACTGTTATGAAAAGAATAATCAACATACTATTGATGGCTGTAGCCCTTTCATTTGTGTTTTCATCTTGTGATAAGAGCGATGCTAAAAAAGATTACGGATTCCCGCTTATCTACATTCCGCAGGCTACAGTTACAGGATTGGATAATACGTATCCGATTCCTAATGGCCCGATATCGCAGAATTCCACTTATTGCTGTCGCTATAACAAGGAAACAAGCAAGTTGGAAATTGCGTTGGGCGTTGTCAGGGCAGGCTATATCGCGAATGCTAAAGCATTCAGCGTCAATTTAGGTGAAGACACCGAACTGACTGACGCAAAACTTGCCGAGTACTCTGCAAAAAATGAGAATGCCATAGCACTCCCTCTTGATTGCTGCTCCCTCCCTGAAAAAATCAGCGTAGCGGCAGGCAAGAACAGCGGAACCTGCTATCTGGGTTTGGATTTGAAAGCCCTCGCAAAACTCCCGCTTTTCGACACGGTGTCGAAAAAGTACAAACTGCTTGTCCTGGGGCTTAAAATCAGTGACCCGACTGAATATGAACTTGCAGAAACCAATACACGAGTAGCCATCGTACTTGATTTTAACAGCAAATACTGGGATGAAGTGGCTGAGAATGCGCCTGAGAGCATTATAAGAGATCTGTTTCCAAAATATTAATAAACACTTTAATTATTCAACTGTTTTATGAAAAAGAGTTTAAAATTATTTGCAGCCCTGGGCCTTATGATAGGCATGGTTGCATGTGGTAAAGATGAAAAACCTTCTGATGGACCTGAAAATCCTACAGAGCCTACAGAATTGAAGGCTGACTTTACTTTCGAGGTAAAAGGACTTGATGTAGTATTTACAAACACATCTACGGGTGCAACTTCCTACAAATGGGATTTCGGCGACGAAGAGACTTCAAAAGAGGCTTCTCCTACTCACAGTTACGCATCATCCGGTGAGTATGTGGTGAGATTGATGGCTGCCAATGCAGACGGAATTGTGGACAAAAAAGAGCAGACAGTGAAGGTCCTCGGTGCTCCAAAGGCATATTTCTCATTTGAGACACTTCCTGGACGTGCGGGAAAATTCGGAAAGGTCATCGCATTTGATGCTTCTTCTTCCCAGAACGCAGAGTCTGTAAACTGGGACTTCGGCGACGGAAAGACTGGCACAGGCTTCAAGGTGGAACACGAGTTCGCTGAGTTCAAGAAATACACTATAAAGGCTACAGTCAAGGGCGCTGACGGCTCAGAGGACAGCTTCTCCGCAGATATTGAGACTGTGTTTAATGACGAACTTCTCAGAGGTAGCGAGATGAATGAGGGCGACGAAAAATACTGGACAGTGCTCCCTCTTGTAGGTACGAAATTGGATGAGTCTCTTGAAGCCGGTTGGGCACCGGACTTTGAGCATATGGCTTGGACTCCAACTTTCGGCTACACCGCAGACAAACCAAAGGGTGGCAAGGGTGCTTGCCTCAGACTCTCTCCTGAGTATCAGTTACATGCATATTCAAACAATTTCTGTATGTATCAAGAGATTGATGTAGAGAAAGATGATGTTCTTCGAGTGTCCGCAGAAATGAAATGGGGTGAGAACAACAATGACAATGGTGTGCTTTTTATTGGATTTGTGAAGGAAGCGCCAAAGGCAAATGCAGACCAAAATGGAATTGAGGGTATTACTGACCCTGATGCAATCATTCAGGTTTACAATTATTGGAACGCAAACAATGGCTCGATTCCTGCGTTTGACGGAAACTTCGCTTCAGCAAAAGAAGTTCTTGGAGGTTTTGGCTGCACAGGTGACGGTAAGAAATATGTAGAATATAAGGTTACTGAAACAGGAAAACTCTATTTCTTCTTCGACTACCGTAATATCTGGGGCGCAACTTGGGGTCCGAGAAGAGACATCCTTCTCGATAATTTCAGCATAAAGAAAGTTAACTGATAAGATGAACAAAAGATTTTTAACTATATTGGGCGTAGGAGCATTGTTCTGCTCCTGTAAAAATACGGTGCCGCCGGCTATTCCTCAGGATAAGGAGATTGAATCCAAGATTGAGAAGATTCTGTCCAAAATGACTCTTGAGGAGAAAGTTGGCCAGATGACACAGCTTACTTCCGGAATTGTTATTGAGAAAGGAACGAACAATGTGTCGAAAGATGGTGAAGAACTTATAAGAAAATACAAAATAGGCTCTATCCTGAATACGATGAATGATGTAGCTGCCACTCCGGAACAGTACAGAACCTTCATCAAGCAACTTCAGGATATCTCTATGGACGAGATGGGTATTCCATGTCTTTATGGCTTGGACCAGATTCACGGTGCATCTTATACCACAGGAGCCGTTCTGTTCCCTCAGGAAATCGGACTTGCAGCTTCGTTTAACGATGATCTGGCTTACAATATGGGAGTTGTCGGTGCATACGAGACTCGTGCTTGTAATGTCCCGTGGGTGTTTTCCCCGACTTTGGACTTAAGCCGTAATCAGTGCTGGCCGAGAATGTGGGAAAGCTTCGGTGAGGACCCTGTAGTGCAAACCCGTATGGGGGTGGCACTTACACGAGGATTGCAGGGCGAAGATCCTAATCGCATTGACCCGGAAAAAGTGGCAGTCTGCATTAAACATTACTTTGCGTATGGCGCTACGAAATCTGGACAAGACCGCACACCGTCTATGGTTTCCGCAAGCGAACTGAAGGAAAAATTCTTCCCTCCGTTCAAGGCTTGTGTTGAATCCGGTGCCCTTTCACTTATGGTGAACTCTTCAAGTAACGATGGTGTTCCGTTCCACACCAACAAGGAACTGTTGACAGGATGGCTCAAGGATGGACTTAACTGGGATGGTATGATTGTTACTGACTGGGCTGATGCGCGATTTGCATTTGATAGAGACTACACCACTCCTACATATAAGGAGGCCGTTCGTCGAGTAATAGATGCCGGCGTGGATATGCTTATGGAGCCTAACAGCGTCGAGGTCTGCGATTATCTCGTTGAACTCGTTAAGGAGAAGCAGCTGCCAATGAGCCGAATTGATGATGCTGTCCGCCGTATCCTTCGTTTGAAATTCAGGCTCGGTCTGTTTGATGACCCATATGGAACCGCATCAAATTATGAAAGATTCGCCTGTCCGGAGTTTGTCAAATATGCTTATGATGCTGCATTGGAAAGTGAGGTGTTGCTGAAAAATAACAATGCACTTTTGCCGTTGTCGAAAGACAGTAGAATCCTTCTGGTCGGTCCGAATGCCAATTCTATGCGTACGCTTGGTGGCGGTTGGAATTATTCATGGCAGGGAGATGCTGCGAACAATCCGACATTTACCGGACAATATAATACCATATATGAGGCGCTTCAGACCAAATTCCGCAAGGTGGAATATATGCCGGTACTGAACTATGAGCAGAACGCTCATTTCGAAGTAGAGGATAGAGGTGATTACACAAAGGCTGTCAGTGCTGCGCGCAATGCTGATGTCATCGTGGTCGCTGTGGGTGAAAACTCATATTGCGAGACAGTGGGCAATATCGTTGACCTCTCTCTTTCCGCAAATCAGCGAGACCTCGTCAAGTCATTGGCAAAGACAGGAAAACCGATTGTGCTTATTCTCAATGAGGGGCGTCCTCGTGTGCTCAATGATATTGAACCTCTTGCTGATGCGGTGGTAAGTGTCTTGCTGCCTGGTAATTACGGCGCTGATGCTTTGGCTGCTCTGCTGTGTGGCGAAGAGAATTTCAGTGGAAGACTTCCTTACACTTATCCGAAATATGTAAACCGCTTGAATACCTACGACTATAAGCGCTGCGAGGATTGTCCGACGGCAGAAGGCCTTTATAACTACAATGCCCAGATAAAGAATCAGTGGCCTTTCGGTCATGGTCTCAGTTATACTACTTTCGAGTATTCTAACATGCGTGCGGACAAGATCGATTTTAATTCAGGTGATGTTATAGAAGTAAGCGTGGATGTGAAAAATACCGGTAAAGTGGCAGGCAAAGAGTCTGTACTTCTTTTCAGTTCAGACCTTTGGGCCTCTTTGACCCCTGATGTCCGCCGACTTCGTGATTATACTAAGATCGAGCTTCTTCCAGGTGAAACCAAGACTGTGACTTTCCATCTGAAAGCTGATGATCTGGCTTATGTGGATCACTCTCTGAACTGGGTGCTCGAACCAGGTGAGTTCAGGCTCTCCTGCGGTACTGAAAACATACTCATCAACTGCGTTCGCGGAAAATAGTATTTGAAACATAAACCTATATCGACCTCTTCCTCTAGTTAGTCATATAACTCAAGGAAGAGGTTTTGCATATACTTCATCTGTACCAACACCGATTGAATGGTCAGGCTTCAATGACACCTTGTTACGTAAACTTCAGTATTTTTTAAACAAATGCTTTTATAAATGAGATTAAGTCCTTAAATTTGTAGAAAATTTACAAAATCGTGGTAAGTATGCTGCTTAAAATCGAATTAGAGAACTTTTTCTCCATAAAGAACAGGATATTACTTGACTTTATAGCGGCTAAGAGCAACTGCAGACAGGCAAGAGATTTATCCTACAATGTCATTGACTGGAATGGGACGAAAGTATTGAAGACCATCGGGCTATTTGGGCCTAATGCGTCCGGAAAATCAAACATCCTCAAGGCAATCAATTTTTGCTGCAGGATGGTTCTTGAGTCTCACCTGAACAATGAAGGCACGGTGTTCAATTTTATGCCGTTCAAGTTCGATGGATATGACGCAAAGCCAAGTGAGTTCCTTATCGATTTCGTTTGCTCCGGGATTGAGTATGAGTATTCTTTTGCATTGACCAGAACCGAAGTGCTTAGGGAGAGCCTGTACTACTATCCCAATGGAAAGCGGGCAAAAGTATTCACTCGCGACGAGAATGCGGAAGAAGTCTACTCGTTCTCTCCAGGTATAATTGTGAAACCTAAGGATGTTGCAATCAATACCGGAAAAAAGAATCTGTTCCTCAGCAGGGCCAGTTCAATGAACCGTGAAGTGTCTCAGGAATTGTACAGATACTTTCTGAATACTTTTCTTCTGGGACTTGTTGATTTGAACAGTGTCTCTGTAGAAGAAAATTTCAATGCATATAAGAAAGTTATATTAAAAGCACTATCCATCTGTGATACTGACATTTGCGACATAAAGGTCAGGCACGAACAAGTTCCGGCGCCAATCATGTCATCCCCGGCCTCTCCGGAATTGAATTTCAGAATGATTGACATCCTCAGGTTTCAGACGATACACAAAAGGGCTCCGAATGTCGTTTTTGACCTTGATGTCGAGGAGTCCAATGGCACGAGAAAGTTGTTTCAGATTCTTTTGAGACTTCTTGACGTTGTCAGGAATGGTAAATCTTTGATGATGGATGAGTTTGACATGGGGCTTCATACACGTCTGGCGGATTTTATCATTGACCTTATTCATGCATCTGAAAATTCCCAACTGTTGTTCACGTCGCATAATACGAATCTGATTGACATGAAACGACTGAGGAAAGATCAGGTCGTATTCGTCAATAAATTGGATGACGGATCGACTGAGGTCTATTCTCTGTATGATTATAAGGATTTCAGAGACAATATGGATGCTGAGAAAGGATACATCCAGGGGCGTTTCGATGCGGTTCCGTTTGTAGATTCAACTGTCATGAACTTGAAGCAACTTCTGGAGGACTGATTATGGCAAAGCAACGTACGGCATCTCCGTCACGAACGATGAAGCCTGTGTTCCTGATATTCTGCGAGGGAGAAACGGAGGAGGCTTATCTGGATTATCTTAAACAGGCATATCGTTCTCCGATCAGGATTGTCCCTAAGATAGAGGGAGATAGTATTTCGCAGAGATTGATTGATGTCAGGAAGAAGGAACTGAAAATATCGAAGACCGACAAGATTCTCGTCTTTCTCATGTATGATATGGATGTACCTGTCGTCAATGAAAGAATAAAAGACTGTCGGGCGTACAAATTGCTCAGCAATCCGGCCATTGAGTTTTGGTTTCTTCTCCATGGAAAGGATTGGAGGACAAGAATCTCAACTGCGGAAGCCTATAGCGAATTGTTGAAAATAGACGATTGCTGGGCAGGTTATGAAAAGGCGGCATTGACGGATACTCAAAAGGTTTTCTTGTGGAAGAATCGAATTGAAGCGACAGAACGAGCGCGGAGGTTGAAAAATCTTGACAATCCCTCATCCGGTATTTTCAATTTGATTCTGGCATTGGAAAAAAGCCTGCGATAACGAGGGAAATTAGGCAGTTTTTTTTGTCTTCGTTTTCCAAATCGGTAATTTGAGGGCAAAACGATGTCTCTGGCAGGAATATAATGGCCTATAATGGCATCTTCAATTTTTCTTAAAAAGTGCGTCTTTAGAAAAATTATAATTATTGAAAAAAATCTGCCTAGCATATCAAATGCCACCAAAAGTATTGGTTTTTCCATAGGTTTTTGTATTTTTGCGACAAAGAAGCGAAGACATTTACAGCGGATTTTAGGAAGAAACC
>OQVO01000305.1_pt1 | contig 15781 bp, 6 predicted proteins | sample 1691511 | NCBI WGS metagenome assembly OQVO01 (sample SAMN03418254, study PRJEB22391) | human gut metagenome | biome: human-gut; feature: organic feature; material: feces | host: Homo sapiens | place: Tanzania | collected 2013-01 | reverse complement strand
TAAAATAAGTGCAGTATATGGAAAAGGCAAGTATGCAGATACAACAAAATTTAGCTCAAGTGGAGGTAGAAGCTTTAAGATGGAAGACTTAGGCTATACATTCACCAGAACAGCAAGTTTAAAATATGCAAGACATTCAGATGGAAAAATATATAGATATGAAGCAAATGAGGCAGTAGATGGAACAAGCACAACAGGTGGAACAAAAACCACATTTTACTATATGGCATTAGATGCAAGTAATTCAACAGATGAAACTTCATCAAGCCATACATGGAAAACATTACCAACAACTGCAAATTCATATGTAACAATGTACCAATATACATATAGCGGCAGCCAAACTTTGCCAATAGAGGTAAGTAAGGCAGATACGTACTATTGTTTGGCTTCGCGCTATTTAAGCTATATCAGTAACTATGACAATGTGGGCTATGGCACGTTCGCTGTTAATATCGATGGCGATGATAGCGGCACCCTTTTGTGTGACTCTTTTGGCTACAACAACATCAGAATTTACGGTGGCATTCGTCCAGTAGTTTATCTAAAATCTGATATCCAATTGTCATATGACAGTTCAAGTGGATATACAATTGGTGAATAACACAAAACAAAAGGAGAGAGGCGTTTCGGTCGATGTTCCTTTGTCGACCGAAACCGAATTTCAACATACTATTCTTAAATTTGTTACTATTTGGACTAGCATATATTCATTAATTCATTCAGTGTGTTGTATTTTGACTAAATTTTATAAGAATTGTTTTAAATGGATTTTAACCTACAAACAAGTTTTTAGTCTGTATAGTAACTCTAATTTTTACACTTTTTTCCTAATAATACTTGACAAATTAGTACATAATAGTATAAAATAAAATACAGTTAAAGTGCGTTAGTACAATGCAAAGCTGTAAAATGTTAAAGTAATTTTTGTTGTATATGATCTGTAATAGTTCTAAATTCTTTTGCTCATAGCCCTTTATAAATTCTTCTTCAAAGGTTATAAAACTCGGATTCTCTGCACAATACTCGACATAATAAGCAATTGAAGATTTGTTTGAATTGATTTCTTCTTGTATTTCAGTTTTCTGATATGGAGTTAACAACGAATCATCAATTTTGAAGTAGTCTTTGTTCGGATTTCGAATTAGAATTTTTGAAAGCTTCTTATTATATAAGACTAATGTACCGTTATATTCAAAATTTTCTTTCCATGCGGAACCGAATAAGCGTTCTGAATCATCAAATAAGTATTCAATAAATTTCAAATTGTTTTGTTTAATTAAATCTTTTATTTCTTCCAGTTCGGCTGGCTTTTGTTCCTTGTTAAAAATTGACAATGCCAGCATGAGTGCCTGAATAACTTGGGGGTTTGTTATTTCTTTTAATAGATTATCACTCTTAATAATTGGGAAAAGAAATTTACTGACAGGAAAAACAAAGTTATAACTTTCATCCTTTATAGAAAATAATATTTGTATTTTTTCCAAATTATCAAGCAAACTGTCTGATAACAAATCAGAAACGTTTTCAAGACTATGCTGCATTCTTGAGTCGTATAAAATTTTCAACAAATATAGAGTCTTTAGTTCGCTTGTGCCTTCATTATTCAGGGGCATTGTGTCGATATTATTGAATGCCTTAGTAATGAGTCCTTCAATTTTCTCATCCAGTAATGCGGAATTTTGTAGTTTTTCTATAACACGACAAAACAGCGAAGCTAGTTTGTCTTCGACTCCAAGAATATCGTTGGTATTCAGGGAAATTAATAAGCTGAAAATTTCTGTAATCAGCCCTTTATTAAACTCCAATTCTATTTGTTTTATATATTGCTATATTTTTTCTTTCATAAATTAAACCCTCATATTGATAATAGATTCTATTATAGATTTATCTTCAACGCTATTCACATCTTTTAGTTCAATTTTATTAAGAAATTCTTCAGCTATAATTTGTTGATGATTATGCGTAACCCTTTTTTCTTTTATTGCATAGAAGAGAGAGGCGAGGAAGCATGAGAAATTGATTGAATTTAAAGGAATTGTTGAAAGAATTGATTTAGTAAGGCAAAAATCCAGTATATCAGAATTGTCAAAAACAAATGTATAAAAAAGAGTAAATGTGCTTCCTCGTCCATAATCGCAACTAAAAACATCGCTGTAACAATTATAAAAAAATTCTTTTTTTGCTTGTTTATTCATGCACTTTGAAAAGAAGTAATTTATATCGCTAATATCAAAATATGATTTTTGTAGAATTACACCTTTTACAGCAGAGATTATATTTTCTTCAGAAAATAAGTATGAATAAGGGCTTTCTTTTAATTCGTACTGGAATTGATTTTTCCTTGTTATTTTGACTTTATCTTCGGTTGTCAATTCTTTAATTTTTCCGTAGATTTTGCTTTTCTCAATATTCAGTGTCAAACCGTACATTGAAAAAATCTTATCAAATCTATCGTAAATTGTTTTATCCGAGATTTCTGAATTATTGAATATTATAATGTCATCAACATATCTAAAAACATCAATATTTTTATTTTGAACCCCAAATTCTTCCTTTGCCTTCTCAATTAAATAACTCAAAAAAATCTCCGCGATAATTCTTGCATAGGCAGGCCCTTGTGGTACTCCTTTTCGGCTTTCATTATTAGTACTAATCCGCATTAATTGTTCATTATATAGTATAAGAAACTGCATTATATTCTTTTCTTCATCATTTAAGCTTTCATTTAAAAGAGAAGGCATTCCTAAAAAATCAATGCTTTCATAAAAATGTTTTATATCAATCGTAATTACACTAATATTTTCGTATAAATCAAGGTCAATATACCTTTTTATGTTATCAAGATAATTACCCCAAGATGTGAACCAGTGAAAGAAAATATCTGTTTGTGATAAAAAATTTGGATTGTAACTGTAGGATTTTATTTTGTCTGATAATCTGTACGCTAATTTCAAAGAAAGATGTGTTGTTAGAACTCTGTCGAAAGCATTTAGAGAAACCATTGTTCTTACTCTTTTTTCTGTTTCGATACGTTTGAATGGATAGAAAGTTTTGATTTTATATTCATGTATTTTTCCACTACATATGTCTTTTATAAGATTATCTATTTGAGAAATATCATTTTTTGTAAAATATGACAAATCCAGATATACAGACACAACAGGAACCTCATCGTTGCTAAAAAGATATTTTTTTTCTTTTTTCACTGTATAACTGCAAGTTTGTAAAAACGTTGTTTCATTATAGTTCCATTCTTTTAAATTTACAGGTATTTGTAATATTCGTAAGAGATATTCTAATCCGGTTTCATTTGGAGGTAAAAAACTTTCCCTATCTAAACTATACAGTTTATAAAGATAATCGAACGTTGCAGGAAAATATTTTGACCTATATTTTTTTATTTTTTCCGTGGTTTCTTCTGGAGAATAGTCTGGTGAATATTTCAAGATATCAAGTAAGAAATCTGGGGAATTATTGATTTGTCCGAATGTACCTAATAAAACAAACCAGTCTTTTTGTATGGCTTGGCCTGAAAGAAATCGCTTAAAAAGCTGTCTATAAACAGAAGTTTGTGATAATATTTCTATTACCTTTGAAACATCAATATTAATTTTTTCATAAATACAAAGCTTCTTAAAAACATTTTTTGATTCACTCTTAATATTTAATGTTGCTACAACATCTTCTACTTTGTTCGACTTTATACTCTGTAATAAAGTTAATTGTTCTTCAAGAGAGAATAACTGATCATCCTTTCTTACAAATTTTCCTCTGAAAAAATATGATTGTGCCCCTTTTTTGTGTGTCGATAGAGGAATTTTTACTTGTTTTCCAATTATATTCCCTTTACTAATTGCTGTAGCTGGAAATTTATCTAACCCATATTTATCGGTATTTAATTTTAAGGATGAATTTTCTAGAACCTTCTCAAGTATTTCATATGCCAAGTTCTTTTCAATCAAGCGGTCAAACAATATCCATATATGGATACCTCTGCGGCCTGAAAATTCGTTTATAAAATTAATATTTTTAATAGTTAGAAAATCGTTAACAGGCTTTATGCACTCCAAATACAGATTGTCTAAATCCGGATTCCCCTTATCATTACAATCAAAATCAAGACATATCCACTTTAAAAACGGACTTTTATATATTTGCTGATATGTTCCTAATGATTTCTTTTCTTGGAGCATACAAAGAATATCATTTACACAAACCGTTACATACTGTGTTCGATAACTGCCGTCTGAGGTCTGTACTGCTATTGCTTTCCGATTTACAATAAATAAATCAAAGAGAAGCTGTGATATTTCTTTTAGCATAAAGGACTCCAATAATCCCAGTAACTTTATGCATTATTATACCATGAGTTTTCACGAATTTGAGGTTTTTATTGACGTTTTTTAGATTTTTTTTGTAATGCGCAATTCGTATAAGAAAACTTTTTTATGCCTGAATGACAACTTGTGCTTTTGAGTTTGTCGATGGATACTTAATGTAGAATTAGTCATAATGTTGAACATGATCACCATCACGCTCATAATCGGCTCAACCCAGAAGGCTACTCAGTTTATACCGCCAAAAGAAAATTGAAGAAAAATGTGACTCTTGTTTTGCGAATGATGAAGAATATGTTGGCAGTCCGAATGGTATTGATGAAACCACGCTCAAATCTATTCTGAATAATGTGTTTGAGAAACACCCGGACCAGATTATTTTCACTACATCTGCACAGAAACTCCAAGCAGTGATTATGAATCTTCCGTATGGTGTGGTGGCTATGAACTTCAAAAATCCCTTTTTGTCAAAAATGAGAAAAAGGGTATTTTAGATGTTCAAGTGATTTATGATTCTTGCCGGGAATTCGTACCTTACAACAGAAGCATTGGAGACAAGGCTCTGAATGTACTTGAATTCCTCAGCAAGCAGTTTTTTTAACGCTTACCTGTACCCCTTCTCGCAGTTACGGATATCAAGGTTCACATATACTTTGGTATCTTTATCCGAACCGTTGTGGCGGACATAGACGACCAGATAGCCAACGAAGCCTGAACCACTCTGCACGGTAGTGTCAGTGCTTGGAATGCTGCTGACGCTTACATTTTCGGTCATGATTCTGCCGTCCATACTATCAACAGTAGCGCCTTTTCCATAAGAACCTCTGCTTATTGCTCCTGAAGCAATATCGTTGTATGTGAAGTCGAAAGTAGACTTATAGCCAACAGGAGTTCCTGGGAAATACAGCCATGCGTAATTTTTCAATTCTTCTTGTGTCATAACCCTGCCTACCCAAGAGCTATCTTCTTTTACCTCCCAGTTTCCTGTCAGTCTGAACGATGTACCATTATCGTCCATGAAATAGCCGTATACACCATTTGAAGGACCTTCTGGATTATTCTGATTGAATCCGGTCGGCTGACTTCCCCGGTTATAGCCGGACTTTGTGCAAAGCATGATAAAATCATCATAGGTCGTGCTGGAGAAGGTATGACTGTGAGACCAGTAATCTGCACGCCAGGTTATGTTGCTCATCCAGTTGATTGCAGTTCCGCCGATGTATGGAACCAACAGTTTGTCAATTCGGTAATTGTAGGTAATGGAATCTGTCGGGTGCGAGAGTCTCACGACTTTTTCTGCAGCACCTGAACTTTCCTGTGAAAGACTCATTGCTTTTCCGTTACCGTTCTGAGGAACAAATTCCACCTTTGAAATCGAAGCGTCTGCCTTTCCGTTATCTATATAGACCTTCAATCGCGCAGTCTCTCCGTCTCCCATCGTAAGAAGGTTGTTCTCCTGGCTCCAGCTCGTCCACCTTCCATCACTTGAAAGGAACTGAATCTTCGGATCAACGCTCTTATATACGAATCTGGCTTTGATTGTCTTTCTTCCAATCTCTTCATCGTTGTTCTTAGGGTTTGTTGCGACAATATCAATCGTTGTCTCCCGTTGATTTTCATGGAACGGCTTGATGGTAATTGTTCCGGTTCCGTCTCCGTTATCTTTCTTTTCATAGCCGAATGTCTGATTCAGCTCACTGGAAACGACCGTAATATCCGCATCAGTAGGGTTCACCGAGTATTCAAAAGTACGTTTTTCGTCCGGGGTAATGGTGAATGCAGTAACGCCTTTGATGCTGAAATCGTAATCCCATGCGACTTTGATATTCAACATTCCCTTCGCGCCTTCGCTTGAAATACAGGTGAGGGTTCCGCTTCCAATCTTGTTCTTTTCGTTTCCAGTAATATCAACGCTTCCGTTGCCATTTGTGTCACAACCATTATCGTGATACTCAAAGAAATCCTCTGTCTGTGCAGTAGTCCAGGTCAGAACTGTGTCCGGCGGACTTACGGTGTATTTTACTGTTACCGTATGCTTTGGCTGAATGCTTCGAACGCTTGATTCAAACACGAAGCTCTTTCCGGCTTCTACAATGACCGTACATTTCGCAACGACATCAGAATCTGGAAGCTGGGCTGTTACTGTTGTCTGACCTGGCTTAATAGGATAGACCGTAACATTCTGTCCGTTTCCCATAATTCGGCAGATTTCAGAGCCGTTCACTTCCTCAGCAGTCCAGATAACATCATAATAATCACGCTGACTTTCTGAGTTCTCAATGCTTGCCTTTAACGGAGTTCCGCTTGAGCCTTTTACGAGCGTGATGTAAGTTTTGTTCAGGGTAATCAGCTTTTCGGCACTTCCCGGAACCACCACATAGAACTGCAATGTGCTTGCGGCTTTCGGATGGCTGCAGGTGATAACAGCTTCTCCAGGCTTTAATGCCGTGATGTAAATGCTCTGTCCGATAACTGAACCGTCACTTCCGATTCCTGTCACCTGAACTATGTCGCTGTCGCTCGTAGACCATTTGAGGTTATAGACATCGCTTGATACAACGCCTGTTCCTGTGAGTGTCGCGCTGAGAGTCTGTGACTTTCCTTTTTTGAGCGTGGTGACGGTAGAGCTTGCGGTGATATAGACCGCGTTCACTTCTTTTTCCTTAACATACACCATCATCTCCGCACTTGCCTGTTCCGCACCGCAGCTTGAAGCGATGAGGCGAGCCTTTACTGTTGTCGTGCCGGCTCCCACCGCAGTAATCTGGGCGGTTGTCTTTGTGCCTTTTACCGAACAGATATTGCTGTTTTCAACCGAGTATTCAATGTGAGTCGCAACATTCGTGTTCGGAACCTGCATTGAAACAAAGCTCACTTCTCCCTGGGTAATCGTCATATTCTGCTGAGGGAATGCGAATGTCGAATACTGCTGAACATTCACAATCACCTGCTGATTGTATGCCGCCTTCGGATGGGTAATCGTAATCGTAACACTTCCGGTCTGCTTCGGCGTAATAGTGCAGACATTGGCTGAATACTGGAAATCAATAATGTCATAAACATCAAGCGACCAGGAGAAATTGTATTTGTCGGTTGCAGCTCCGTTCACGAGCGTTGCGGTAATTGTCTGCGCTGAATCCGTCGGCTTCATGGTGACAATCGAAGAAGGAACGGTGATATAACAGTCGCTCTTCTTCTCTTCATCACACACAACAAGAATCTGTGCTGCGTAGGCGGCTTTAGGATGGCTTACGGTGATGTATGTTGTTCCAGCTGCCAATGCACGGACTTTTCCTATCTCATTCTGACCATAAACAACAGCAATCTTTGAGTCATTCGACTGCCAGATAAAATCACTCTTGTCGCTATCTGTTCCTCCAACAAGTTCTGCCGTAATCGAAGTGTAGCTTGTTCCGCAGGTAAGCGTCATTACACTTGATGTGAGCTGAATATACGGATTTGCACTCGCCGCAATCGGGTCTATTACCTGTGCGATAATCTGCAAAGAGTAGGTGCAGCTCTTGTTCGTTACCGTGATGATAGCTGTTCCAATTTTGTTTCCTTTGAACACAGCCGTTGCACCGCTTGAAGTTACATCCACCACGGCAGGATTGCCCGAAGTCCAGGTGTAACCGTCAACAATCACTGTGTCAGAGTTCTTCACGCTCACGGTTACGGTTCTTGTATTTCCCTCGCCAATCGCAACAACATTATTTGATGTTGTCAGGTATGTATAGCCCGCAAGTTCTTCTGCACTGTTTCCCACAACAACAAGCACTTTCTTGCTTATATCTGTCTTTGTGTGCGTAATGGTGATTTCTGCCTGACCGCTGGAAACGGGCTTTATGTAGGCAACTCCGTCTTCCAACTGGGCATAAATCTGTGCAACCGAATCATTATCAATGGAAAAAGAGAATCCGCCTGTATCACTTCCTGAATAATTTACTAGCGTGGCCTGTAGTTTCTGGGAAGAATCGTCACGGAGCATGGTAAGAATGTCCTGAGACGAAATATAAACAACAGGTTCAACTTCCGGGATAACATATTCACTTCCGACTCGGACATAAATTTTAATCGTATTCTGGCTGTCCGGGTGCGTAATCTTTATAACGCTCTCCCCCTCACTGACAGCCGTAATTGTCGCGCTCGTTCCGTTAGAAATCACTGTCGCAACGTTCTCATTCTCGCTCTTCCAGCTGATGTTAGAATACTCACTTGAAGGAAGACTGATTGCAGTTACAGATACTTTCGCTGAATTTCCCGCTCCGCCTAAAGTCACGACATTCTGTGTGGTGGTGAAATAAATCTCTGGTTCTGTCTGAACAGCTCCTTCCGGGTAAACTGTCATTGTGAATTCACAGGAATATGTCGTTCCATTGTCAATGATGCTTCCCATGAGTTTTGACTTTCCGCTTTTCAAGCCCTTTACAGTGCAGGAAAGAGGATAATCATTTTTCTGAATGCTGATTACTGACGGCTCGGAAATCGTCCACTTGAACTGAGAAAAATCATACTCCACATACTCTTCTTCTGATGCACCTTCATTCTCAAAGCCCGCATGACTGCATACTACCGTAACTTCATTCCCAACGGTGAAGTTATAATAGAGCTTGTCCGCATAAAGGGCTTTCATGTTCATCAGCGTTTCTTCATCGTCCGCCGTCATAACAAGAACGGTTTTGTCTGAATCTGCCTTGTTGTGATGTGCATTCAGATGGCTGATTGTGCTTCCACTTCCATGAGCGGGAGCTTTTACAGTTGCTATGTTTCCGTTTCCTGTAGCAGAAAGACGCGAATCATCAATGGTCCAGCTGATGCCAGAATCATCAGAAAGTTTTTTATTGTTTCCCCGGAGCTGTACGGTATAATCCTTTGACTGGCCGTTCAGAATACGAATAAGTCCTTCGCCTGTAAAATAAAGCGGCTCTTCCAGAATAGCATCCTTATTCAGAACTTTTACCAGAATCTCAGTAGGGTAGAGGATTTTCGGGTGCGTGATGGTTATTACCGCAGTTCCCTCTGCAAGCGGTTCAAGATAAGCTGAGCCATAAGAATAGGTTGCGGCAGCGGCACGCGCGGAAGTATGGAAGACTGAGCCGTTGGCGGTTTCAAGGTTGATAACCTTTCCTGTGCTTCCGTCCGCAGCGGTGCTTTTTACGCTCCACATAAAGCCGGATTCGTCCCCATCTTCCCCGCCTTTAAGCGAAATATTGATAGTCTGACCTGCTGCTCCGACTTTTGTACGGATATAGTTCTGGCTTGTCGTGATATAGCAACTTGCATCCACTGCGTCTTTGAGCTGTCCGTTTGCAATCACAAGAACTTCACGGCTGTACTCACTCTTTTCGTGAGAGATAATCAGCTTGCAGGAACCGTTAGCCACACCTTTGAGCGTTACCTGATTTACGACAGAACCAACGATTTCTGCAACATTATAATCGTCAAGAATATATTTGAAGCCGTCAATGTTGTATTCGCCTTCTTTCAGATTCACAAGCTCACTCGTTACGGTCTGTTCGTTTTCGCCACTCAAAGTGACAACGGTTGTGTCCGGCTGAATGTACACATTCTTCACAATCGAAATGACACGGCACAGAATATCAAGTGGGTAGGCTGAATCCGGGTGAGTTACGCGCAATGTGCAGCATCCGCCATGCTTCGGAGTAATTACCGCATTGTTCCCGTTGTAACTCAGATTTATTGGACTTTCTTCGCCTTTCTCGTTGATGATTTCCCATGCAAACTGGCTGTCTTTTGAGCTGTCTTTACCATTCACAAGAGAAACTGAGACAGACTTTTCGCCATCATCCTGATTCATAGTTATGATGTTGTTGCTTGTGGTGATATAGCTTACTTCTGTCGCATCAGCAAAGACATACACGCCCATGTAATACGGATAGGCAGCCTTTGAGTGCGTGATTTTGATTCGTGCATACCCTGCATCCTTTGCCGTAATCACACAATACTGACCTGTCGGCTGTATCGAAACTACATTTGGATTGTCTACGGTCCAGGTATAGCCGTCTATATCAGAGACATCGCCACCATAGAGCGAAACAAATACCTTTTCGCTCACTCCCGGCGAAGTCTGCAATACCGAATAATTTGAGTAAATGTACGGCTCTGTCGTGACCTCATAGTTTTCCGCAAAGCCCTTTACCGTAACAAGACAATGTGCTTCATAACCGCCGTAAGAGCAACGGAGCGAAGTCTGACCTTCTGCTAGCCCTTTGATTGTAACGCCCCAATTTGAGGACTTGTCGCACTCGATAATCGAAGCATCATAATCCCACTTGAGCGTGATGTTTTTCTGCTCCTTGCTCGGCTTTACCGAAACAGAAACATACTCCATCACTCCAATCTGCGTTTCAAGCGCATTTTTTGCTAACGAAAGAGAATTGATTTCGATTACATTTGATTTAGGACTTTCGTCAAAGCTGTTGAAAAAGCTGCATGATGGAAATCCAAGAGCGAAACTTGCAAGCGACAAAAAGCCTGCAAGCCTGAGTTTTATATTTGAGATTTTCATTAAGTACTCCTCGTGATGTAGAAAAATAATCTCGATTTAGTTTGGAACTATCGTGTTCTTACATACCGTTCCTGTGCCGCAGGGATTTCCACAGGCGGAAGCTCCAGCGGCGTGTTTGTAATCAGTTTGATTTCCGTACCCTCCTTGATTTTGATTGTTGGTTTTATATCCAAAGCCTTGTTCAAGATTTTGTTTCCCATCTTGCTCGCTTCGGCGTAAACATCTGTCATTGAGTTTTTGAGATACTCGTTATTCTGCGAATTGATGTCATTTGAAATTTCCGTCTGGATAATGCTGAACATCGCAATCATTCCGAGAGCTTTAAGCGTCTCGAACGGATGATTTGAAACGCTTCCACGATAACCGCTCGCTCCCTGAGCATTTACGCCGTTCATATTTCCAAGCTGAACCCGATAATTATCCGGTCGGATAAGCAGATTCCATGCGACCTGAACATCCTTCTGGCCGTAGCTCACAGATGAATTGTAAGTAGCCATCAAAAGCGAGCCTTCTGGAATCAAAAGAAAAGAATGATCCTGGCTTGAATAAACATTCTCAGTTACACGGGCAATTACCACGCCGGGATTGTCCGTGTTGATTGCCGTGACCAGTGCGCCTGATATAATCGTTCCGTCCCAAAGCGATGCCTTGCTCAGATACTTACCACCAGTGCTTCCAGCTCCAGAATTAAAGAAGTTTTCGCGGTTGGTGTCGTAAGCATTTGCAGCAGGGGTAGTTGAGCCTGTAGAAGCTATCCCATTTCCGAACGCTCCGTTTCCATAAAGTGAGTTCTGTAAGCTCTGAGTCTGTGCCATCTGCTGTGCGATAAACTCCTCACGAGTCATTCTTTGCCCACTGGCGTTCATTCCGTAATTCCCGCTCATAATCTGCGAAACAAGATTTCCGTTCTGCTGCTGGCTTGAATAATCCAGGGCTGCAAGTCCTTCAATCTTTCTTGGGGATTTTGAATTACGGGTATCTGGTCGGTCGGATTTGTAATTTGACCTGCTTCCGACTGACGAAACCGGGGCGGTTCCAACTTCTCCCTGCTGCGGAAGCTGAAACTCTGCGGGCAAAGTTTCTAGGACATCATCTATTTCCTTTTCCGACTTTTCGGTTTCGCTAGAATCAGACTTTTCAGAATTGCCCGATGAAAAATCAACAGGGGACTTGTCCTTAAACTCAATCACGGTCTTAGTTCCAGCCTTGTCGAGTTCGCTTGAATCCTGCTGCTTTCGTTTTCGGCTTCCAGCATTCATCGCAACAAAGGCAATCAGAAAAATCACAAGAACGCCCACCATAATTACACCGATTATCGTCCCGGTGTTGAGCATTCGTGCCTCATTTTCTTCTTCCGGCGGCATAAGCTCATCTTCGTCCTCGTCTGCATAAAGTTCTTCTTCTAAAAGCTCATCCGCATTTTCTTCTTCACTTTGAGCCGTCAATTCCTCATTCTGATTTTCAGGTGATTCATTTTCGCTCATTCATCACCTCCAGTTTCAGAATCTTCCGTTGATTCAGTCTTTTCTAAATCAGCTTTCTTTGTGACTTTCTTCTCAACCACAACCTTTTCCTTTCCAAGCCTGAGCGTAATTTTGTTGATAAGGCGAGGAATCACGAAAGTGTTTTTATGAACGCTGTAATTTACGATTTCATTTTTCTCATTGAACAGAACAGGCAGCTTTTTCTGAAGGACAACCGGCTCAACCTGAATGTAGGTACACTGTCCGTCGTCATAAATGCGGTTCGGTAAAAACTCCGGTTTTTTGAATCTTGAATATTTGATTTTGTAATCGAATGAAAGTAGCTCAGGATTTGAGACTCTCAGATAGTCGCTTACAATCTCACGACCTTTATTCGGGTCTTCCTTCTTTGCCCAGACATTCTTTTCAAGCGGATATGAGAATTTGACCATAGCCATGTGAGTGTCCGAGAATGAACGCAAGCGGAAATGATAAACACGGCGGTCTGTGATAATTACAAGAGAAGAATCCTGCTTTGAATAGGCGGGTTTTACGAAAAGATGCTGCACATCCTTTCCTGTAAGCGGATTTTTTGCTACACCTGCAGTTAATTCCCAGACTGACTCATCTTCCGAAAGCAGGGGAGTTCCGATAACGACTTCACCTTCTTCCAGAACGATGTCCGTAAGATGATAGGGCTGTGCGTAGACTTCAAAGACAAAGTTATCGTTGAACTGATAGAAGAATGTCCCGCTTTTATAATGTTCCGGCTTCTGTGTCGCCCGCTTCTGGCTGTCAGTTACCGCATCATAGCCTGTGAGCTTCTTTTTGTCGGTTTCGGGATTGTCGTGCTGTTCAGGAACATAAACAGGACGGTCTACATAAACTACCGTTTCCTCAACATCCTGTACCTTCAATTCTTCCTGTGTCAGAAAGTTCTTCTCGTCAGCTTCGTTAAGCAGCTCTTCTTCCTCAATGGAACGAGCGGCTTCGGGTGACTCTGCCTTAAAGTCGTTGGGAAGCTCCATGTTCTGTGTTGTCGTGCATGAGGTAAGCAGAACGCTCACCGTAAACACATATGCAAATTTTCTTTTCATTGGTTGTACTCCTCTTGATGTAGTTTTTTATTATTTTGTGGCTTATTTTGTTTTTGATACTGTATTTTCAATTGGCTTCATATCAAAAGCCGTAATGTAGATTCCAAGCGGATTATCCTTGATGTCCTCGTCCGAAGGCTGGAGCATTTTGACCGTAATAACCGCACGGAACGATTCATCGCTCATCATTTGGCCGGAAAGCTGGCGAGTAATAATCTGATAATCAACCTGATAAGTGTCTGCGGAAAGCTTTAGCGGTTCGGTCTGGAAAATAACTTCTTTGGTGCGATTCCCGAAATTCTTGAATGGATTGTTTTCTCGGACAAGCGTTGAATACTTCTGTGCCGTTGTTGAAGTCAGAAGATGATAGGTTTTTGCGACTGATTTTTTCATCACCGTCTTGTCAGTGGAAAGCGTGTTCGTCAGACTGATGAATTCTTTGACCTGTGCCTGAACCGCAACTTCGGGAACATTGAAGTTCTGATAGTTTCTGCGGGAAACAGGCCCGATATACTGCGTTTCGCCAAAATCATTCATCGTAACAAGTACGGGAATTGAATCCGGGCGACTGACTGCAAAAATGGTGATTCCAATGGAAAGGAAAAAAGAAAGGGTAGCCACAATAACCACGAATTTCAGAATCCGGTTCTCCTGCTGCACCTGACCGCAAATATAGTCAAAATGCTGGAGCTGCGGGTTGAAAGGGGTTGCGTTGGTTCCCTTTGGCAAGAAATTTTTTGAACTCAATGTACCTCCCTGGGCAGGTCAGTACAATTTCAGAATATCTAAAAGCGGGCTTTTGGTCAATATTTCATTTAGTACATCAACACTCAAATATACGGTGGAGATTTCAAGTCAGACTTGAAATCTCCACCGTATCATGTTATTCTTATTTTATGATAAAGCGAAAGATTTCTGAATATATAAATTCTTGCATGAAAGATTATCCATCAGTTGTGATTTTTGGACCTCGCCAATGTGGAAAAACGACATTAGTTCAAAATATGTTTCCAAATTTCTCGTATGCAAATCTGGAAGATATGAATATTCGGACACTAGCAAAGAATGATCCAGAAGAATTTTTTACCAGATTTCCAGAACCTGTAATAATTGATGAAATTCAACGAGTACCAGAATTGCTAAGTACCGTTCAAGTCAGAATTGATAAAAACAAGAAGGCGGGACAGTATATCTTGACAGGAAGCCAGCAAATCTCTCTTAAAAACTCGGTTTCTCAATCCCTCGCAGGTCGTATTGCAATTATTCAAATGCAACCCTTATCTTTGGAAGAATTGAAAGACAGCGAAATTGAACTAGAAAGAGATGTTCAGCTTGTTTCCGGTTGTATGCCATTTCTATTTACAAAAAAAGGTCTAAAGCCTTTTGAATATTATCGTAACTATGTACAAACCTATTTGGAACAAGATATTGCACAAATCAATGCTGTTCAAGATTTGATGAGGTTTGAAAACTTTATGCGACTCCTAGCAGGTCGTACCGGACAGCTTGTAAACAATTCAGCACTTTCAGCAGATGTTGGTGTTTCGAGCACAACAATTGGTTCATGGCTTTCAATCCTTGAAGCTTCCCATATTGTTTACATTCTTCACCCTTGGTATGAAAATAGAACAAGTCAGGTTGTAAAAACACCTAAAGTTTATTTTTGCGACACAGGACTTGTTTCTTATCTTTTGGGAATTGAAAATCCTGAGCAAATGCAGCGTGACCCACTTTTGGGAAATGTTTTTGAGAACCTTGTAGTTTCTGAAGCTCTAAAAGCTCGATACAACGCAGGTGCAGAGCCAAACTTATTCTTTTTTAGGAACAGCAAAGGACTTGAAATTGATTTGCTTTTAAAGGAGAACAGGCTTCTTACCCTTTTTGAAGTAAAGAGCGGAAAAATCGCACTGACCGCCAAGGGCGAAGAAATCTTCGGTACGGGCGTAGTGAGCAGCGACAAGTTTGTCGAACTGATGAAGCGTTTCAACACCGACACCGCACAACACAGCACTTACTACGATTACGTGGTGCGCGTAAATGCCCCCGAGAATTACACTGCTAAGTGGGTTAAGGAATTTGTCGCCGCCGCCGACGAAGCATACGCCGCAGGCAAAGGCAACTACGCACTGTGCGTAAGCGAATACGGCGTACACATTGTGTACTACACAGACGAAGTCAAGGCACAAACTCTTGACTTCAGCACGCTTGCAAAATGTCTTGATACCACGAGCCGCGAATACCTGAGATTCAAGACTCAGTACACAACCGACAGCAAGGAACTTGTAAGCAAGGCTCTGAAGGAATTGCAGAAGTCCTACTTCACGGTGAAAGACGATGACGGAAAGGTGACGA
>OQVO01000303.1_pt1 | contig 15801 bp, 18 predicted proteins | sample 1691511 | NCBI WGS metagenome assembly OQVO01 (sample SAMN03418254, study PRJEB22391) | human gut metagenome | biome: human-gut; feature: organic feature; material: feces | host: Homo sapiens | place: Tanzania | collected 2013-01 | reverse complement strand
CTTCCTTTATTTCTTGTATTCCGCCCCAGGTATTCATGAGGCGGCTGTATTGGATGAATATGGCGGGGTTATCGGCTTTATTACTTTGCAGGATATTCTGCTGGAGTTGATAGGGGAAACCAACAATGTTAACGAGCCTGAATCTGCTCAGATTACCTCTAGGGAAGATAATGCCTGGAATATTGAGGGGCTGTGCTCCATTGACGATTTCAAGGAAAAATTCGGCATTGAGGAACTGCCAGAGGAGGAGCAGGATCACTATCAGACTATGGGCGGCTTTGTTACAGCCCTCTTTGGCTATATTCCTAAAAAGGGTGAAACCATTCAGTGGGAGAATTTTGTCTTTGAAATAGAGTCCTTGGATAGATATCGTATTGACAAGATTATCTGCCGCAAGCAGGAAAAAGAGCCAGAACAGCCTAAGGCTGATTAATATTTTTAGGTAAAAATGGTTGACATTTGTAAAACAAACTTGTAGAATAATCAAGATAAAAATTTTATAAGCCTGGGAGGCGTCGACCACAGGGAGCATATAGCTCAAGATAGTGGAAAATACACCAGTTGATACAGGATTACTACTGAGACGGTTAACAGTAGTATCAAGGTATCTAACTGGTGTTTTATTTTGTCTAAAAATAGGAGGTTTTGACATGAAAAAAGAGAAAGCCAAGAAATTTACTTTGATATTTATTGGCATTATGATTTTATCTGGTATTTTGCTGATGTATTCTGGCAATGATGCTTTGGTACTGGCTACGGAGCGAAAGGAAGGAATACTAACAGCAGAGCAGGTAAAGGTTTCCTTTGAATCCGTAGGCGGACGGCTGATTAAGGAAGGTGTTCAGGAGGCACAGCAGGTAAAAAAAGGCGATGTGCTCATGGTATTGGACAGCAGTGATGTGGATTTGTCCATTGCTCAGATGGAAGCCCAGATAGCCAAGCTGGATGCCCAGATAAAATCTGCTACAGGGGGAGTGGCCATATCCTATGCTCAGGCTAATACTGATGAACAGCAAAGTTTTCGGCAGATTGACCAGCAAAAGGCAGCAGTAAGTGCAGCCGAGGCTACCTATGCCAATAGTCAGGTAAATTACAACCGTATGACTGGACTTCTGGCTTCTGGAGCAGTAGCCCAGCAGGAGGTGGATAACGCCCAGCTGGCTATGGATGTAGCAGCGGCCAGCCTTAGCCAACAAAGAGAAAATTTGGCCAAGCTGCTGGCAGGTACTTCCTATAGTGATAATACAGATGCCCTGAATCTGCCTACCATTGCCATTCAGCGACAGACTGCCGCTAACAAGATGAATGATGTAGAGGCTTTGGTGCAGCAGAAAAAGTCTATGGAGGCACAGTTGAAGAATCTCCAGCTGAATAAGGAAAGATTGACGCTAAGAGCTCCAGAGGATGGCAAGATATTGAAAATTCTAGCCAAGGAAGGTGAAATAGTAGCTCCTAATACGCCGGTTATTTTGATGGAAACTACTCGTTGTTATTTTGATGTATATATCAGTGAGGAAAATCTAGGGGATTACAAAGAGGGAGATAATATTCCTGTAGAGACTGTGGCTACAGGCCAAAAGCTGGAGGGAAATATCCGTATCCTGACCAAAGCTCCAGGCTTTGCTGATTTGAAGATGACCAGAGAAAAGGGCCAATCTGACTTAACAGCCTTTCAGATGCGCATCTATCTGGAACCACAGAAAAAAATAGTACCAGGTATGACGATGGGAGTGAATCTGAAATGAAGTCTTTGCAGGATGAAATCAGATTTTTGTTAAGTGATAGAAGTATGCCCTATGAAAAAATGGCTTTGCTGGTTTCTGTGGTTGTTGCTATGGTATTTACAGCTATCCTAAGTTTGAATTACGCCAAGGACACGCCTGTAACGGTAATAGATTTGGATAATTCCCGCTTTAGCCATGAGCTAATAGATTATTTGGACAATTCCCAGATGCTTTCTGTCCAGGCAGTGCTGAACAGCCCTACAGCTCCTACCAATCTTATGTATAGGGACAAAAGCTATGCTGTAATCTATATACCTACGGGTACGGAAAAGGCTCATTATAATGGAGAAAACTGCGATATTGGTGTTTTTTATGATAATACCAGCTCTTCTTCTTTGGCTGGTGCTAGAGAGGCCTTGAATGAAATTGTAGCAGAGGTTAACAATCCTCAGCTAGGCACAGGAGATACTATTCAAGGTGGCATGATGCTGCGGGAAAGACGGTTGTTTAATCCAGCAGATTCAGCCAGCAACGGTGAGGTAGTAGGTTTTTTGGTTTTCTTTTCCAGTATATTTTTCGCCATTGCCACTTTGGGCATGATTCCTCGCCTCCGCATGGAGGGAAAGCTGGAGCTGCATCTTAAGGCTGGCTCAGTATTCGGGCTTTTTCAGAGAACTATACCCTATTGCTGTTGTTGGCTGGGAGCCACATCTATAGGTTTTATTATCCTTAGATTTGCGGGAGATATTAGCTTTACCAATAATGTATTACTTTATATTTGTGTACAGGCGCTCTATATATGGATATGCAGTTTGGTAAGTCTTTTGGTTGGGTGGAGTGCGCCCAATCCAGGCATGGCGGCCAGTAGAATGATACTCTTTATTCCTCCGGGATTTATTTTGGGTGGTTACGGTGTGCCAATGACCATGCTGCCAGAATGGGTGCAATGGTTTAACCATATTTTTCCTTTGACCTGGGATTATAAATTCATTCGTGATATTGTGCTTCGTGGTGCTTCCTTTCAGGATTGTGCCATAACCATAGGCCAGTTTCTTATCTATGGTGCCATTGTGGTAAGTCTTTTTGTTTTGCGCTACTATAAAATGCAGGGAGAATACGAAAAGCGCAAAGCCTATGAACATTCTATAGAAGTTAATTGAATTATTGATGGGTATATTTTTAGCCGGGGTGTTGTAGCCCCGGTTTTTTTATGATATAATTTTAGAGAACTTATTTTCTTATAGGTGGAACGAATTGGCCTGACGTCAACAAATTAGGTGATGTGGTGGAGGCCATTAAAAGGATAGATAATTAGATAGGAGAATTTATTTTTATGAAAGACTATAGAGCTTTGAGACAACAGCCACCGGGACAGGCAGTGACAGAGCAGGTAATACCAAATGTGCAGTGGTTCCCAGGGCATATGAAGAAAGCCAAGGATATTATTGTCAATAATCTAAAGCTGGTGGATGTGGTTATTGAGCTATTAGATGCCCGTATTCCTTATAGCAGTGCTAATCCTATGTTGCAGGAGATTATTGCTGGCAAGCCAAGGCTGGTGGCCTTGAACAAATCTGATTTGGCAGATAGAGCCGTAACCAAGCAATGGGTGGAGTATTTCAAAAAGCAGGGGATTCCTGCCGTAGCAGTGGATGCACCCCAGGGCCGAGGCATTAAGCAGCTGGTGGCCATGACAGAGGAGCTGGCTCGCCCTATGACGGATAAGCTGGTATCCAAGGGAGCCAAGGCCAGAGCAGCCAGAGTAATGATATTGGGTATTCCTAATGTAGGCAAATCCTCCTTGATTAACCGTCTGGCAGGCTCCAACAAGGCTAAGACTGCTGATAAGCCTGGTGTTACTAGAGCCAAGCAGTGGATTCGCCTAGGTGGCAATCTGGAGCTTTTGGACACCCCAGGTATTTTGTGGCCAAAGTTTGAGGATATGACTGCTGGCTTAAAGCTGGCCTTTACAGGGGCTATCAACGACGAAGTAGTGGACAGAGAGTTGATAACTGGTGTATTCCTACAGACTATGGCCTCCATGTATCCAGAGAGATTGCAGGAGCGCTACAAGCTGACAGGGGAACTGCCTACAGAGGCTCATGAGTTGTTGGAGCTGATTGGACGGAAGCGAGGTTGTCTGGTTAAAGGCGGTCTGGTGGATACGGAAAAGGCTCAGCGCATTGTGATGACAGATTTCCGTAGCGGCAAGCTGGGGACTGTTAGTCTTGATATGCCGCCAGAGGTTTCTGAGACTTCCCAGGCAGAATAATATTAGTAAGATAAGCTAGGCAGATTGGTGAAATATATGGATATAAGCAAATTGAAAATAAAGGAGCTGGAGGCACTGCTGGCAGAAAATCCAGCATCAGAGCTTTTGACAGCTCTCCAGCAGGATGCCAGAGCCTCAGCTAGAAAGCTGGCGGAAAGCTATCAGAAAAGACAGGCCAAAAAGCTGGCAGAGGAAGCTAGATTGCAGGCCATGTATCAGTATGAGGAGCAGGCTGCCAGTCAGGGCTATAGAGCTGTGGCAGGTGTAGACGAGGCTGGGCGGGGGCCTTTGGCAGGTCCAGTATCTGTAGCAGCAGTTATCCTGCCAGATCATCTGTTACTGCCTCGTCTGAACGATTCCAAGAAACTTAGTGCCAAGGTAAGGGATGAGCTATATGATGAGATTATGGCCAAGGCCTTGGCTGTAAAGCAGATTTTTGTATCACCAGAGGAAATAGACCGTATCAATATTTTGCAGGCAACTATGGAGGGCATGTGCCAGGCGGTGCAGCAGCTGTCCCAGCCAGCGGATTATGTGCTGATAGATGCAGTAAAACTCAAAAAGCTGTCTTTGCCACAGCTTTCCTTAATTAAGGGAGATGCCAAATCAGCTTCCATTGCTGCAGCTTCTATTATTGCCAAGGTCAGCAGAGACAGGCTGATGGAGGAGTATGACAGAAAGTATCCCGAATATGGCTTTGGCAGTCACAAGGGCTATGGTACAGCAGAGCATATTGCTGCTGTGGAAAAATACGGTCCCTGTCCTATTCACAGAATGACCTTTGAGCCTATACGAACTATCAAGGCTAAATGGCAATGTAGATGAAGTAATTGATGTTTGAGGGGGAATCCATTATGGCTACCAATGTAAATCCGGCGGCGCCGTCTATACAGCCTGCGTCCCGCAGCTCAGAGACAAAAACGGACAAAATTGCTGTCAGCAGGGATGGAGGCTCCAGCTCTGGTTTTGCCAAGCAGACAGATGTGAAATTTACCAATTCAGTGGATAATATGTCAGCTGTCTTGGAAAAAATTTCTACCGCTAAATTAGGTAATGATAATGGACTACCACAACAGCTGCGGGAGATGATAAATAATGTTGTCACCAAAGCTTTTTCCTTGGAAAGCTCCCTGGGAGAGGGACTGGGCAGTGCTATGGCCAGTGAAAGATACTCTGTAGAGCAGCTAACCTCTCTGGGGCGGATTTTTCAGCAGCTGGGCAATATGGCAGAGGCCAATGCTATAGCAGGGCAGGTCAGTGGTGAAACTACAGCAGGACAGCTAAGCGATGCCTTGCAGACCATGATGGCCAATGTGAAAAACTTGCTGGCTAATAATGCTCTGGGTGGAAATACAGCGGATTTGGAACTGGTACAGCTTACCAAGCTGGCCTTTCAGGTGCTGAATAATGGCAATACTGGCAATATGCCACAGAAGCTGGAGGCACTGCTGCAAATGCTGGCAGGACAGCAGATGGGGCAGACATCAGAAGGGGGAACAGCCTCTCAGACCACAGATAAATTATGGCAAAATACTGCCAGTCAGACAGTAAGTAGTGGCAATGGAGTTGTTAGTCAGACAGTAAGCAGTGATAATGGGGGTATTAGTCAGGCCGTAAGCAACGGCAATGGATCTGTTGGTCAGTCCAATGCTCAGGAGGGAACTGTTAAACAGCTGGTGGATTTGCTATTTCCTAAGCTGTCTGCCAGCAACAGCTCTCAGGCCAATCAGAATGGTATAGCAGGGGGCGACAAGGGGCTTCTGGCTAGACAGGCCGTAAATGCCTACAACAATACAGGCAGTCAGGCTCAGGTCACGGTTAATGGTCAGCTATCTCAGGGACAGCCAGCCAGCAATACTGCCGGTCAAAATCCTCAGATGAATACTGCCGGTACAACAGAGTCAGCCACGGTTGGAGCCAAGGCTTCCCAGACCAATGTTAGCAGTGAAACAGCCACAAAGACTGGCTCTCAGCCTGTTGGAGAGAATCTTCAGCAGAATCAGCAAGCAGGCGTATCTCCCAAGGTGCTCCATCAGGCAGCAGAATTGGAGAACAACCCTCTGTTCAAGCAGATATTCAGCCGTTATGGCTATAGTCAGGAAACCGGGGTGGTACGCCAGCCAACTCAGACGGCTCAGCAGGAAATTCCCCAGCTGCCTAATAATCAGCAAGTGGTGGATTCCTTCCGCAATCTGGCAGAGCTTTTGCTGAAGGATAGCAATCTAACTGCCAAGGATATGGCCTTACTAAAGAATTTTGTCAATAGCAGTCAGACACAGCTTTCACAGCAGGATGCCAAGCAGTTGAATCTTCTGCTCAAAATGGTGCAAAGCAATGTACCAGCAGCCATTCAGCAGGCTGGACAACAGCCTGGCATGGAGGGCTTGCCTAAGCTATGGGCTTTTTTGCAGTTGGCAGATTTGGGCAGTCTAAAGGATCTGAAGGCAAAGGATTTTAAGAATGCCAACAAGGAAATCAAGACTGTTGTATCTTCCTTGAAAAGCTCCATTAGCAGTGAGGGAAGCTATCAGGCCGATGGTCAAAAATCCATTAGCTTTGTGATGCCTCTTTATATTGGAGAGGGTGGACATAGCTATCCTGCCTATATAAATCTTTATGATGAACCAGAGCATGAGGATGAATGTGGCCGCAAGCGAAAGGATACCTGGTTCCGGGTATGTGTATTAACGGATAATATTGGCGCTGTAGACATTGTTTGTCAGCTATTTGAGGGCAATAATCTGAATTTGCGCATTAATTTTTCGGATAATGAAATAGTAAAGGATTTTGGTGAGTACCTGCCAGATATTCGCAAGGCCCTTTATGATACATCTATTCATTTGAATGATTTGCGTGTAGGGACGGTGAATTAATTGCTAAAGGATAGAAGAACTCCGCATCAGGAGCCAGAGCTGGATCCTACTGCAGAGAAGAAGGCTGTTGCCCTGAAATATGATGTGGAAAACAACAAGGCTCCAAAGCTGGTGGCCAAGGGTAGAGGCCATGTGGCGGAAAATATTATGGAGGCAGCCCGCAAGGGGCAGGTGCCGGTATATCAAAACAAATCTCTGGTGAATATGCTGATGGCTCTGGAGCTGGACAAGGAAATACCAACAGAGCTGTATACAACTGTGGCGGAGATTTTGGCCTATGTATATAGAATAGACAAGCGGCGGCATGGAGATAAGGAAAAAGCAGTTATGGAATCTCCTATGAAGCTACTCTAGGGTGGGAGATTTTTACTGTGGATAATATCAGTTTGGGACGTCAGGGTGAGACTATGGCAGCCAGCTATCTGTCGGCTCATGGATATACAGTGCTGCAACGGAATTATAGCTGTCCTATGGGAGAGCTGGACATTGTGGCCAGGCAGGGAGATGTGGTGGCCTTTGTGGAGGTTAAGACCCGGCGCAGTCTGCGTTATGGCCGTCCCTGTGAGGCGGTGAATTTTCGTAAGAAGCAGCATATTATCCAATCCGCCAAATGGTATATCAACCAGCACAGGCTATCTGGCCTGCATTATAGGTTTGACATAGTAGAGGTATTGGCAAGGCCTTGGGGTAGTGCCAATATTAATCATATTCGAAATGCCTTTGAGGTGAAGTAATAGGGCCGTAATCGGCTGGAGAAATCCGGCATATATATAAGAAGAAAATTAGGGAGGCAAGGCCATGAAAATAATAGTGGGAATTACCGGGGCTAGTGGCAGTATCTATGGATTGAAGCTGATAGAGGTGCTGAAAAATGCAGGCCATCAGGTTCATGTGGTTATATCTGACAGCGGACTGGGCGTAATACAGTACGAGTGTGATACTACTTTGGAGGATATTGCTCTGGTGGCAGACAAAATTTACAATGTGCATAATGTAGGGGCGGCTATTGCCAGTGGTTCCTTTCAGGCAGATGCTATGGTTATAGCACCTTGCTCCATGAACACCTGCGGCTGTCTGGCTAACGGTATTACCGAAAACCTTTTGACCAGAGCAGCAGATGTAATGCTTAAAGAGGGGCGAAAGCTGGTTATAGTGCCTAGAGAATCACCTATGCATGCAGGACATTTGGAAAACCTGTTGAAGCTAAGCCGTATGGGCGCAACTATTATACCAGCCAGCCCTGGTTTCTACCATCGTCCAGACACCATTATGGATTTGGTCAATATGCTGGTAGGCAAGATTTGTGACAACCTGGGGGTAAAAACCAATCTATTCCAGCGCTGGGACGGCAGTATGCAAAAGTAAAAGCGGAATTAAGAACACAAAAAAGGCAACAGATTTTTTTAGAATCTGTTGCCTTTTTTTCGGTATTTATGGCTGGACTGTGGCTGTATAGTATCCCTTTCGCAGTTCCACAATCAGGTCGTCTAATCTGGTGGAGAATCTCTCTAGGGCGGTCTGGAGCTTTACCAGCAGATAGCAGGACACGGCAATGGGGAAGCCTGTGGTTGAGATAGCTTTGAGAAGTGTATCGTCCATATGACTCCTTTCTGTCAAAAACAATGGGCCGCCGCTTTGGTGTGGTTATCATATCACACTGGCGGCAGCCCATGTTTTGACTGTGCTTTAATACTAAAAATTAAAATCGACTAAGGTTTTGCTACTGGGGTAGTAGCATATCAGGTTGATGCAATCAGGTCTTGTAGAAAATCTCATCGCAACTGGGCAGGGGGACTTTCCTGCCTGTTTGTATTTGGCCTTTAGGCCTCTGGCAGTTCGGTTACAACAGTATCCCGGATATAGGCTTTCTTAATGCCATCCAGCTTGCCAGCTTCATCGTCATAGGAGAAAACCTCCTTGGCGACAATATCCTTCATCACACTGTGCACCTCTGGCCCGGTAACATCCTGCCTTGGGTTGGCAAGGGAAATGGTCTTGGTGGTATTGCCACGGGTAAAGACCATGTTGAGCTTGCGATTGCTAGTCATATTGTTCCTCCTTTCCTATCCCTATCAGGCAGCTTCCAAAGCTACCGTATCTACGCGATAAAAAATATCAGGACTTTTCTTGTAGAGAGGGGAAATCTCTCCGGCTACCGCCTGAAAATCTTCATCGCTGGCCAAGCCGTTCATGTTAGAGATAGTCTTAAAATCAAAAACCGGCTGGCCGTTTTTTAACTCCTCTGTATCAAACCCAATTTTCAGGGCAGAGGACACAACGGTACGATTTACCATAAACATTCTCCTTTCAAAAAACAACTAATCTTAGGCAACCTGTTCATCGTTCAGCTCAGTAACAATAACTTCGCTGAGATAAGCGGTCTTGACACCATCCACAACCTGCTTGTTAGCAAGAATAGCCTTGTGGGCTACCATGTTCTCCATAGCCTTCAAAACCTTGGCCTTGGTCAGGTTTGGGTTTGGCTCGGTAATGGTGAGGGTGCGACTGGACTTGTCACGGGAAAATACAAGATGAAGGTCTGCTGACATGAAAATTCCTCCTTTCGTTAAACAATGGATTGGCTGTGCCTAGTCTGGGACTTAGGCATCCAGCACCGCAGTATCTGTACGAAGAACCTGGCCTAGGGGCATGGTCTGCAGGTTTGCCATAGCGGTGCCTACAGACAACATATCTTCATCAGACAGCTGGGTGTTGATGTTGTTGAAACTGCGGGAAGAATACTTTGGGTTATCCTTGGCATCCTTGCCACTGACCAGCTTCAGCTTCATAGTAGAAGCAGCAATCTCTCTTTCCATTTGACATATCTCCTTTCCTTGTTTTTGTTAGCCCTGCTCTTGGCTACACCCTTATGATACTTCCGTGACATGTCATAGGCAATAGTAATTTGCAAAATGTTTTTATGAGTTTTGGAGAAAATGCCTAAAGTTATTCAAGATGTGAGAAAAACAGATGAAAGATAAAATGTCCTATGACGAGGTGTCCGATGTTCGCCAACTCTATAGATGGCGGGAAGATGTGCTAATGACATGGTGGAGCTAATATCTATACCCTCGTCGAAACCCCATTGAAAGAAAATGCAAAGGCATTTTCTTTGAATAATCTAGGGGTTATAAGGGGAGTTTTGGAGAAAAAATTTTGGCAAAAGAAAAGAGGCACTTCTCCCGGAAAGTACCTCTTTGCTATATAGGGTTTTGGTGAAAATCTTTGGAAAAGAGTTTGTCAGTAAATTAAGCTGGTCGGAAATCTTCCCAGCCCTTTACTGGTTCTGTACGGCGGGGCATAGGCTTGTCCAAGCCCATCTTACGCTGCCAGAGAAGCTTCTCACAAGCTTCCAAAGTAATGTGGAGGGAATCAGGCTTGCCTCTCTTGTGAGAAGTCACAACAATCTCTGGTGATTCATTTAAGGCTTTTTCATAGAGGTGGTTAAGAGCTTCCAGTACATTCTTTGCTGTGTACTTTCTAACCAGCTCTAACAGCTTCATTTTTTCATCGTAATTTGGTTCTCTGTTGAGGCACACATTGTAGGTATCAAAGCAAAGATGAAATTCTTCTTCTGTAGGAGGTTTGGGTATTCTAGGTTGAGCTTCTTCCTGCTGGTTTGTCTTAGGACTCTGTATACCTTCGTACTGAGGTATACTACCAGAAAGGTTTTTATCTTTTTCTTCTATCTTATTCTTAGGCGACTGGGAGGCCTTGGGGCACAAGGGCTGAGAGGCTGTAGGTGTTCCGTGATGCGTTCCGTGATGTGTTCCGTGATGCGTTCCGTGATGTGTTCCGTGTTGCGTTCCGTCAGCAGGAACACCCTCATACTGGGGAATCTCATCATCAGCATAAATTTCTTCGCCATTTTGGGAGTTATTGGAGGTTCCTACATCGTACAGTGGTACTAAACGATATTCTGTAAGCCTATTGCGGAGGCTTCCTGATTGCCGTATCTGAATATATTCCAGCTCAATAAGAATACGGCGGTGGCTGTAGAGAAAGCTGGCAGAATTGTTGCCTATAAGGCAGGTCAGTTTTGGTAATTCTTGTTTGTGGTAACAATATGTTGTAGAAGTTTTCTTTTTTGCGGGAAATAATCTATTCTTTCTCTAAGTTTTTCTAGGCGTATTTTCTCAAATTTCGCTGTATTGTGAATTGTGTTAGGAAAAACTCATAAAAAGTGGCACAAAGTGGGGGGATGTGGTAAGATATGTAGGTAGGCTGGTGAAGTAATCTCCATTGCTGAGAATCTGGTAGATTTGGGAATATAATGAGGAGTGTGTCCATGAATTTTCATCATATTAGTGTAATGCCTCAGGAGACTGTTTCTGGCTTGGTAACTAATCGGGATGGTATCTATGTGGATTGTACTCTGGGGGGGGCTGGCCATTCCCATCTAATTGCCGATATGCTAAGCGAGAAGGGACGACTTATTGGTATTGATCAGGATGAATCAGCTATTGCAGCAGCAACAGAGCGGCTGCAGGATTGTCACTGTCAGGTATCAATTGTCCAGAACAATTTCCGCAATCTGGAGCAGGTTTTGCAGGAGCAGTCTGCTCAGCAGGTTGATGGTGTATTATTTGATTTAGGTGTTTCCTCTCACCAGCTGGATACAGCTGAGAGAGGTTTTTCCTATATGCAGGATGCGCCTTTGGATATGCGTATGGATCAGCAGGCAAGGCTAAGTGCCTATGATGTGGTAAATAGCTATGACGAGGCTGAACTGAACCGTATTTTTAAGGAATATGGTGAGGAACGTTGGTCCAAGCGGATTGCTCAGTTTATAGTGGAGGCAAGAAAAAATGCTCCTGTGGAAACCACAGGGGAGCTGGTGGATATTATCAAAAGGGCTGTACCGGCAGCGGTGCGTAATGCCAAGGGTGGTCATCCTGCCAAGCGGATTTTTCAGGCCATTCGCATTGAGGTAAATGACGAGCTAGGGATTCTGGAAAATGCTTTTCGCACAGCTGTGGCCCATTTGAAGCCAGGAGGCCGTATTGCCATTATTACATTCCATTCTTTGGAGGATAGGATTGCCAAGAATGTTTTGCGGGAAATGGCAAAGGGCTGTATTTGCCCGCCGGAGCTGCCTATATGCACCTGTGGACACAAGCCGGAGATAAAGCTATTGGTAAAGGGGACAGCTGCTTCCAAGGAGGAGCTTGAGCACAATTCCCGTTCCAAGAGCGCTAAGCTTCGCATAGCTGAGAAGCTATAGATTTATTGATTTTGTTGTGGTGTGGATTAGGGGATTGTGATTAGGTTTTGAACATGATGAAGGAAAGGGGGTTGTCCTGTGCTGGCACATAAGTTGGCTGAGGAGGAGTATGAAGTACTTCCTCAGCAAAGAGAAAGCCATGAGGACTATATAAAGCGCCAAAAGGCGCGTCGCAGAGTAGTACGGCGCAGCAACCTCCGTGGCAAAGCGGCAATATTGCTTTTGCTGATTACGGCTATTGCAGGTATAATTACCTTTGAAGCCAGTGTAATTGCCTCTAAGGGAATTGATATTGTAAATATACGTACAGAGGCGGCAAAGCTGGAGCTGGAAAATTCCCAGCTAAAAATCAGCAATGCCCAGATGAAAAGTCCTCAACGTATCAAGGCTATAGCTCAACAGCGTTTAGGTATGACGGTGGCGGATCAGGTATATTTTGCTGAAGGCAAATAAATTTATATGGACTCATGATGAGTCGGATGATATATGCAGCTGCATTTATTGTCCGGCTTTTTATTTTTTGCTGTTGGAATTTTTTCCCGTAAGTAAAAAAATCCACACAGGCTAATAAAATAGTGTATAATAAATAAGTTAAGATTTAATATATCCATTATGGAGGAAGTAATATGGCAAAAACATTGGCAGAATTGGCCGCTTTGGTAGAAGGGGCCGTTATTAATGGCGATAAGGATTTGACCATTGAAGATATTGAGCATGATTCCAGAAAAATAACTCAGGGTGCTCTTTTTGTCTGCATGGAGGGAGTTCATGTAGATGGACATAAATTTATTCCTCAGGCCAAGGAAAAAGGTGCGGTGGCTATTGTAACCCAGCGTAAGCTGCAGCCAGAGGAGGCTGAGGGGTTAACTGTGCTGCAGGTGCCAGATTTGAAAAAGGCCTTGCAGGCTGTGGTGCCATTTTTTCATGATTATCCAGCTCGCAGTATGAGAGTTATCGGTATTACCGGTACTAACGGCAAAACCTCCATCAGTTATATGGTACGGGCTATGTTGCGCCGTATGGGCTGTCGTGTAGGCTTAATTGGTACTATTCAGATTATGATTGAGGAGCAGGTACTGCCTATTCATAATACTACTCCTGATGTGGTGGATTTGCAGCGTACTTTGGCTATGATGCGGGAAGCCAATATGGATTATGTGGTTATGGAGGTTTCCAGTCACGCCTTAGACCAGAATCGGGTAGCCGGGATTGAATTTGACACAGCTGTCTTTACCAATCTTACCCAGGATCATTTGGATTATCACAAAACCTTGGAAAATTACAAAAAGGCCAAGACCATTCTCTTTGATCTGGTTTCTCAGCCAGGTATCAAAAATGGCAAAACCGCTGTGGTGAACATTGATGATGCTGCTGGACAGGATATGCTGGCCCACAGCAAATGCCGTCATATTACCTATGCCATTAACAGGGAAGCAACCCTGCAGGCTGAAAACATACAGGTTTTGGCCAGTGGTGCCCAGTTTGATATAAAGATTGGTGAGGGCCATTTGCCATTGAAGCTGCAGATTACTGGTATTTTTAATGTTTATAATGTAATGGCAGCAGTAGGTGCAGCTTTGGCTGAGGGAGTTCCTGGCCCTGTTATCAAGAGCTGTATGGAAGAATTTGCTTCTGTACCTGGCCGTTTTGAGCTGGTACGGGGAGGACAGGATTTTGCTGTTATTGTGGATTATGCCCATACTCCGGATGGCTTGGAAAATATTCTGGAAACTGCCCGACAGATAGCTAAGAGGCGGATTATTACCGTATTTGGCTGTGGTGGTGATAGAGATAATACCAAACGGCCTATTATGGGACGGATTGCCGCTAAGATGTCTGATTATGTGGTGGCTACCTCCGATAATCCTCGTAGTGAGGATCCTCAGAGAATCCTTGATATGGTTAAGGCCGGGGTAGAGGAAGCCATTGGCAGCAAGCCTCATGAATATATTATTGACCGTCGTCAGGCTATTTTTAGAGCTGTGGAGCTGGCTGAAAAGGACGATATTGTGATTATTGCCGGCAAGGGCCATGAGAATTATCAGATTCTTCATGACAAAACCATTCATTTTGATGATAAGGAAGTAGCCCTGGAGGCTATCCAGTCCCACAAAGGAGAGTAAGATATTTTATGGCTGAATTTACTCTGACAGAGGTGCTGCAGGCTTTGCCTCAGGCTAAGGTTCTACAGAAGCAGGGAGATAAATTTGATAATATTACCACCGATACCAGAAAGATTACCTCTGGGGCCTTGTTTGTGGCTCTAAAGGGAGAAAGATTTAACGGTGAGGATTTTGCACCCAAGGCTGTAGAGGCAGGAGCAGCAGGGGTACTGGTTTGCACCAGCTGGAATAGCCTCTACCAGCTCAGGGGCCTGTAGATATGCCTGCCACAATTATTCAGGCTGTTAGTGATACCCAGCTGGCTTATCAGCAGCTGGCAGGCTTTTGGCGGCAGAAATTTCAGATTCCAGTGATTGCTATTACAGGCTCTAACGGCAAAACCACCACCAAGGATATGACAGCTTCTGTGCTGTCAGCCAAGTTCCCAGTATTAAAGACACAGGCTAATTTCAATAACGAAATAGGCTTGCCTTATACCTTGCTGCAGCTTAACGATCTGCATCAGGCAGCAGTGGTGGAGATAGGTATGCGGGGCTTGAATCAGATTAGCGCTTTGGCTCCCTTTGCAGCACCTTCCATTGGTATTGTTACCAATGTAGGTGAAACCCATATTGAGCTTTTGGGCTCCATTGAGAATATTGCCAAGGCCAAGTCTGAGCTGATAGAGGCTATTCCAGCTGGTGGTACTGTTATTTAAATACTTAGGAACAATTACAGGCTTACCGAAGGTTACATAGCCTCGACCATAATTTCTAAAGCGTTTAAAAATACCTAGTAAAGAAGCTGCACTTTCTTTCTTTTTGCTCTCACCGTTAAGTTCTCGCATATAGTTACCAACTTCTGAAACGTGCTCGTAGCCTCTATTTATCGGATGCCTGATTACAGTCTTCAACTTCTCCGGCGCTACCCTCCTCGCATCGCTCAGATAAATCTCGTGGTGCATTCTCCGATCCGTTATATCCAATGTGTATCCCTGTTCTTCCATAAACCTGTGCATTGCATCTACCGTAGCAGGCTCATCGTCATACGCTCCGATATGCATACACTGTACACACAGGCCTTCCTCATAGGAAAAAAACTCAGCCTTAGAAAAATCCTGCTTTTTCTTTGCCGTAGCTTTCCTGACAGCCCAGTCGAAATCTTCCCTGGTAACAAAATCCGGCAAGCGAATAACAGAGATCCACTTAAAATCTTCCTTACGAGCATAATCAATTCCGGATACTCCATCTCGCCTGCCGGCTCGGTCGGTTCGCAGCATGGCGTCCCCCGGACGCCGCTCACCCTGCCACCAGAATCCCTCTAATGGCGGCACGACATAATCGAAATATCCATCAATCTGATGATCTTCCTTTTTGCTCATTTTAATCGTAAATGCAATTCCATACAGAAGTCCGATAGCCTGCTTGTATTCTCCGTCTGCATCATTTGGATTGCCGCTTCCCCTTACCGCTATATAGTTCATTTTCGGAACAGTTACGATAGACGGTGTGCCTTTCGGCATATAAAATTCTTTATATTCCTTCTTGTAGTCAAAAGCCATATCCTTTACACCCCCTCTAAATCCTTCTCTTCATAAGGCTTATTC
>OQVO01000299.1_pt1 | contig 15859 bp, 10 predicted proteins | sample 1691511 | NCBI WGS metagenome assembly OQVO01 (sample SAMN03418254, study PRJEB22391) | human gut metagenome | biome: human-gut; feature: organic feature; material: feces | host: Homo sapiens | place: Tanzania | collected 2013-01 | reverse complement strand
ATCTCACGTTCGAAGGTGATTGCCCTCCCACATCAATTCACGTTACCCCCTCCCTAAATCCCTCCCCTCGGGGGAGGGACTTACTTTCACTGCAAGCAGTGAAGAAGAGTGGTGTTTCGCAAATGCGAAACTTGGATACTTAATTTTATGAATATGCTTATGAATGTTACAATGTCACCTTTATGAATATTACTGACTCAATCCTCTCTGGAATGGGTAATGCAAATCTACGCAGTAAATGCATTCTCCGACCTAATTACTTATGGACAAAATGCTTTGTTTAACATCTTGACTATAAAGACAATCATTGTGGGAATCATGGACAGGGCCGTCGATGCGTACTCCTTTCTCCTGCATTCCGCACAATTATTGCCTGATCACATTCCGGAAAAACTGCCATGATGATCCGGAGTGACAAAGAGATGATGGACTGACAATGACTGTCAATGGGTGAGTGGCTCGGAAAGGGATGCGACTGTCAAATTGGCATATTCATGGGATTGGCATAACATTCGATAATACTCCTGACGTCTGGCTTTGAAATGAGGCCGGGCAAAAAACAAGCTCCCGAAGCCGGTAAACGGAAACGGACAGAAAAATGTCCGGGTTCGGAAAACGGATGCGGGCAAAGAAAGACAAAACAAGAAAAATAGGAGATTAAGAATATGGGAAAAATTATTGGTATCGACCTTGGAACCACGAATTCGTGCGTTGCGGTCATGGAAGGCAACCAGCCTACCGTCATAATCAACAACGAGGGTGAGAGAACCACCCCTTCAGTAGTCGCCTTTACCGATGGCGGTGAAAGAAAGATCGGTAATCCTGCAAAGCGTCAGGCCATAACGAACCCTCAGAACACAGTCTTCTCCATCAAGAGATTCATGGGTGAGACTTATGATCAGGTTCAGAAGGAGATCGCCAGAGTGCCTTATAAGGTAGTCAGGGGCGAGAACAACACTCCGCGTGTTGAAATCAACGGCAAGCTCTACTCACCTCAGGAGATTTCGGCGATGATTCTCCAGAAGATGAAGAAGACCGCCGAGGACTATCTCCGTCAGGAAGTCACCGAAGCTGTCATCACAGTTCCTGCCTACTTCTCTGACTCACAACGTCAGGCCACAAAGGAGGCCGGCAAGATCGCCGGACTCGATGTCAAGAGAATCATCAACGAGCCTACGGCCGCAGCCCTGGCTTACGGTCTTGACAAGAAGAACAAAGACATGAAAGTCGCTGTGTATGACCTTGGTGGCGGTACATTCGATATTTCCATCCTTGAGCTGGGTGGCGGTGTGTTCGAGGTTAAGTCAACCAACGGTGACACTCACCTTGGTGGTGATGACTTCGATCAGGAGATCATCAACTGGCTCGCCCAGGAATTTGCCAACGAGAACGGCGGAATCGACCTGAAGAAAGACCCTATGGCCCTTCAGAGATTGAAGGAAGCCGCCGAGAAGGCCAAGATCGAGCTGTCCAACCAGACATCGACCGAGATCAACCTGCCTTACATCATGCCGGTTGACGGAATTCCTAAGCACCTTGTAAAGACTCTTACCAGAGCCAAGTTCGAGCAGCTTTGCGACAACCTCTTCCAGAGGTCTATCGAGCCTTGCCGTCAGGCACTCAAGGACGCCGGTCTGAACGCTTCCGATATTGATGAGGTTCTTCTCGTGGGTGGTTCAACCCGTATTCCTAAGGTTCAGGAACTTGTCAAGAACTTCTTCGGCAAGGAGCCTAACAAGAGCGTCAACCCGGATGAGGTAGTGGCTATCGGTGCTGCCATTCAGGGTGGTGTGCTTGCCGGTGACGTGAAGGACGTGCTTCTTCTCGACGTTACTCCGCTTTCTCTCGGTATCGAGACTCTCGGCGGCGTGATGACCAAGCTCATCGATGCCAACACTACCATTCCTGTACACAAGGAGCAGGTATTCTCCACTGCAGCTGACAACCAGCCTTCAGTAGAGGTACGCGTCCTTCAGGGTGAGCGTCCAATGGCTAAGGACAACAAGCAGATCGGTGTCTTCCATCTTGATGGAATCGCTCCGGCTCCGCGTGGAATACCTCAGATTGAAGTTTCATTCGATATCGATACCAACGGTATCCTCAGTGTGTCAGCCAAGGATAAGGCTACAGGCAAGGAGCAGCACATCCGTATCGAGGCTTCAAGCGGTCTGAGTGATGAGGAGATCAAGAGAATGCGTGATGAGGCCAAGGCCAACGAGGAGGCCGACAAGGCTGAGAAGGAAAGGGTTGACAAGATCAACAATGCAGATGCAATGGTCTTCCAGACCCAGAAGAACCTTAAGGAATATGGCGATAAGATTCCTGCAGAGAAGAAGAGTGCCATCGAGAGCGCTTGCGACGGTCTGAAGAAAGCCGTGGACGAGAAGAATATCGCTGATATCGACAGGTACAATTCTGAGCTTGAGGCTGCTTGGCATGCAGCTTCCGAAGATATGGCCAAGGCTGCACAGCAGTCAGGTCCTCAGGGTCCTCAGAACCCGGAAGGCCCACAGGGCCCGCAGAATCCTGAAGGTCCACAGGGTCCGGCTCCTGACTATGGCAACAACTAACGGCTTGTCCGCTTGACTTATATTATATGTCGCAGATCCGGAAACGGGTCTGCGACATTTTTTTTCTTCACGCCTGAGTATTATATTTGCGTTATGACTGCTACAGAGGTATTGAAAGAATATTGGGGCTACGATTCGTTTCGGCCCATGCAGGAAGAAATCATCACTTCAGCGCTTGCCGGAGATGATGTTCTTGCCATACTTCCCACCGGAGGAGGGAAGTCGGTGTGCTTTCAGGTCCCGGCCTTGATGAAGGACGGCATCGCTCTGGTAGTTACGCCTTTGGTGGCTCTGATGAAAGACCAGGTGCAGAATCTCGAACAGCGGGGGATAAAGGCTCTTGCCGTATATGCGGGAATGGGAAGACGGGAAATAGACCTTGCGCTTAACAACGCCGCCTACGGGGACTTCAAGTTCCTGTACATCTCTCCGGAGCGTCTCTCTACGCAGCTGTTCCGCTCCTATCTGGATGTGCTGAAAATAAGCTATATAGTAGTGGATGAGGCTCATTGTATTTCCCAGTGGGGATATGATTTCAGACCGGATTATCTGCACATCTCGGATATAAGAAAGATTGTACAGGCTCCGGTGATAGCTCTTACCGCCACGGCTACTCCGCAGGTGATGCAGGACATAGTGGAGAAACTTATCCCAGAGGGGACGCAGAGTCAGAGGGAGCGCTCGCGCTCGCGGTTCAAGATACTGCGCAGCGGCTTTGAGAGGCCCAACCTTACTTATGTGGTGCGCAAGTGCGAGGATAAGTTCGGAAAGCTTCTTGACGTGTGCCGGTCGGTACCCGGCTCCGGGATTGTCTATATGCGGAGTCGCGGTAAGTGCGAGGAAATATCCTCACTTCTTATCTCTCAGGGGGTCAGCGCTTCTTTCTATCATGCCGGATTGAGTTCCGCCACGAGGGCGGAGCGGCAGGAAGCCTGGAAGAAGGGGGAGATTCGTGTGATGGTGTGCACAAATGCATTCGGGATGGGAATTGACAAGCCGGACGTGAGATTTGTGGTGCACCTTGGCCTTGCCGACAGCCTGGAATCGTATTTTCAGGAGGCAGGAAGAGCAGGTCGAGACGGGCAGCGGTCATGGGCTGTGCTGGTGTGGAATTCGTCGGATATCAGAAGAATCGGGATGCTCACCAAACTCTCGTTCCCGAGTCCGGAATATATAGAGGACATATATCAGAAGATACACATATTCTCCCAGATACCCTACGAGCAGGGCATGGGGGCGCAGTTGAAATTCGATATCCCGCTTTTCTGCAAGCATTTCTCCCTGAAGCAGACTGAAGTGCTCTATGCGGTCAAATATCTGGAGATGTCGGACCATCTCAGCTACAGCGAGGATGTGGATATCGCCACGAGGGTGAAAATACTGATTGACCGTAAGGCTCTGTATGATTTTGAATTTCAAGATGCCATGCAGGAGCGGCTGCTGGAACTCATGATACGGAAGTATCCCGGAATATTCTCTTTTTCGGTGCCTGTGGACGAGGAATATCTTTCCCGGCAGTGCGGTGTGTCCGTTCCGTCGTTAAGACAACTTCTTTATAGTCTTTCAGTTCTGCACCTTATCAAATATGTGCCGGCATCCCACGACAGTGTGATTTTCCTTCATCACAGTAGGCTCATGCCCGGTAACCTGGACCTCCAGCCGGGGAAATACAATTTCCTTAAAGATAATTTTATCCGCCGCACGCAGGCTATGGTGGAATATGCCTCCGAGACTGACGAGTGTCGCTCAATCCGTGCTCTCGTTCTGTCGCTCAAGATTTCTTCTGAAGTATTTCGGACAGAACGAGAGCACGGATTGCGGACAATGCGACGTATGCCGGAGCATAAGGTCCAAGTCCTTGTCGCAGGACGAGCGCTCACGATATGACAAATTTGTGGACAAGTCGTGAGTTTTTTGCGTATCTTTGATGTTTGATGAAAGCGAAACTTACTTTTTTGGGAACAGGCACATCACAGGGCGTGCCGATGATAGGATGTGAATGCCCTGTGTGCAAATCTACCGATCCAAGAGACAAGCGTCTGCGGTCTTCCGCTCTTGTCGAATATTGCGGACTTACAATACTTGTGGATGCCGGTCCGGACTTCAGATATCAGATGCTTCGCAGCAATGTAAGACACCTTGATGCCATTCTGCTGACACACAATCATAAGGATCATACCGGCGGACTGGACGACATCCGTGCGTTTAATCTTCTTGAGCATCATCCGGTCAATATCTATTGCCAGCAATACGTGGTGGATTCTCTCAAGAAAGAGTATTCGTATGCGTTTGCCGAGACCAAGTATCCCGGCTCTCCGGAATGGAGGGTGCATATATTGGATTCTGTCGCACCGTTCAAGGTCCATTCCAACGCCAACGAAGAGGTACTGGTGTGGGAAAAGGGTTTCGGGTACAGACATTACGCTCCGGAGTTCGCTGCTGATGCAGTGGCGGAGGTAGTGCCTATCCAGGGGTGGCACCTTAGCACGAATGAGATTAGCGTGCTTGGATACAGGTTCGGGAACATTGCCTATCTTACTGATATCAAGCATATTGATGAGAGTGAATACGCCAAACTGGAGGGTCTGGACTGCATTACTCTCGGATGTGTCAAGATAGACGAGCACCGTTCCCATCCCTCACTTCAGCAGTGTCTCGATTTCTTCGAGAGGGTAGGGGCTAAGGAGTCCTATATCACTCATATCTCGCATCTTCTTCCCCGGTACGAGGAGTTCTGCAAGATGCTTCCGGAGCATGTCCATCCGGCCTATGACGGACTTATCATAGGGTGATGTCCACTATGGTGTTGACAAGGGATTTGTCGTAAGGCCTTCTGACGCGGATATAGTTGCCCGTATAGCCTTCCATCATGCCGTCTTTGCAGGCGGACTCGAAAAGCACTTTCTCGGCGACGCCTCTGTTCTCCTCCACGAACTCTTCGTGAAGTCTGGTGCACAATTCTTCAAGAACCGCCACTCTTCTCTTTTTCTCCTCTTCGCTCACCTGTCCCGGCATTGACGCCGCCGGAGTTCCCGGCCTTTTGGAGTACGGGAATACATGGATAAACGCGGGCTTTACGGATTCTATGAACTCTTTGGTCTGCAGGAAAAGCTCTTCGCTTTCGCCCGGAAGTCCGACCATCACATCTATTCCGAAGAATACCTTCGGACGGCCCGGCGCCTCCATCTTGGAGCGGATATAGTCGATTCTGCCTTTGAAGAATGCCGTGTCGTAGTGTCTTCCCATGGCTTCTAGCTGGCTGTCGGCTCCGGTCTGGAGCGGTATGTGGAAATGCGGCTGAAATTTGGTTCCGGAAGCTATCCAATCCACTATCTCTTCCGTGATGAGGTTGGGCTCTATACTGGAAATCCTGTATCTTTCTATGCCGTCCACATCGTTCAGGGCTTTCAATAGGTCCAGAAAAGACTCGCCGGTGGTTCGCCCGAAATCACCGGTGTTGACTCCGGTAAGGACTATTTCCTTTATTCCCTCGGATGCTATTTTCCGGGCATTTTCCACACATTCGCTTATTGGAATGTTGCGGCTGCGGCCTCTAGCGTATGGTACTGTACAATATTTGCAGAAATTGTTGCACCCGTCCTGTACTTTCAGAAACGAACGGGTCCTTTCTCCAGTGCTGTAGGCTCCGAATACGCGGGGAATGTCCGTCCCCGGGACTGCGCCTCCGTGGAGAGTCTCGCTTACGACAAGGGATTTCTCTTCCGCTCCGAATACGCGGGTCACGCCGCTGATGCGCTCTATCTCTTCCCGCCTTAGCTGGGCGCTGCACCCTGTCACTACGATTCTTGCCGAAGGATTGACCCGATGCACCTTACGTATCAGGTTGCGCGATTTGCTGTCGGAAGTTGCGGTGACCGAGCAGGTGTTCACAAGGTATATGTCGGCTTTCTGCTGCCATGGCACCACTTCGAGCCCGGCCTCCTTGAAACCTCTTTCGTATGTGGACGTCTCGGCGTAGTTCAGCTTGCAGCCGAGAGTAAGAAATGCTATTTTCATCGATTATGCGAGTATTATGAATACACAGGGACGTTTCCCGACGGTCATCGGGGATTTGCGCCACTCCGACACTTTGCGGGTGCGTATGAATTGGGTCTCGAGACTGATGTCGGCGGCGATGCAGATGCGGGTGTCGGGCGAGAGGACCTCCAGCATATCCGCGAGCATGGAATCGTTGCGATATGGCGTTTCGATGATAATTTCACTCCTGTGGGCGGCGCGGGACTGCTTTTCGAGTGTCTTGAGGGCTTGTCTGCGCTGTTCGGGCTTGGCCGGGATATAGCCGCAGAATTCGAAGCACTGCCCGTTGAGCCCGGAACCCATAAGGGCCATCATAAGAGAGGACGGTCCTACCATAGGCACCACCTCTATATCATTCTCATGACACAGTTCCACCAGACGTGCTCCGGGATCGGCCACTGCCGGCAGCCCGGCTTCCGACATCAATCCCACATCCGCATCTGCGAACAGTTCCAGCAGTGCCCTGACGTCATCCTGCCCGGTGTGCTCGTTCAGCTCATGGAAATCTATCTCGTCAATATGCCCCTTCAGCCCATATTTGGACAGGAAGCGGCGTGCAGTCCGTAACTCTTCCACCACGAAGCATTTCAGGGCGCATGCGGTATTCAGCACATGTGCCGGTATGACCTCTTCCACCGGGTTATCTCCCAGCGGCGCCGGTATCAGATACAGTTTCCCTTTGTATTTTGTCATTTTCAATTCTTATTATTGTCTGTTCCTTTGCTGCAGTATTCGGAGTTTCTTCGGTGTCGTTAGGCCCGAACAGGCTGCGGAGCAACTCTCGGAATTTGCCGAATTCCTTCTGGTAGCTCACACCCATTCCGTTGCGCTGGGACAGGTCAAGGTAGCTGGAATACTCGTCTGCCGAATGCGAGAAGAGGTTGAACCTGAACTTGCCTTCCGGGTCGAGCTTGATCTGGATGTCGAGGTCTCCTATCATATCCGAATTGCGGGCGTTGTTGTACTTTCTGTTGGCTACACTTCCACCCACGATGACCCTGTCGTTGAACAGCTGGGTGGAGATAGCCACGTCAAATACGTTGTTGCCGTCAGAGAGGCCCTGATATCCGATACCTACGTCAAGCGGAATATCGAGTTTCTGAAGAATGGAGTTCAGCTGGTTGGCCATGAGTCCGGTGACGTTGGAGAGGAGCACGTCGCTGCCGTTGAACACTCCGGAACTCTCGTCAGGGATGAACGATCCCATCAGAAGAAGTGCCATGAACTGCTTCTGAAGCTTGTCTTCCGTAGCCAGTGCCGCTTCTACCTGCGATCTGGTCGTAGGGTTGAGGTCCGGCACATTGATGCTGAATTTGATGCTCGGATTCCGGAGTCTGTCGCCTATGATTATACCGCACTCCACAGCTCTCTTGATGCCGTCGTTTTCCGTATCCGGCATCAGCGGAGCGATGGAAGTCTTGAGGTTGTAATTGGCGGTGACGTCCAGTTCCGTGTCCATAAGCGGACCTCCGAATTTCACCGAACTTCCGTTCTGTATGGTGAATTCCTTGGAGACGATACCCGGGATGGCGAACTGATAGTTCCCTTCACTGATGATAAAGTCTCCGTTGAGGTTGAAAATCGCCTTTGACGGACGGATTGCCAGCGAGATGTTTCCCAGTCCGCTGAACGATGCCATGTTGCCTCCGTTCTTGTCTATCTCTATGAAGGCTTTAACCCCCGGATTGATGCCTACGTCGGCTCGTATGTAGATGTCTGATTTTGCTGTCTTCTGTGGACTGACGGTTCTCATCATTTCTTCATACGGGTCAAGCTCTTCCTGCTTTTGGGTAAATGTGAGCAGATTGCTGCTTGAAGAGCCCGCTATGCCGTCAGTAAGGGCGTGGATGTGTCCGTTGCCTACCGTGTAGATGTTTCCGTCTATTCCAAGAGTATTCAGCGGTCCGCTTATAGTGGCGCTTCCTCCCATTCGAAGCAGGCCATAGACGGGACGGTTATTGCCTTCCGGAGCATCCAGAACCTTTATTGAAGAGAGGTCGAGTCTGGAGTCGAGCCTGAAATTCTGGAAGTTCTCGAACATCAGTGCGCCGCTGAACGTGGCACTTCCGTTCTCGTTGTCCCGGATGGACAGGTCATTGAAGCGTATTCCGGAATTGTCAAGTTGCAGCGGTCCGTTGACGGTGTATTCAACCCCCGTCATCCCAACTTTGAGAATAAGATCCTCCACGCGGAAGTTGCGGCTTGAGGTGGAGAGACGGTTCGGCGGCCCCTGGATTCGCAGCCTGCCGCTTACGCTTCCGTCCACACGGTCAAATATGTCGTCAAGGAACACCTGAGCCGAGCCGAGCGGGAATCTGTTGAGGTTTGCGGTAATGTCCATTCTTCCGTCGTCCATGTAGTAGAGGCCGTTGCCGTAGAATGCGTCCCGGCCGCCAATTTCGTTTCGCAGGAATATCGCCACATCCTCTCCCTGGTCTTCAAGGATGGCGGTGAACTGGAAATTGCCCGCATCCACTCCGCCTATCTGCAGGGAATCCACTTTCATGTCAGCCAGCATGCCGAGGGCCTTTCCGAATTCGGAGTTCAGGAAGGCTCCTCCGTCAAGAGTGCCTTTGAGACCGTATTTTCTTGGCAGAAATTCATCCACATGCGCGAGGTCAAAGTTGGACACATTGAGAAACAGGGTGTCTTTTCGGTCTCTTGAGATGCCTCCGTCCACGGTAATGGACTGCTTGCCGCTGCGTATGATGAAATTATCCACGAACAGGTCGTGTTCCCTTATGGCTATGTCGGATTCTCCGATATTCCAGATTGTCTCTCCTGCGGAGAGGTAAGAATTCATAGGATGAGCTTTGACTACAAGGGTGTTGGTGGAATCCCGGTACAACAGCCCGTTTATCAGGAAATCGCCTCCTTCCGAGATGCCCGGCACCTTGTCGAAGTTCATGGAGAGGCTGAGGTTGTTGTCGTCCGCCATGGCGTTGAGGCGCGGTTTGCGCATTTCGAGTTTCCCGGATCGGAGGTTGTCTCCGTACAGATGCACGAACAGTCCGTTGTCGTCGTTGTCGAAGCTGAGTACGGCATTTCTGATGTAAGTGCCCCGGTACGCTACCCTTGGTGAACTTACGGTGCCGTACATGATGCCGTTTCTGTCGATGTCGATTTTGACGGAGCTGCTGTCCGCTACATAGAGCCCCGGTACAAAGAAAGCGAACAGCTTTCTGGAGTCGAGAAGGCGAAGGTCCAGTCCGTAATGGCCGCAGGTTTCGCTCGCCGGGCCGATGTCCTGATACAGGGCTCTAATCTCCTTGCGGAGGGGGGTATTCATCACATCGTCTGCAATGTCTGCAAATCCGTTGGTGCCGCACAGCTTGAAACTGGCAAAAGGGGAGTCCATGGTGAAGAACTGCTCGTCTGCGAGCCTGTATGCCCTTAAAGCAAGATTCCCGATATTGTTTTTGGCCATGCTGTTCTCCAAGGTAACCTCTCCTATGGTGGCGTTGCCATACAAGAACCCGTCCCTTTCGGTAAAGTCTCCGCTCAGAGTCATCGCCACTCTGGAAAGGCCGCGTTTGTCGATATTGAGGGCGTACAGGTCAGCGTTGTCGATGGCTCCGTCAATGGAATAATTCCGGATGGCCATCTCGGGCGCAAGGTCTGCCATGGCCTTTATGTGGAAGGTCAGATTCGGGTCGGTGCTTTCCATCTGTACCCTGGCCCTTCCGTTCTGTACGCTGGCTTTGGCACTGATATTCGAGTAGTTATATCCGAAAGCTTCAAGCCGGCTTATCGAGAGGCTGTCCACATTGATGTCTGGAATGCCTTTTTTCAGCACGGTGCTCAGGTCCGAATGGAAGCTGCATTTCCCCAGTTCTGCATTGCCTGTAAACCTGTACAGGTCGATGGATGACGCAGTGAGGCTGCCGCCTATCTCCATGTTTCTTCCGGAGTTCAGAATATTGCGGAGGTCCGCCGAGATTGCCAGATCTCCGGCTTTGGAAGTTACAGTTCCTTTGGCCTTGAGCCTGCTGATCGGACCGGAAACGGAGGCGGTGAGGTTGAAGGTGCATCCTCTTGCGATTTTATGGAAATCTTTCGGGAGGTCGGCATGGAATTCGTGCAGGAACTTCGCGAGACCGGAGAGCGTGAATGCCAGATTGTTGACTTTTATGTCAGTGAGCATGTCGGTCACTTCCGGAATACCGGTGAGCCGGCAGTTGATTCTGCCTCCGATTCCGCTGAACGAGTCTTTGAAGTCAAATGCCTCCACGCTGAAGTCGTTGACATATCCTTCGAAGTGTCCCTGCTTTATTTCTATTACGGATTTGTTGTCCGGAAAGACTCCGCCGAAGTAGGAAACGGTCTTCATGGCTACGGTGCTCGGCCTGAAATCCGCCGTCATCCTCACTTCTTCGATGTATTCCGAGAAAGACTCAGGGCGGTCGTATGTCATGGTGTACCGCTTGAGTCTGAGGTCGGACCAGCTGTCCCTGAAATGGAGGTTTTGGATCTCTGTCTTACCCAGTCCGACGGCAAAACTTCCGCTCAGCTCGTCTATCGCGTATCCCGATTTCTCTTTGGCCCGGAACGAATCCATCCTGCCGTACATACGGCTTCCGCTGAATCTGAGCCGGCTTGCTGTAGCGCTGAAACAGACATCCACGTCATCGTAATCTATGGATGGCTGCTCCGCTTCCCAGCTGCTCTTTTTATTGAAATTGTTCATCCTGTACCGGAAGCTGTGGATATTTGCTTTCCGGATATCGAATATATCGGGACCTATGGTCCGCTCCGTGCCATCGGACTTGATTCTGAAGATACGGGTGATGTTGGTGGAATATTCTCCCGGCTCGGTGGTAAGGTGAAAATACCCGTCGTGGATGTCAACCTTGCCGAAATGCAGGCCCTTTTTCTCAAACAGGGTGCGAAGGGTGAATGTGGCACTTATGCTCCTGGCATAGAACACGGTGTCCACTCTTCTCCAGCCGCGGTCGAACTCGTCTTCCGTGTATGGCTCGTTGTCGAGCAGCAGTGCGTCCTTGAGGACAAGCGCCCCGGATGGAAGAATTCCCAATTCTCCGTATGTCAGCGTGCCTCCGAACGCTTCCTGAAATCTTTCCACCGCCATTCTGCTCAGGCGTGTCTGGACTTTCGGGGTCTGTACGGCATACACGAGAGCCATCACCGCGACTACCAGCAGTCCGGCAATTCTCGCCACTATGTATGAGCGCATCCTCTTCATATACCAATCATACAAATATAGGAATTTATTCGTAAATTTGCGGGCTTTAACAATATAGATATGGCAGACATAATACTTGGCATAGAGTCATCCTGCGATGATACTTCTGCAGCCGTCATCAAGGACGGTGTATTGCTGTCCAATGTGATAGCCAGTCAGGATGTTCACAAGACATACGGAGGTGTAGTGCCGGAACTCGCTTCCCGTGCACACGAGCTCAATATCGTCCCTGTGGTGAGCGAGGCGCTTTCAAGGGCCGGTGTGGACAAATCGGAGCTTACGGCCATAGCGTTTACCCGCGGACCGGGGCTTCTGGGCTCCCTTTTAGTGGGCACGTCATTCGCCAAGGCTCTCGGGATTTCGCTTGGTATCCCTATCGTGATGGTCAATCACCTTCAGGGACATGTCCTTGCCAATTTCGTAAAGCAGCCGGACAAGCCTGTGCGGGAGCCGTCATTCCCTTATCTGTGCCTGCTTGTGAGCGGAGGCAATTCCCAGATTGTGAGGGTGGACGACCCTCTGCATTTTGAGATTCTCGGCCAGACCATAGATGATGCCGTAGGAGAGGCGTTCGACAAATGCTCCAAGATGATGGGGCTTGGATATCCGGGAGGTCCTATAGTGGACCGGCTCGCCAAGCAGGGCGACCCGCAGCGCTTTAAGTTTGCCAAGCCGCATATCCCGGGACTTGACTACAGCTTCAGCGGCATAAAGACTTCTCTTCTGTATTTCGTCAGAGACGAGATGGCCAAGGATCCGGAGTTTATGGAGAAAAACAAGGAAGATATCTGCGCATCATTCCAGAAGGCGCTGATAGACATACTTTTGGACAAGCTTATCAAGGCCGCCAAGCAGACCGGAATCAAGGAGATTACAATCGGAGGCGGAGTGTCGGCCAACAGCGGACTGAGAACCCGCATAGAGGAAGAGGGACGCAAGCGTGGATGGAATACGTATCTTCCTGAGTTTAAGTTTACTACTGACAATGCGGCTATGATAGCCATAGCAGGATATTATCATTATCTTGCCGGGGAGCGTGCTCCGCTTGACGTGGCCCCTGTCTCAAGAATTTCAGATTTCTAAGCCGATGAAGACATTCGAGATAGTATGTCCTCTCACAAGGGAGCCCAGACTCAAAGAGATTGAGGCCAAGGCCTCGGGGATGAAATGGGTGCTCAAGAAGCGCTCTATCGATGCCCGTAAGGAGCCTGTATGGCGTTATCAGTACGAAGCTTATGGCCCTGAGGACCATTATGAGCCGTATTCGCTTCCGGAATTCGGGGATGTCCATGATGCCCCTGTGGTGATTGTGGTGGGTGCCGGTCCTGCAGGAATGTTCGCTGCCCTGAAGCTTATATCGCTGGGACTTCGTCCGGTGGTTCTCGAGCGCGGCAAGGATGTTCATTCACGCAAGGTCGATATGGCCAGGCTTTCCCGTGAGGGAACGGTCAATCCGGAGTCCAACTATTGCTACGGGGAAGGCGGCGCCGGTGCTTTCTCGGACGGAAAGCTCTACACCCGCTCGACAAAGCGCGGAGACATACGTGAAATTCTGCATCTGCTTGTGAAGTTCGGAGCGTCCAAGGACATTCTCATCGACGCGCATCCTCATATCGGCTCGGACAAACTGCCTGTGGTAGTGGAAAATATACGCAAGTTTATTGAGGAGAAAGGCGGAGAGTATCACTTCAGTACCAAGGTTACAGCCGTCTGTGGCAATCCTGAAGAGGGTTTCAAGGTCGGGTCTTCGGACGGGAAACAGTACTTCGGTCGCAGGGTTATTCTTGCTACAGGTCATTCAGCCAGAGATATTTATGAGATGCTGCTCTCCGCCGGAGGCGCTCTTGAGGCAAAAGGGTTCGCCATGGGAGTGAGGGTGGAGCATCCGCAGGAGAAGATCAACTGGTGCCAGTATCACGGTCAGTGGAAACCAGGTGTGCCGGCAGCGGAATATTCGTTTGTGGAGCAGGTGGACGGCAGGGGTGTATTCTCTTTCTGCATGTGTCCGGGAGGTATCCTGGTACCATCATCTACCGAGCCGGAGACAATCGTGCTCAACGGTATGTCCAATTCCGGCCGAACGGGCAAATTTGCCAATGCCGGAGTGGTGGTGCAGGTCGAACCGGAAGATGTTCCGGGTGACAGCCCCCTGAAAATGATGGACTTTCAGCACAAGGTGGAATCCGATATGTACAAATTCAGCCTTGGTGCCGGGGCCGCCAATCCTATGGCCGCTCCTGCCCAGAGAATGGAGGATTTCTGCCTGGGGAAAATCTCCAAGACCATGCCGGAGACCTCATATCATCCGGGAGTGGTCAGCGCTCCGCTGCATGCCCTTCTTCCTGAAATGGTGGCTTCGAGGCTGCAGAAAGTCTTCCCGAGGGTCAAAATGAGGAATTATTATACCAATGCGGCTCTGCTTCTTGCAGTGGAGTCCAGAACTTCCTCCCCGGTGCGCATACCCAGGGACTCCGAGTCTTATGAGTATGTGTCCGCGCCGGGAGTGTATCCGTGCGGAGAGGGTGCCGGGTATGCCGGAGGAATTGTATCCAGTGCGATGGACGGCATCAATGTGGCTGTAGCCTGCGCCGCTTCTGTTCTGGAAGCTTAGATTACACCGCTTCCGACCATTTCGGAGTCAGGGGCGTACCATACGCAGAACTGTCCCGGGGTAATACTCCTCTGAGGGGTGTCGAAGAGTACGAAAAGTCCGCTTTGCCTCATTAGAAGCGTGGCGTCCTGAAGGGGCTGTCTGTATCGTATGCGTACCTTGTAGCGGCGCTGCTCTCCGGTTTTCATTGCAAGTTCCGGACGTATCCAGTGAATCTCTTCGGGGGCAATCCACAGGCAGCTGCGCGAAAGTCCCTTATGGTGTTCTCCTTCTCCTACGAACACGGTGTTTCGTGCTATGTCGGTATGGATTACGAACAGCGGCTCTTTGTGCCCGCCTATGGCAAGCCCTTTGCGCTGTCCGTTGGTGTAGAACTGGGCGCCTTCGTGCCTGCCGATGACTTCTCCCCACGGGTTGGCCTTGTATCTTGTCTTCTTGATGTGTTTCTTTCCGGAGCGATAAGTCTCTGTCTCGAATTTGATGTCGGAGTAGTCCAGCGGCGTGGAAAGCTCCATAAGGTCAGCGTCCGAGAGAGTGCCTGGGTGACTGAGCAGTTCCATGTCATGTCTGTATTTGTCGCTGTCTTCGTAGTATCTGTCGAAGACTTCCACGACATCGCCCTCCACGGACTCGAGCTTTTGCTGAAGGAATACGGGGAGGTCAACTTTCCCCACGAAACATATTCCCTGAGAGTCCTTTTTGTCTGCTGACGGGAGGTCGGCTTCCTTGGCAAGACGCCTGACTTCAGGCTTGCAGATGTCTCCGATCGGGAACATTGCCGCGGAAAGCTGCTCCTGGCTGAGCTGGCACAGGAAATAACTCTGGTCTTTGTTGGGGTCGGCTCCGGCGAGTATCCGGCAGGAACCGTCCGGAAGAATCTCTTTGCGGCAGTAATGTCCGGTAGCGACCATGTCGGCTCCGAGTTTGCGGGCGGCCTCCAGAAAAGCGTCGAACTTGATTTCCCTGTTGCACAGGACATCGGGGTTGGGGGTGCGGCCCTTCGAGTACTCGTCGAACATATAGTCCACCACCCTTTTCCGATATTGCTCGCTCAAGTCAATGAAATAGAACGGGATGCCGATTTTCCTGGCGACCATCTCGGCTATGAACTTGTCTTCTTCCCACTCACAGTCACCGTGAAGGGTTCCTTCTGTGTCATGCCAGTTCTGCATGAACATGGCAAATACGTCATAGCCCTGCCTCTTGAGAAGCAGAGCGGCCACACTGGAGTCCACGCCTCCTGACAGTCCTACGCAAATTTTCATGGTTGCAAAAATACGACTTAGCTGTCAGAAATCCAAAGGCACTTATGGCTCCAAAACCTTGATAACTGGTGTATTGTTTGCGTATGCGGGCTCGGGTTATCTGTTTTTTTGCTATATTCCCGTCTTTGACACTTCGATAGGCAGAAACAAGGATAATTCAAGGCCCCAGACC
>OQVO01000295.1_pt1 | contig 15969 bp, 38 predicted proteins | sample 1691511 | NCBI WGS metagenome assembly OQVO01 (sample SAMN03418254, study PRJEB22391) | human gut metagenome | biome: human-gut; feature: organic feature; material: feces | host: Homo sapiens | place: Tanzania | collected 2013-01 | reverse complement strand
GAATGAATGAATAAAATCGTTAAAAAATGGGTTGCATACGAATATATGCAGCCCGCAGTCGCGGCGCATTACCTGCGCCAGCTGCACGGAAAAGGGCTATCGTACAAGGCGATAGCGGAAGCTGTCGGCGTCGCACCGGGTACTGTGTCCCGCTGGCTCAACGGAGAAACCGAGATCCGTCCCACCGCCCAGACCAGGCTGTGGGACATGATAGAAAAAGAACTGGGGATCAGCGGAAAATGCTGAAGCCCAGAACCAGAACATGCCCGGTCTGCCGCCGGGCTTTTTTGTCCATCGACGGACGCAAGACCTGCTCCGCCGAGTGCTTGTCTGTCGTCCGGAGCAAGAACGCCGCGGCGGGGAACCCCAAAAAACCGCGTGTCTGCGTGGTCTGCGGAAAAACTTTTGTGCTGGAGAAAGATCAGCACAAGCGCAAGACTTGCTCCGCTGCCTGCCGCTCTGAGCTGGCTCGCAGACTTGACAATGCCGATCCGGACGCAATCTCTCTCGGACACAAAACATCTCCGGTCTGCCAGCCGGACGAAAAGAATTGCCGGGCGAAAGACTGGCGCGTCCGCGCTCCGAACGGGATTTTTTACCGATTCCGGAATCTGTCGCTTTTTGTACGCCAGCACCGGGAACTGTTTACAGAAGAGGAGCTGAAATCGAATCCGCCGCACCGGACCCTGGCGGAATCCGGTCTGTCGTCCATCAGCCCAGACCGCAAACTCCGGAGAAAATCATGGCATGGCTGGACGTGGGCAGAGTAAAGTCAAAAACGAAATTTATTTCTGTTTCCGCGTCCTAACAAAATTTCGCTCCGTTTTGCAGAATAGGCGCGTCTTTTTCTTTCTTGTGCGCACCGTATCTCATATGCTATTTGAAGGTCTATATCAATACAATAACATAAAATTTTTTCTGCTACATGTTGTCGCGGCATCGCAAAAGACCATCCACGATATAAGCAATATACCTTTTGACCTTCCGCCCATTGCGCCCCATTGTAATCAAAGCAAACCGGCATTGGACGAAAACACCATTCTTTCGGGAATACAAGTTCAGGAGTTTCCTGTCGCATCGGATTGTCTTTCAATCTAAAAATGGAATCCTGCGCAATTGCTGCTTGATACTTTCTCAAATCCCGTTTTCTCCGCGTTCCATCCACGACCCAAATCATCTTCTTGTAAAAAGATTCGCGAGCATTTATGCCATCTTCCGACAAATCAGAATGCTGGAACTCGTAAACCCAATCATCTGGCGTTTTCACATCAGCTCTGTGCTTTTCTCCGTCGATTTCCATGCAGATTTCCTGTTGTTCAGCCGGGAATTGATTTTTCCAGTTCCGATGCCATTCAGTTTCCAGCTGTTCCCAGGAATCGCAGACGATTCCAGACTTGTGCGCCCAATGATGTATCCTGATATTTCCGCACCGGGCGATGACTGGTTCTCCGCAAACTTCGCAGATTCCTTCCTGACCTTTTTTCGGTTCAGACTTCTTTCCATTAAAAAGTGCGTATTTCATAAATTTATCTCTCCCGTTCTCTGTTTTTTGCTATATTTTTCCATGGTTTTCCACTGATAGAGTTACCAAATAGTTACCAAGTTTTTGGAGAGCATAATGGATAAATTGAAGTTGACAAAGAGTAATATAGATAAACTCTGTACAGGGAAATTCCAAGACATAGAAATCTCTTGTCTGCAAATCTGGTGTGCAAAACGAGGAAAAACATGGTACTTTCTAAAACGCCATAATTCCATCCTGCACAAGATCTCCATCGGACCTTATCCGCAAATTTCCCGCGACCAGGCAGTCGCTGTCTGCAATAAATATCTGGTCAACCTCGTACAGTATGGCAGACTGGAAGAGGTTGAATTAAGACTTCCGACCGACCTGTGAACCGTCCGGGAGCTGACCCGGCAACAACAGCAGTTCTTTGAAAATCGTAGCAAATCCACGGCGGCACAATCCCCGTCGAAACTGCGAACGGATGTTAAGGATTTCACCGTGAAAACTTTTTTTTGACTGACAACCCGGCACGGTGCCGGGTTCACATATAATCACCGCCGGGCATCCGGCAGAAAGAAAGGTAAAATTATGAAATTTGTGAATCTCACGCCGTATACAATAATCGACCTGGCCAACGGCGCGACTTACCCCTCTGCTGGTGTATGCCGCGTGCCGGAAAATGATTCGGAATTCGACGCGAACGGCGTCTGTACCGTTACATACGGGGAAGCTGAAGGACTTCCCCCCCCGCAGGATGGAGTCCTGTATATCGTCTCGCCGATGGTGACAGATGCGCTTCCGAACCGTCATGACCTTGTTTACCCGGATACGACACATCCGGAGTGCATCTTGGATGGGCGGATCTTGTCCGTCCCCGGATTCATTCGCAGAGGATAAGCAGATGAAAGAGTATCTGCTTTTGACCTTGACGGTTACAGCCCCGTTTCTGGTGCTTATGGCGATCCTCTTTGTCGGGGGGATCATCAACAAGAACGTCCGGCGGGCTGTCCGCTGGTGAAACAACTTAAAACGAAAGGGAATGAAAATGAACAGAACTGAATTTCTCGCCCGGCGCAAGTCGGGCATCGGTGGCTCGGACGTCGCGGCGATTATGGGACTTTCCAAATGGAAAACGCCTTATCAGATCTGGCAGGACAAGACCGGGCGGGCGGCGGACAAGCCGGAAACGGAGTACCAGCATTTCGGAACCGTTCTGGAACAGGTGATCGCGGATGAATTTTCCAATCGCCACGGCGTCAAGGTACAGCGGCGAAATGAAATGTTCCGCCACAAGGAACACCCGGAACTGGTCGCCAACATCGACAGGTACATAGTCGGCGGCGGCATTCTGGAATGCAAAACGTCGAACGCCTTCTCCCTTGCGGACTGGGGCGAAAGCGGGACGGACCAGATCCCCGATTACTACATGACGCAGGTACAGCATTACATGCACGTAACCGGCTATCATGACGCGGTGCTGGCGGTGCTGATCGGCGGGAACACATACCGCGATTACAATATCGCATATGACCGCGATCTGGCGGAATTCCAGTCGGCGAAGTGCATGGAGTTCTGGCGCGAATATGTTGAAAAAGACATGCCGCCGCCGATTACTTTACAGGACGATTTAAGCGCAATATGGCGTGGCAGTCCGGGCGAAGTCAAAACCGCAGACGCGGAAATGCTGAAAAAAATCGCCCGGTACCGTGAGGTCGCCGCACTGTGCAAAACCGCGACGGATGAAAAAGACCAGCTTGCGAAGGAAATCAAGCTGTTCTGCGAAAATGCAGAAATTCTGGTTGACAGTTCGGGAAAACCGCTGCTGACCTGGAAATGCAACCGCGATTCCGTTTCCAAAATCACGGATTGGGAAAAAATGGTGCGGACGGTTCTGCCGCCGGATGCGGTAACGGATGACCTGATCGGGCAATTCACGGTTGAAACCGTCAAACCCGGCGCACGAATTCTGAAACTGAAAAAAGTCTCTTGACAGAAAGGATTAAGATATGGAAAATGAAAACTCTGTGGTGAAACACGAAAACACCAACGCGCCGGCCGCAGTTCCGGCGGAAATGCAAACCCGGCTGGACCGGCTGGCATTTGACGAAAAACTCGATCAATTTTTTATGGAAAAAGCGGGTATGATGGCGAAATCCCCGCTGATGCCGCCGCTTTTCAGGGGCGACACATACGGATGTTACGCGCTCCAGCAGCTGGCGTTTCAATGGGAAATGAATCCGGTCCTGCTGGCTCCGGGACTGTACAAAGTTTCGGCGGATTCCCCGCTTTCTCTGGAAGGGAAAACGGTCAAGTCGATCATTGACCGCTGGGCTCCGGTCCGCGACGGTTTCATTTCCGATGAATATTTCGGGGACTGGGACAAGATCCTCGGAAAGTTTGAAACCAGAGCAAGCAAAACGAAAATGGACAAGTATGGCAACCCGTCAACGTACAAAGTCCCGGCGTGGAAACCGGAAGATGAAGAGGGGCTCGGAATCACGCTGCGCGCCACCACGAACAGCGGGCATGAGATTTCATACACTCTCAAAATGACGCAGTGTCTGACCCGGAACTCCACGCTCTGGGCGGAAGACCCTCAACTCCAACTTTTCTATCGTGCCATTGCGCGGTTCGCCAGAAAATATTTTCCCGGAATCCTCGGCGGCATGTACGTCAAAGAGGAAATCATGGACGGTGAAGTGATCGACGTTACCCCGACGGCGGCGGTTTCGGAAGTTTGCGAAAAAAAGAGCAAGACGGAAGCCATGAAAGAAAAGCTCGGAATACGCAAGGAAAAAGCGGAACCGGAAAAAGCGGAAGATAAGCCGGCGGAAGAAAAGAAGCCGGCGGCGAAAGCAACCGGCGCAATCGTGTATTCGGAAGTCATTGCCAAATACATTGAAAAGTCCGGCGCACCCTGCACGGTCGACGATGTGAAACAGTTTCTGCGCGAAAGCAGAAAACTGAACATGGATATTGACGACGCGGACAAACTTCCGCTGGCGTGGAAAGACTACATCGTCAACAACACGTCCGGACTGATCGAGCATACCGTCGGCTGGATGCAGTCCGCGGAGGTTTGACATGACGTACATCTTGGAACAATGGCAGGTCGACGCGCTCCGGGAACGCAAAAGGATCACCGGGCGCACGATCGCTGGCATGGTCCGGGATGCAATTTCGCAAGGCAAGGGCAAAGTGGCAGGAAAACAGCGCGGAAAGCAAATGCGCAAATCCTGCCATCTTGTCCGGTTTTCGATAGATGCTGATTTCGGGATGAGTTCGGATGCGCTGCGCGGCGTTCTGACCGCGTTTCTCTCTCAACCCACACCGACACCAGACAAGGCAAGAATCGCGGCGGAAATCGCGTCGCTGGACGCGGAAATCGACGCATTCTTCGCCAGCTATCAGAACGTTCCGTACATCTTGGAACAGGAGGCGCAGAATGGCTAATAAAATGCCTTATATGCAGTTTTACCCGATTGACTGGAGTATAGATACTCGCATACTGTCGCTGTCCGCACGGGGAGCATGGCTCGAATTGATTATGGCTATGCACGTTCGCGGAAGGATCAGTTGCATTTCGGGTACTTTGCAAAGGCTGGCAGGACTGGTCGGCTGTTCGGAAAAAGAGATGGCGTCGGTTCTGAAAGAGCTGAAAGAAAACAACGTTGCGGACATTGTAACGGAAATGAAACGCGATTGTAACGGCGATGTAACGGAAAAGTTCGGCGATTGTTCGGATAATGTTACAGAGGTGATCACCATCACTTGCAGACGCTTGCAACGTGCTGAAAATGAGCGTGATACAATAAAAGAACGCGTTCAGAAACACCGCGCGGGCGTTGACTGTAATGACAATGTAACGGAAATGAAACGCGATTGTAACGGCGATGTAACGGAATCTTCCGGCGGTTGTAACGGAAATGTAACGCCGGAGAATACAGAATACAGAAAAGAAAACCCCCTTACGGGGGTAAAAGAAAAGTCGCGCACTTTCGAAAAAAACAGCGTTACAACACCGTTACAGACGGATTATCCGAAGTCGGTCGATGAAGTCCTTGCCATTTCCAGAATGCCGATGTGTGGCTTGCCATGCACCAGGGACCAGGCGGACGCCTATTTCACCGACCGGATGCGCAAGGACTGGACAATAAACGGTCAACGCAACCGAATGCCCGTCGGAGCAGTTGCGCTTGACCTCAAAGCATGGCTGATGCGCGACCGGGAGAAAGCCAAAGCCGCGCAGAACAACAGGACGAAAGGAGAGTTTCAGGATGGAAAGCATATGCCAGATCGGAGCGATTATGCAGCAGATGACGACCACTATTTCTGACCCGAAACCGGCAGAACGCTGGCGGAAATATGAGCCCATTATCCGGGCGGATTTGATAGCGGCAGGGATTGACCCTGATGACCCGCCGACACTCGTCCGGGCATTGGCAAAAACCGTTACAAGGGAAAGCCGGAAGGGTATTTTTCTGACCGGCGGAACCGGAAGCGGGAAGTCGCGCCGGATGCAGTTTTTGCATGACATCAAGCAAATCACCATGATTCCCGCATCGGATTTCGGCGATGCGTGGAGTTACAGCGACGGAAACCCGGTTGAATTCCGCGAATTCTGCCGCGTTAGTGTTCCTAATTGGAGCGAAATTCCGAAAACGTTCAATGATTTAATAATCGACGATCTCGGCACGGAAGCGGAGAAATACGCCTGCTATGGAAACTTCTGCGACGTGATGCGCGACAAGGTCATACCAATGCGCTACGACGCTTTCATCCACCGCGGCGCAAGAACGCATTTTACATGCAATCTGTCCCGTGAACAGCTTCGAAAAAGATACGGAGAACGTTGTTATTCACGGCTTTGTGAAATGTGTGGATTTATCGCATGTAATCACCCGGACAGGAGAATCACCAGATGAGAGATTGCGATTTTGAACTCAACTACGAACTTACCGACGACGCCGAAAACTGGCAGCCGTCGGACTATCAGGAGAACTGAAATGCCAAAGAAAAATCCGCCGCCGCCCGTCTGGCACAGCTTTTGCATCATGTGCCCGATCAAGTGCCATATCGAAACCATGACAGAGCCGAAAAAGCTGACCTGTCCAATCGGCAGGACTGACGCCGAATGGTACGTCGCGAAGGTTGGCAAGGAGAAGGAATAACCATGGACGACGCAGACAAAACCATCGCGCGGGAAGAATCCATGCGCAACGGCATGAACCGGGAACCCGAAACGGATCGCGAAGCAGAAACCGCCGTATCCGTTCCCGGAATCATCCGGACGGAATCCGGATGGAAGCAAATACGAATCACAGAAACGTTTTAGAATTGCGATTGAAAGTCAAGGCGAATCATGAATGGGATTGACTGAAAATCGCAGCCTAAAACGACAGAGAATCGAACAAGTCGAAAGGAAAATGAAAAATGATCGAAATAAAAAGAAAAAATCTTACACCGCTTGTGTTTAATGACGCAAGTACAGTCAAAGAGGCCGTTCAATGTGCAGTGAACAACTATATCAGTCTGTCAGGTGCGGAGTTATCCGGCACGGATTTATCCGGCACAGATTTATCCCACGCCAACTTTTCCCACGCGGATTTATCCCACGCCGACTTGTCCGGAGCGGATTTAAGGCATACTTACGTTTCACATGCGAATTTATCCCACGCCGACTTGTCCGGAGCGGATGTGTCCGGAGCGGATTTAAGTCATGTGGATTTAAGTTATGTGGTTTTAAGTCATGTGGATTTAAGGGGAGCGTTTTTAATCAACGCTGATTTGACCGGAGCGGATATAGATTTCGCTTGCTGGCCGCTCTGGTGCGGTTCGCTGAATATGAAAATCGACAAGAAAATTTTCTGCCAACTACTCTATCATGTACTCCGTGCTGGAAAATCTGTGGATGACGAGGAAGTAAAAAATCTGTTCTCTATTCCGGAGATTGTGAAGCTGGCGAATCAGTTCCACCGCGCCTGTGAATGTGGAAAAATCTTACCAGAGGCAAAAACGGTATGACGAAATCTAAACCGCGCCGGGAAGTCCTGCTGGAAAGCAAAGTGCGCCAGCAAAAGAAGACGATCCAGAAGCTGAAAAAGACTTTGAGCAAAATCCTTACGGTGGCGGAGAAAGCCCGCCACGAAGAATACGGATCGCGGATGCTGAACGGCATTGAAAACATCCGGTGGATTGCCAAAGAAACAATCGAGGTGGCGGAATGAATGAGAAGATTAGAACTTGGAGATGTCCAGAGTGCAGTCACTTTGTATACCCAAACTGGTGCAAAGTAAAGGAAATTAAAGTTGATACCTGGTTTGATGGGGAGTGTGATTTCGCAGAGCCATTGACCAACGGAGACCGAATCCGGCTGGCAGCAAGGGACGCGATAGAGGTGGCGGAATGAAAACCAGACACAATTCGCGGTACTCATGCAAGGTGAAAATGCTGAAAAAGCAGATTGCCGGCATGAAGGAACGCCTTGAACGCATTTCGAAGATTGCAGAGAAACGTGCGTTTAATGCAGACGGTTTATGCGATGAAGATTTTTATTACATCGGTGTGTTTGCAGAACGTGCGTTGCATTCAGACCCACTAAACAAAAAAGAGGAAAGGAGAATCAAATGCGCAAAAAATTGACAAAGGAAGTTTTTCAACGTGATGACTGCCCGAAGTGGGCAAAGTGGGCAGCGGTTGATTCCGATGGGACTGCATATTGGTATGAAAAAAAACCGATCCCAGAAAACTACGGTACGCTTGGGGTACTGTATCACGGCCCGAAGAAGTGTATGTGGATGTGTATTAACGGCAAGTTTTCTCTTGATGTTACTTTAATTGCAAGAAAACAAACCAACCTTGAATGGCTCTGCGAACATCCGGATGAGCTGGCGGAAAGGCTGATACGGCGTAGTTCTTTACAAAAAGAGGCTCCTTGGGATCTCCTTTTATCCAGATGGATTGCACCGGACGGAACGGAATTCGCTTGCTATGATCCGACAACTGCTGAATTATTCGACATTGACAAGACAAAAGAACGCTGTTATGACTACACTGTCAACTGGCTCAAACAGGAGCATAAGGAGAACAATGATGACCAGAAACAAAGCTAAAAAGAGGCACAAATACTACATGAGAATATATCGCAAAATTGAGACCGGAAATGCTGTTGATATAATCAAGAGCATTGATAAACTTCAAGATAAAAAGTTCACCAACCTGCCACGGCGCATTCGACACAGAATGCACCGGACGGGTAAACATCTTTGCGACTGGCTTGTTTATACTACGGATGTGGTGGCTTTTTATGAAATCCCTGAAGGTGCAGACGTAGAGATTTTTTTCGTATAATGAGATGAATGATGAAAGAGAAGAACAGGAGTAAGTATATGTCAACACGAGGAATTATCGCAATTGAAAAACCTGACAAGACCTGTCGGGCAGTCTATGTCCACTTCGATATGTGTCTGGACAGCGCGGGTATCTGCCTGACGCAGCACTATACCACGCAGGACCGGGTCGAGAAACTGCTGGCGCTCGGAGGTCTGTTCGCCCTCGGCGACAAACTGTCAAAGGATGACCCTGAACCGGAGGCGCAGGACGTCTGCATCGCATATCACCGCGACTATGGCCAGTCCTATTCCTATGAAGCACCGTGCACCTGGGAGACCGCCGACAAACTACTGGACCAGGCATCCGACATCTATCGGGCGAAATATGTCTACCTGTTCCGCAACGGCGAATGGGTATTCGACACGCCGTATCGTCCGCAGGGCTGGCGTTCCGTCAAACAAGCACTTCAGGAGTACAGAAATGAGTGAAAAACCGATTTTGTTTTCAGGAGAAATGGTCCGTGCAATTCTGTCAGGGAAAAAGACGCAGACTTGCAGACCATTGAAACCGCAACCAACAGGTGCAAGCCAAGCCGATTATTGCTATCCATATTTCAGAGATGACATACTTTATGTCAGGGAAACATGGGGAATTGATGAAAGCGCATTTGAACAGAAATACGTGTACCGGGCTACTGAACCTGATTGGCAGACGCTTCAGGATGGGTTCAAGTGGCATCCGTCAATCCACATGCCAAAAGACGCGGCACGGATTTTTCTAAAAGTGAAAGACGTTGACTGCTTGCAACTGCCGGATTTGGTGGACTGGCAACTCAAAGCGGAAGGCATTGAAGGAGACTCTGAACTGGTGCGTCGGGTAAAGTTTCGGTCTTTGTGGGATTCCTGCTATGGCGAGGGCGCATACATGCTGCACCCGTTTGTTTGGAGAATCGAATTTGAAAGGATTGAAAAAGGAGAAGCAATATGAGTACTAATTACCTGTGGTACAACAATTTGAGCAAGGAACATATTGAAGCTCTGCATAAAATAGCAGAAGCACGGGACAGGCAGAGAGAACGTAAGTTCGAGGTCGCTTTGGATATTCATAAGTTGGCAAGTCTTTGTTGCGGCTATTGTCGCCTGAAAGACCATGAGATCGAGTGTGATGAATGCGTTGTTCATGACATAAAAAAGAAATACGAAGGAGCGGAAAAATGACTGAAGAACCCAAAGAATTCGAAGTGAAAGTTACGGTGGAACATGAACCCGGTGTTATGTCTTGCTTCTGCATTGCACTATTGGTTATTGCATTAATACTGGGTAACAGCTCGTGCAACATCAACCTCGGACGCTCAATCCCAGTGAAAACGCAACAGGTTGAGGTGCAGAAATGACGAATGAAGATAAACTTAAAATTATGAAACACGATGAGCTGGTTGCATTCTTCCGGAAGAGTGGAGGCTGTCCTGTAAAATGGCAGGTTGCTGGATGTCCTTGCATAGGTGTACCGAATGATACTGATGATGTTTGCCTTAACTGCTGGTCTGACTGGCTCAAAGAGGATGTTGAGTAAGATGGAAATAGATAAAATCATTTTTCTGCTGATTTTGGGCGGCATTGTGATAATGGTTTCTGCGCCTATCTTATGGAGCGACAGATAAACACAGGCTTGATGCGTGTGAAATGATATTAGGACAAGGGATGTTTGGTTTGGGCGTATCAGTCGCAGGAACACTTGTCTGGCTTATGAAATGAAAGGATGATTAAAATGACTAAATACACACCGGAAAGGTTAAAAGAACTGCAAGCTCTTCCGCTGGAACGGAAAGTAGGATTCACTGTGGCAAGAATTGCAGAGTGGTACACACATTATGAAGGAAACGTGTACGTTTCCTTCTCTGGTGGAAAGGACAGCACAGTTCTTTTGCACATTGCCAGAACTTTGTACCCTGACATAAAAGCGGTTTACGCGGACACGGGGCTGGAATATCCTGAAATCAAGGCTTTTGTCAAGACATTCGATAATGTTGATATTGTCCGTCCCAAGAAAAGTTTCAAGCAAGTACTGGAAGAATACGGTTATCCAGTTATTAGCAAAGAAGTGGCACAACGGATCGCAGGAGCAAGAAATGGAAGTGAGTGCTATAAGTGTAAATTAGGTTTGATTGATTCGTATAAAGGCAAGCCAAATCCTTATGAAAATTCAATGTTTAATTACAAGAAATGGCAGTTTTTATATGACGCTCCATTTAAGATTTCCCCACGATGTTGTGATGTAATAAAAAAAGAGCCTCTAAAAAGATATGAACGGGAACACAATAAGTCTAAATCTATTGTGGCAGTTATGGCAACAGAGAGCTTACTCCGTAGAACAGACTGGATAAGACACGGCTGTAATGCTTTTGATGCGAAACGTCCACAATCAAAGCCGATGTCTTTTTGGACAGAGCAGGACGTGTTACAATACATAAAGCTGAAGAATATTCCGCTTTGTTCTGTTTACGGGGACATTATCGAAACGAATGATAGTAAAAACCGCCCGAAACTCGTTTGCACAGGTTACCAGCGAACTGGCTGTATGTTTTGCATGTTTGGAGTTCACTGCGAAAAATCTCCAAACCGTTTCCAGAAGATGAAACAGACGCACCCTCAATTATGGGATTACTGTATTAACAAGCTGAATCTGAAACAGGTTCTGGATTATATTAATGTTCCATATGAGCCGGAACCGACCTTGTTTGATGAAACAGAAATAAAGCTGTAAGAAAGGGAACGAAATGAGCGAACAGAAAATTGTTGAGTTTGACGGCGTGGAGTATGTGAAGGTTCCATACACTGCGCCAGACTGTGGAGAATGCGTGTTTTTCGACACCAATGATGGAGTATGTACCAAGCCGGAATGCCCGGCTTTAGATGGGTGCAAAGATAATTTCATTTGGGCTTTTAGAAGGAAAGGAGAATGACCATGACTGAACCAAAATTCACGCCCGGACCGTACACGGCATCTATTATTGAAACCCATTCGTCCGCCACGGGTGAATGGCTCACATCGTATGATGTTTGCGTCTGGAAAGATACACTTAAAACCGTTGCAGAGGTGTTTCCAATAGATGGCAATGACAATGAAGCAGAGGCAACCACGCATCTGTTAGTCGCTGCGCCGGAGATGTATGACATGCTTGCATTTGTCCTTGAGTTTGTGGCACACGGTGGCAATGAGGGTGACAGAGAGTGCTACGCGGAAGCCATAGCAAAAATACTGCGGAAAGCAAGAGGTGAAATGTGAAAGATAAACACGGAATCAGAATCTATCCGGGTGCGGCGCGTTTGAATCAATTCGACGAAATCACCGTTTCCAGATTCACCCCGTCTAAACACAAACCGGAAGAACTCCAGAAGCTCTATACACAATACGTCAAGCAGGCGGATGAACTGCTGAAAGCGTTTCGCCGCGTTCGCAAAGCCGGCGATGCAAGCTGGACGTATAACGGAGTAACACTGCTTTATCAGACCGCGAATGCCATTAAACAGGCAGGAGAAATAAAAAGTTGGGTAAAGATTTGCAGGAAAGACAGAGGTGAAGAATGAAAGATAACGAGCAGAAAACAAAAGAACTTTTCCTGATCGCCATGAACGCGGTACTGACCATGAAAAGGGCGGTCGATAAATTCGACGGAATCGGATTCGACGTTGAACGCCAGCCGCTGAATACGCTGACAAACGGAATGGATAGAATCATTTACGGAATCAACCAGGCGTTGGAACTGAAAAAGTTTATCCTTGATGAAACAGCCGTCGACTGGTGGTACAGCCATTATCTGACGGGTGATGTTCCAAAAGTCATAACGGAAGACAAGGAAATCATTGTCGACACGCCGGAAAAGCTCTGGGAACTCATGCGCGAAAACGGAGAAGTGTAAAATGGTAAACAACATCGTTTTCGGGATTTGTCTGCTGATGTTCATCTGCATGATGATTATCCAGTGGACAGAGGAGAACCCGCATGAATGAGAAACTGCGTTACCGGAAGTTTGTTTCTGCGAAGACCCTGCCGCAAGACGACTGGCAGTCCATGGTCATGTCGCAGGGCATGTACAGAGGTTATCCGCTGCTGGGATTGAAAACGCTCCTGCTGGCGGTGCGCAATGGCGAACTTATTCAGCAGAAAGTGCATCGCAGACGCAATTACATGCGAGAGTATCACAAGAAATATTACCGAGAACACAAGGCGAAACGTTCGGAGTATTTCCGGCAGAGACACATCCGGAAAAAGCAGGAGAAGGAGACAAAAGCTGTATGACACCAGAAGAGAAAGAAGAATTGTTCGGGCTGATTCTGATTGAACTGGAAAAAGCCGAAAAGAAACATCCGGAATTTTGTTTGCACGGTGATTTCGGGTTATCGCTCCTGACCGAGGAGTTCCTGGAACTGACCCGCGCAATCAACGACACGGAAGAATTTTACTGGGTAATTGAGGAAGCCGCGCATGTTGCGGTAGTCGCCATGCGCATGATTCACCACATGGATAAAATCAGAAAGGAGTTTGCAAAATGAACACAGAATTCTGTATTTTCGCGCTGATTGCATTTTCGCTGACCGGATTCGCGGTTGCGGCATATCAGATTTTCTGCATCAAACAGGAGTGTGAACGCATCAAAAAAGTAATGTTCTGCATTATCACAAAACTGGAAGAACTTGAGGAGAAAAACAAACATGAAAGTCATTGAACCGTCCGTCGAAATTTACCGCGAACCGGATCACTTCCGGAAAATCGAAACCATTGCGCGCGTCTGCACCGGAACGCAGGACAAGGTCGGGAGCAATCCCGATTTTCCGGCGGAAATTCTGGGCATGGTTGATACGGAGGTGCTGGAAAATGCCAAGTCTGAATAAGGTTTTGTTGATGGGAAATCTGACCCGGAATCCGGAACAGCGTTTCATTCCGTCCGGGTCGGCAGTCTGCGATTTTTCCATAGCCATAAATCGAAAAATCACGGTCAACGGGCAGGAGCGGGACGAAACCGTTTTTGTTGACGTGCAGGTCTGGGGCAAACAGGCTGAAAACGTGGCAAGATACTGTGCCAAAGGCAGTTGCGTTTTCGTCGAAGGACGCCTCGCCCTGGACCAGTGGAACGACCGCAACACCGGAGAAAAGAAATCGAAGATGAAGGTTGTCGCCGACCGGGTGCAGTTCATCGGCGGTCCTTCCGGCGGGAACTCGGCACGGGGAAGGGAACAGCACCGTTACACGCGGCAGGACGCACAGCCGCCGGTGAACCCGGCTCCGGATCCTGAACCGGTTCCGCCCCCGGCGCAGCCGTATGACCCTGACGACGGCGTACCGTTCTGACCATGCAGACGGAGGAGACAATCAAAGCCAGCACGCGGACAGGCAAAGCGATCGGACGCCGAAACCGCGCGCTGGTGAGCATCGCGATCCGGGATGAAGACCGGGTTGTGTCGCATTGCTGGGAAACCGTCAAACGCCGCGAAAGCCGAAAGCATATCCGGGCATGTGAGACCGCCCGCAAGATTTTCATGCTGGGCTTCGCGGCGTACATGGAGCAGATGGAGCTTGACGACGCCAGGCAGAACCAGAATCAGCAGTCAACGGAGCAGATTCAGGACGATTTGTTCCGATAAATTTTCGCGCCACTCATTTTCCTGCACGCGACGATCAGGGGAGCCGGAGGCGCAAAAAAATGTCCGGCTCAATACCTAAACGGCGGGCGCAGGCGTCGTGCCAATCGCCGCATCCTGCGCAATCTTTTTATCACAGCAGCGTTACCGCAACTTTTTTGCCGCAGGCAGCGGCGTATTTTGCCAGCGTTGCAAATGTGATGTTTTTACGTCCGCGTTCCAATGCCGCGATATACGCCTGTTTCGTTCCCATGCGTTCCGCAATTTCTTTTTGCGTCAAGCCTGCTTCATGGCGGGCTTTGTACATTTCTTCAATGACTTTCATACGTGAAAACATTGCGTTTATCTCTGCCTCATTTGCCGGGTCGGTGAAATAGGCGTCGCGTTCCCGGCTCTGTTCATCATATTTCGCATCAAGATTTTTTGCCAGCTCCGCCACTTCTGCGGCAATCTGCGCATCCGTTCTGTATTCGGCGTGGTCTTTGCTCATTTTATGTAACCTCCTTTTATCAGTTGCATTAACATCCTTTTTGCTTGCTTCATTTCCTTTGCAGGAATGTCCTGGGTTTTCTTGACATATCCGTGAAGACCGAAAACATAATCCATGCTTCCGTATGCATAAAAAATCCGGATATTGCCGGCTTGCATGACACGAATTGCAAAAAGATGTTCTTCTCCTGTGATTTTTTCGCCGTATGGCATGGTCAAAGTCCCTTCGGTTTCCAGCTTCCAGATAATCCCGTTCAATTCATGCTTTACATCGCCCGGCTGGTCGCGCATGAAATCGCGGACAGCGTCCATCATTACAAAGAATTTTTTCTTTTCATGCTGCATTATATCTCCTTGTTATTTATGTTGTAATATAACTTATAGGATATGTTTTTTCAAGCGGAAAGTTGCTTTTTTTATATTTTTTTTCTGCCCGTTCCTCATTTCTGTTCATATTTGTTCGTTTTTCATCCTTCCGGTTGTTTCCATTCCCCTGCTTGAAACAAGCCATTTTCCAGCCATGACATTGCCCGAAAAAAGGTAAAACCTTTTCTTTTTCACAGGAGAACGCTTATGTCGCTCTATAATATGCTCATTGGACAGGATGACTACATCAATCAGAATGTCAACCGCGCGCGCAGTCAATATGACGCCGAGATCGGAAACACCATCCGAACAGCCGGACGCATGGGGATCAATCCCAATTCAGGCGCATTCCTCAATATGCTCAACAACGCGCAGTACGAACGCACCGCCGGACTGAACGCCGTCGGAAATGACGCTTCTTACAATTATCTCAAAATGGCGCAGAACCAATTCAACGACGACCGCGATTTCGCTTTCAAGCAGAAAGCATTCGACGCTGCGCAGAACCAGTACTGGACAGCCCGCATGGACCGTCTGAACAATCTGGATTTTCAGCGCGACAGCGAACTCGCCGCACTGCGCGAAAAAAACAAAACATTGCAGGAACGTATGAACTCGATGAATGGGCAGACGCCG
>OQVO01000292.1_pt1 | contig 16109 bp, 11 predicted proteins | sample 1691511 | NCBI WGS metagenome assembly OQVO01 (sample SAMN03418254, study PRJEB22391) | human gut metagenome | biome: human-gut; feature: organic feature; material: feces | host: Homo sapiens | place: Tanzania | collected 2013-01 | reverse complement strand
ACTTCGATCCTTCGGTTTTTTCTTGCCGGCCGCACCGTCCCCCTCTGGGGGATTATAGGGGGTATTAGTTTTTAAATTATTATTTTCTATTGGTATCGGATTTTTTTCCGGGACGGTATCGGATTTAAATCCGATACCCTGGGCGGGGGTATCGGATTTTTTCCCGGGACCCCCCATCTCGCTAAAGTCGTAGGGCTTGGCCGTCAGAAATATCCGGCGGCGGTCTGCGTTGACTCTGCTCTTATCAACGTCGACCCTTATGTACTCCGCGTCCTCCAGCTTTTTTATCAGAGCGCTTACCGTGTCCGGCTTGAGGCCGAATCGGTCGGAAAAGTGCTGATTGTAGCAAAAACAGTACCCGCACTCGTTGATCTTCGCGGCGATCTCCGCATAGATCAGCTTGGCATTGGCCGGGAGAGACCGGTCGTACCTTACCCGCGCGGGCAGTATCGCCCATTGGCCGGTATAGTCGCCCATAATATCCACCTCTTTCATGTTCTCGTAACACGGCTCAGGGGGCTGAGCCGTGTAGCCAAAACATCAAAGCTCCACGTTGTAGCGCCCGGCAAGCTTGCGGACGATCTCGCTGCCGATGCTTCCAGCGGAACCGGTGATCAGGATGCGCTTCCCACGGAGGGACTCGGCCACGGATTCCAGGTCGACACAAATCTCGTCACGAGGCAAAAGATCCTCGATGCTGACCTCCTTCAAGGTCGGCGCTCCCTTGATCGCATCATGCTCGGTGTCAACGACATTGTTGGCCGAGAATATTCTTGCGCCGCTTTGCAGGATGTAGTCCTGAAGAGCCGTGTCGTTGCGGAACCTGTCGATCCTGCCCGGAGCGACCAGCACGGCGTCGATCCCCTTGCGGCGGATCACATCCGGCAGACTGGCGTTAACCTCGTAGACCGGCTCGCCCATCAGGCGCGTGCCGTTGGCTCCAAGCGCCGGATCGTGGGAGATGAAGCCTCGGAGACGGTAGTGCATCGGTTTCTCGCTGCGGATCGCCTTCGCGAGTCCGATGCCGCCGGCGCGGATGCCATAGATGAAGACATTCTTCGAACCCTCCGTCCGGAAACAGGTGTCGTAAACCCATTTGATAGAAACGCGAAGCAGCCACATCAAACCGGTCGCGATGGCTTCCGCGATCAGGATCTGCCGCACCTGCACGTGGGCGAACACCTCCGATGGCACACGGTTCGTGAACACGTGGAGGATGATCACGGCCAGGCACGAGCACCCCATCGCGTACGCCACGCGCAGAAGGTCGCTGAACGACGAGTAACGGATGATGCCTGAGTACGTACGGAACGACGCGAAGAACACCATGTGAACGCACAGGCACAGCGACAGGAAACGCAGTAGTGGCCAGAAGTCGCGCTGAAGCGCGGCGCCGCGGTTGAAGCACCAGTAGATGAATATGCTCGTGAATAACAGGACCAGGCTGTCCAGAAGAAGGACACACCAGTAGGGGAAGGTACGCTTAGAGAAGTACCAGTCGATCAGATCGCGCAGGGTTCGCATCGCAGCAGGGGGGATTTTAATGAATGTGGGTATCGTTGTCAAAGGCACCCTTTAACAAAAAAGTTTCAGAAACAGCATAAATGTTTCAGAATCGGTCACAGGCAAAAGGCAAAAGGCACGCAGGATATTTTGTTAACGAAAGATTTCTGATTAAATTTGTGAGTGGCGATGCCCACATGGCGGACATAGCCGAATTATCATGAATATTCTTGTGACGGGAGCTAACGGTCAACTGGGGACGGAGCTCCGGAATGTGACGGCAGGAAGCCGCGACAGGTACATATTCTCAGATGTCATCTCGCTGCCGGGAGTCGAGACGCTGAATCTTGACATCACCGACATCGACGCGGTGAGGATTATCTGTGAATCGGAAAGAATCGACGTGATCGTCAACTGCGCGGCCTACACGAACGTTGACAAGGCGGAAGACGAACTGTCAATGGCGATATCGCTGAACTGCGCGGCGGCAGGAAATCTGGCCAAAGTCGCGTCGGAAAGGGATGCGACACTGCTCCACATCTCTACAGACTATGTATTCAGCGGGGAAATGCCGACACCCTGTACCGAGGATTGGCCGACGGACCCGCTCGGGGTCTATGGATCCACAAAACTTGCCGGCGAGAAAGAAATCGAGAAATCGGGGTGCAAGAGCATCATCATCAGAACCGCATGGCTATATTCACCGTACGGAAGGAATTTCGTCAAGACCATGCTCCGTCTGACGGAGGAGCGCGACTCGCTGAAAGTCGTGTTCGACCAAGTGGGGACGCCGACCTACGCCCATGACCTTGCCGTATTGATAGCCGGAATCATCGAAAATGGCCAACTCGGCAAGACAGGAATATACCATTATTCCAATGAGGGCGCTATCTCGTGGTACGACTTCGCGAAGGCGATCTGCGAACTGGGCGGAAATGTTTGCGACATCCAACCTTGCCATACGGAGGAATATCCATCCAAAGCCAAGCGGCCGCGTTTCTCCGTTCTGGACAAGACAAAGGTCAAGGCGACTTTCGGCGTGGGCATTCCTTATTGGAGAGACTCCTTGGCCTCTTGCATAAAAAGGATGACCAACGGTCACACCATCAACGGCATGAAAGATCAATGAATATGAAAGGAATCGTACTCGCCGGAGGAAGCGGCACACGTCTCTATCCCATCACCAAGGGTGTCAGCAAGCAGATGCTTCCTGTCTATGACAAACCCATGGTATACTATCCGATTTCCGTCCTGATGATGTCGGGCATAAGGGACATACTCATCATCTCGACACCTTCCGACATGCCTGGTTTCCAAAGGCTTCTCGGAGACGGAAGTGATTTCGGAGTGAACTTTGAATATGCCGTACAACCATCCCCGGACGGTCTTGCGCAAGCGTTCATGATCGGGAAGGACTTCATCGGTTCAGACAGCGCATGTCTGGTGCTGGGCGACAACATATTCCAAGGCACAGGCTTCGGCGATCAGTTGAGAGAGGCTGTCCGTACGGCCGAGGAGGAAGGCAAGGCGACTGTGTTTGGTTATCAAGTCAGTGACCCTCAGCGTTATGGAGTGGCCGAATTCGACAAAGACGGGAACTGTCTCAGCATCGAAGAGAAGCCGTCCGAGCCGAAGAGTGACTACGCCGTGACCGGGCTGTATTTCTATCCGAACGAGGTTGTGGAAATCGCCGGCAGAATCAAGCCGTCGGCCAGAGGAGAATTGGAGATAACGACCGTGAACCAGAAGTTTCTGTCGGAAGGCAAACTAAAGGTCCAGAAACTCGGACGAGGATTCGCATGGCTGGACACCGGCACCCACGAATCTCTCGCCGAGGCCTCGACATACATCGAGGTCATCGAGAAACGCCAGGGTCTCAAGGTAGCCTGTCTGGAGGAAATCGCATTCAGAAGAGGATGGATCACAGCCGAGAAACTCCGCGAACTTGCGAAACCGATGCTCAGGAACCAGTACGGGCAGTACCTGATAAAAATCGCGGAGGAATAAAGACAACCGGATGACAATGAATATAACAACGGGACATACAGCATGAACATCATCACAACAGGAATCGAAGGTGTCCTCATCATAGAGCCGAGAATATTCCAGGACAGCAGAGGTTATTTCTTCGAGTCCTTCAACCAAAGGGAATTCGAGGAGAAGGTAGGACCGGTCAATTTCGTGCAGGACAATGAAAGCAAATCCTGCTACGGCGTTGTCCGGGGACTGCATTTCCAAAAAGGAAATAACGCACAAGGCAAACTGGTGAGGGTTGTGAAAGGAAGAGTCCTGGATGTGGCGGTTGACATCAGACCCGGATCAAAGACTTTCGGGAAGCATGTGGCGGTGGAAATTTCAGAAGCCGACCACAGGCAGTTCTATATTCCGAAGGGCTTCGCCCATGGATTCAGCGTGCTCAGCGACGAGGTGATATTCCAGTACAAATGCGACAATTTCTATTGTCCCGGGTCAGAAGGCGCCATCGCATGGGATGATCCGGACCTTGGAATCGACTGGAAAGTTCCCAAAGACAGGATCATCCTCTCCGAGAAAGACAAACGCCATCCGAAACTGAGAGATTGCCGGCCGGAAGATCTGCCGTAAGCGCACTGTATTAAATGATCACTTAAAATCGATTACGAGATCTTGCTGTAATCCTTGATGTTATATTTATCCTTACGTAGTTCACGGGCAAGAGGCTCGTTTACAGGAAGTTCCAAAGTCTGGTCATGCACCAGCACATGCTCGGCATAACTTCTCGCATCCGCCAGCAAAGCCCCGTCATGAGCCAAAGATGCGATGCTCAGCTCAATCGGAAGCCCGCTCTGCTGAGTCCCCTCAAGGTCTCCCGGACCACGCATCTTCATGTCCTCCTCCGCCAGATCAAAGCCGTTTTCCGTGGCGCACATGAGCTCAAGCCTCTTGCGGGACTCCTTGCTCACCTTGTTGCCATGCATCAGCACACAATAGGATTTCTCGCATCCTCGGCCGACACGTCCGCGAAGCTGGTGCAGCTGCGCGAGCCCGAACCGCTCGGCGCTCTCGATCACCATCACGGAGGCGTTAGGGACATCGACACCGACCTCGATCACGGTTGTGGACACAAGGATATTCGCTCTCCCCGCCGCGAAAGCGTCCATGTTGAACTGTTTCTCCTCGCTGGTCTGCTGGCCGTGCACGATCGCGACCTTGTAAGGCGGAAACGGGAACCTTGAGACAATGTCCTCATAGCCGGCTTCAAGATTCTGGTAATCAACCTTCTCGCTTTCGAATATCAAAGGATAGACAACGAACACCTGCCGCCCCGCCGCGATCTCCTTCTTCATAAAATTGTACAGTTGAGGACGCTTGCCCTCCCCTATCAACATGGTCTGGATCGGTTTCCTTCCCGGAGGCATCTCGTCGATCACTGACACATCCAGATCACCGTAGAAAGTCATGGCCAAAGTTCTTGGAATAGGCGTGGCTGTCATGACGAGAACATGGGGAGGAACTCCACCGGCGCCCTTCGCCCACAATCTTGCCCTTTGATCCACCCCGAAACGATGTTGCTCGTCAATAATGGCCAACCCGAGGTTACTGAATATGACCGTGTCCTCAATCAAAGCGTGGGTACCTATGATTATGCCCACCGAGCCATCGGCCAAACCTTCCAGAATCGGTCTGCGCGCCGCCTTTCCGGTCGAACCGATCAACAACTCGCAACGGACTCCGGTCGGAGCCAAGTACTTGTAAATGTTGGCGAAATGTTGCTGCGCCAGTACCTCGGTAGGAGCCATGATGCATGCCTGGAACCCGTTTCCGACCGCAATCAGAGCGGAAAGCACCGCCACCATGGTCTTGCCGGACCCGACATCCCCCTGCAGCAGACGATTCATCTGATGTCCGCTCATCATGTCCGAACGAATCTCTTTTATCACACGTTTCTGCGCACCTGTAAGTTCATAAGGCAAAGCATTATAACAAGCATTGAAAGCCACACCGACCTTAGGCATAGGGATCCCGACGGCGGAACGGCTGCGGACATATTTCTGCTTTAACAAAGACAGCTGCAACAGGAAAAGTTCCTCCCATTTGAGACGGTAGCGCGCCTTCTCCAAGGCGTTCTGATCGGACGGGAAATGCACATTCCGGATGGCATATTTCAGAGGGACAAGCCCTTTTTCCCTGAGAATATATTCAGGCAACGTTTCCTCTACATCTCCGATCGCAAGGTCAATCGCCTCGGCTATCAGCCTGTTCATCACCTTGCCGGTCACCCCCCCGTTACGCAACCTGTCGGTCGAATTGTAAACTCCTGTCAAGACTCCGGAGAAACCGGACACACCTCCCGACGGAGGATTGTCAACCTCAGGATGCACCATGTTGAAGCGGCCGTTGAACTGGTTCGGCTTGCCGAAAAACAAAAATACAGATCCTGGTTTCAGACGATCGTAAGTGTACTTTATCCCACGGAAGAAGACAAGTTCCATCACCCCGCTCTGATCCTTCACCATGACACTTAGTTTCTTGCCGTTGACCTGCGAGGACACGACCTGAGCCAGAATCTGGACGTACGCGCTTGCGGACTGAATCCCGGAGATCGGCTGGATTGAACTGCGGTCAATATAGCGGAACGGGAACGTATGTAAAAGATCCCCGACAGTGGACACTCCCAGTTCCGATTTCAAGAGCGAGGCCCTTTTCGGCCCCACTCCCGGAAGAAACTGCACCTCTGTGTCCAACTTGTTCCTGATCATGGTGCGAAGATAAGAAGAGGGTGGATAAAAAACAACTTTATCCACCATCCTTCACATCATTTCTTTTTGAGCGTGGCGTTGAACGAGACGACATAGGAGCCGCCGAAATGGCCGCTTGAAATCTCGGTGCGAACCGGAGCGACATATTCGGATTTCGGCCCGAACTCACCGCCGTTCGCCTGACCGTCGATGTCGGTGAATGACATGTAGAATTTATCCACGCGGGGGATCGACAGGAATTTGGAATATTCACCTTCCTTATCAGTATAGAGGGTGTCGGCGCGATAGATGACATCGGTACTGTAATCGGCTATGACCCGGATCCCGTTGATTGGCTTTCCATCCTCATCGGAGACCTTGCCCATGATCTGATAGTTGGCTATCGGCTGCCCGTCAGATGAGAAATCGAACTTGTCTTCAGGATCATCAACCATACACGAGACAAAGATCGGAGCCACCAGAAATGGCAGCGCCAACGTCTTTACAAACATATTCATTCCAACTTTCATCATTTCAACCGCAAATCTGCTTAGTAACCTTCAAAAAACAAGTTACCTGGGATGAGACTATTTATCTCCTACCGTTTACCAAATCCCCAAAATCAAATCCCTTGCTTGGAACAAGAGCGATTTTCAAGTGCAAAGATGTGAAAAATTTCAAAACAACAAGCCAAATCAGGGTTAAGTAACCTTCAAAAAATAACCTGCATCATCTTAAGGAATCTTTTCGGTCTATATCTCTTTTCTCATCAGTCATGTGCCACCGGCACACTCCTTCTTCGAAAATAGATCTATCCTCGAAAATATTCTCTTAATCTGAGGCAACTTATTTTTTTCATGTTACTAAATTACTTTTTGTTTACTATATTTGATGTGCCGAAAAGAAGCACAACGCAATGGTTTCAGAATTGATCGGGAAATATATCTGGCTCGTTCAAAGCCTCATCGCCGCAGGTGATGGCGGTATGACCTTCAAGGAACTTAATGAAAAGTATTCCAGAAGGTTCGGGCAGGCATATTCAAGAAGAACTTTCAACAACCACAGGCTTGCGGTGGCGGACCTTTTCGGTATTGACATCGACTGCGACAGAAGCACCAACCGCTACTTCATTCCTTACAGCGGTGATGTTCTGGACAACAACGAGAGCATAGGATGGCTTGTCAACACATTCACGGTCAACAGTCTGCTTTCTCTGGGCAAGGAACGTCTCTCGGGCAGGGTGAGCGTGGAGGAGATTCCCTCAGGGCAGAAGTACCTCACGGCGATTATGCAGGCGATGGAGGACGGGAAAGAGCTGGAGATCGTCTATGGAAAATACAGTTCCGACTCCTCGGAAACCCTTCACGTGCAGCCGTTTGCCGTAAAGGAACACGAAAAGAGGTGGTATCTGGTGGCGTTCTGTCACGAAAGAGCCGGGGCTGACAGACGGAATGATGACATCAACGCATGGAGGGTCTATGGCCTCGACCGGATCACCTCGCTTCAAGTCACGGATGCGTCATTCAGGATGCCGAAGGACTTCGACGTGGACGGAATATTCAGTCAGAGTTATGGAATCTATTTCCCTAAGGCTGGCCAAAAGCCGGTCACTATCCGCTTCAAGGTTACGGATGAAGAGGCCCGGTACCTTCGCGACCTGCCGATACATCGCTCGCAAGTGGAGGAAAACGCGGCCAAAGGAGACGGAAGAATATTCAGGATACGTGTCATTCCGAACAGGAATCTGACGATGGAGTTCTGCCGCCACGCCGGAAGACTTGAAGTGATTGAACCGGAAGAAGTCAGGCTATCCGTAAAGGAGGAACTTGAAAAAGCGTACAAACAATACATATAAATATTTATGATCAACAATGGAAAGGCCGCCCTCGTGGCGGCGGCACTGATTACAATGATGAGTTGCGCACAGAAAAACGAGACGCAGACGGACAGCAGGTACATCGGCCCTTCCGACATCAAGGTCGATGACGGAAGGATGACTCCTGAGGTGCTTCTGTCTCTGGGACGCCTGTCGGATCCTCAGCTGTCCCCTGACGGACGGTGGATCCTTTACGGGGTCAGCTACACCTCGATCGAGGAGAACCGTTCATGCAGGAATCTGTTCCTGACCGAGGTGACCAAAAACGAGAACGGAGGGTTCGCGTTCGGGGACAAGGTTCAACTGACCGCCGAAGGCAAGAGCGTAAGCAACGCCCGCTGGAGCAATGACGGGAAATCCATCTACTACCTACAGGGAGGGCAGATCTTCAACTCGGCGATCACGATAGCCGGAGGGAAGGCCTCATTGTCAGACAGAAAGCAGATCAGTGACATCGAGGCCGGAATCGGAGAGTTCTCCCTCAGTCCGGACCAGACACAGGTTCTCTACACCAGCACCATTCCGGGAGCGGTGAAGACGCCTAAGGATTTCGACGAGAAACTGGACAAGGCGCAGGCCTACGTCACGGAAGACCTTATGTACCGCCACTGGGACCATTGGACGACCGAAAGGCCGCAGACATACGTGGCACCGCTCGGTGCCAAGGTCACAGAAGACAATTCAATGAATATACTCGCGGAGGGAGCGGGCAGGTACGAACTGCCACTGGAGCCTATGAGCGGCATCGAGCAGCTTTGCTGGAGTCCTGACGGACACTATGTGGCTTATTCCTGCAAAAAGGTTGAGACGGGTCGTGAATATGCCTTCTCAACAGACACGGAGATCTACATCTACAGCATCCTGACAGGCGAGACCGTCCAGATTCCGATGGCCGGCGGCTATGACACGGATCCGGTCTGGAGCCCGGACGGGAAGCAGATCGCCTGGCTGAGCATGGAGCGCAACGGATACGAGGCCGACAAGGTTCGCCTTATGGTCGCCGAGCTGGCTGACGCGGAGGCTTCCTCCGATGGACAATCCGCCATCCCTCACATAAAAGGAATCCGTGACCTCACCGCTGATTTCAAGTACAACGCAGGCGGCCCTGTCTGGGCGGCGGACTCCAAGAGCATCTATTTCAATTCCCTGATCGAGGGACTTCAAGCAATCTGCAACGTGAAGGTGGCCGACTCCGAAATCAAGAGAATCACTCCGGACGATGCATGGTACGATTTCAACTCTCCGTTCGCCATCGTTGACAGCACCCTGCTCGCAAGTTACTGTTCGATGGAGTTCCCTACCGAACTCGTGGCCGTGAACGAGACTGACGGATCGTTCAGCAGGATCACCGATGAGAACGGAGGCATCATCGGCCAATTGACAGCCTACGAGACGCGCGAGCGCTGGATCAAGACCACTGACGGGAAGAAGATGCTCACCTGGGTACTCTATCCTCCTAAGTTCGATTCTACAAAGGTGTATCCTGCCATCGAGATATTCCTTGGCGGGCCTCAAGGTACTTTGAGCCAGGGCTGGAGCTACCGCTGGAACTACCGTCTCATGGCCAACCAAGGCTACATCGTGATTCTTCCCAACCGCCGAGGCACGACCGCGTTCGGTCAGGAATGGTGCGAGCAGATCAGCGGCGACTACATCGGTCAGAATATGCAGGACTACCTCAGCGCGGCCAAGGAGCTCAAGGCTGAACCTTATGTCGGCAAACTTGCTGGCTGTGGAGCCTCCTACGGCGGATTCAGCGTCTATTACATGGCCGGAATCCACGGCAATGTCTATGACTGCTTCATCGCCCACGCCGGAATCTTCGACGAGAAGTACATGTACTACGAGACAGAGGAACTTTGGTTCGCGAACTTCGACAACGGCGGACTTTCTGAATATTCCTACACCGCCGGCGAGAAGGGTCCGCGCGGCGACGGCAAGACATTCGGCGGCATCCAGCAGGCCGGCTCGCCGTGGAGCGACGCCGCCAAGGCCAGGCGCCATTACGCCAACTCTCCTGACGTGAACGTGGCCAGGTGGCACACTCCGATCCTCTGCATCCACGGCATGATGGACTACCGCATCCCTTACGATCAGGGTATGGCCGCGTTCAACACCGCCCAGATGATGGGAGTTCCGTCCAAGCTGATAGTGTTCCCGGAGGAGAACCACTGGATTCTCCAGCCTCAGAACGCCCTCTTCTGGCACCGCAGCTTCTTCGACTGGCTTGACCGCTGGTGTAAGTAGCTGTTTTTAAATTGTTTAAAATGTTCTTTGAGGTAAAATATAATCTTCAAACAAACAATTAAAACAGCTACTAATTAGATCTGGTTTTAATCAACTAATGAGAGAGGTCTCCCAAAAAGGCAGGCCTCTCTTTCTTTTGCTGTCATATTCCTTTTAGAAGGAAACGCTCAACCCGGCCAGCACAAGACCTTGCATTCCAGCTCCGGCCTCCACAAAACCACGGAATCGCTCTCCTCCGAACTGCACTCCGGCAAGGGTTACCTGCGCGGCCCAATATGGGTCGAACGAATGCGAGTCCGCCTCCTCGTCGTAATCGTCCAGCAGCGTGACTCCGGCCGCAAGCTTTGAGTACATGGCGACATGCGGTTTTCTGAACCAGAAAGCCTTCGCCGCAGGCATCACGGCGAATCCGCTATAGTCAGCGTTGCCGACCTTCACGTTGTCCTTGTTCAGTTCATCGGCCGTGCCACCGAACCAAGAGACTGCCGCCCCCACGGAAAAAGTCTTGTTGAGGACTCTGTAATATTCAAGATTGACAGACCCGTATGACCGGAAGTTGTCAAAACGGGCGTAACCGGCCGTGAAAGCCGTGGCGAACACCCCGCCGACCACATGAGCCACATCCACAACGGTGACCCTGCCGTAGCCAAGCGTTATTTCATTACGAGATTCCGGTGTCTGAGCCGACACCAACGGAACAAAAGCAAAAATCGCCGCCGCGAGAGAGATTAGAATTCTTTTCATAATATGAGCGGTTGATTCATATCCAATGAGATATGAAAGTTTATTCCTACTTGTACCCCCGTTGGGAATCGAACCCAAATCGTCGGAACCGGAATCCGAAATTCTATCCATTAGACTACAGGGGCATCATTCTTGCGGTTAGCCGCAATCAGTTTACAAAAATAACAAATTAATGGCAAAACAAGAATTTTTGGCGAATCTTTCGCAAAAGAAGATTCAAAGTTTGAAATATTCCTGTTTTATGGCAGATAAAAGAGCGTCTATCATTCGGATAATCCAATAAATAATCTTATATTTGTGTATTATGAAAAAAGCATACGTATTTCCCGGTCAGGGTTCCCAGTTCCCAGGTATGGCGAAAGCGCTTTACGAGGGAAACGCCAAAGGCAAGGAATTGCTCGAGAAGGCGAATGACATACTTGGATTCAGAATCACTGACATAATGTTTGAGGGCACGCCGGATGACCTCAAGGCAACACGCGTCACACAACCGGCAATATTCCTGCACTCCGTCGTTCTGGCGAAGTGCTACGAAGGATTCAGACCTGATATGGTCGCAGGGCATTCTCTTGGTGAATTTTCCGCACTTGCCGCCGCGGAAGCCATCAGTTTCGAGGATGCCCTTCGTCTTGTCTATATCCGTGCCACCCAGATGCAACTCTGCTGCGAGAAGGTGCCGGGGACGATGGCCGCCATCGTCGGGCTGCCGGACGAGAAGGTCGATGAGATCTGCTCCTCATGCGAGGGCATCGTGATCCCGGCCAACTACAACTGCGGAGGCCAGGTCGTGATCTCCGGCGAGAAGACAGCCGTGGAGCAGGCCTGTGAGAAAGCCAAGGCCGAAGGTGCGAAGAGGGCTCTTCCTCTCGCCGTCAGCGGAGCGTTCCACTCCCCTCTTATGGAGCCTGCGCGCGTCGAGCTCGGAAAGGCGATCGAGGAGACCAGGATCGTGGAACCTATCTGCCCGATCTACCAGAACGTCAGCGCACAGGCCGTCACAGACCCGCAGACCATCAAGAAGAATCTGCTCGCCCAGCTCACCTCACCAGTGAGATGGACCCAGTCTGTCAGGAATATGCTCGCGGACGGAGCGGACTACTTCATGGAGATCGGCCCGGGTACTGTCCTGCAAGGCTTGGTGAAGAGAATTTCGGCCGGAACCGAAGGAATCACCATCGAAGGTTTGACTACAATCTAATATATTAACATAACGTTAACGATATGGCTAAAGAAAAGAAATTCATCACTTGTGATGGTAACACTGCCGTGGCGAACGTCGCTTATCTTTTCAGCGAGAACGCCTGCATCTATCCTATCACACCATCCTCTCCGATGGCAGAGAACATTGACGAATGGGCTGCCCACGGGAAAAAGAACCTCTGGGGCGAGACAGTAAGTGTCACAGAGTTGGAAAGTGAGGCCGGTGCCTCCGGAGCAGTGCACGGCTCCCTCCAGGCCGGTGTCCTCACCACGACCTACACAGCTTCACAGGGTCTTCTCCTTATGATCCCTAACATGTACAAGATCGCCGGAGAAATGCTTCCGGCTGTCTTCCATGTCTCAGCCCGCGCGCTTGCATCACATGCCCTCTCCATCTTCGGAGACCATCAGGACGTGATGGCATGCCGCCAGACAGGCTTCGCACTCCTCGCTTCCGGTTCAGTTCAGGAGGCTCAGGACCTCGCCGCCGTGGCTCACCTCTCAGCGATCAAGTCCAGCATTCCTTTCCTCCACTTCTTCGACGGATTCCGCACATCGCACGAGATCCAGAAGATCGAGGCTCTCGACGAGGAAGAGCTAAAGAATATGGTCAGCAAGAAGTCCCTCAAGGCTTTCCGTGACAGGGCACTCAATCCTGACGCTCCTGTCACCCGTGGTACCGCCCAGAACGGAGACGTTTACTTCCAGGCCGTGGAGTCAAGGAACAACTACTACAACGCCGTTCCGGACATCGTCGCCCGCTACATGGGTGAGATCAGCGAGATGACCGGCCGCGAGTACCGTCCGTTCACCTACTACGGAGCCGCGGACGCCGAGAACATCATCGTCGCCATGGGTTCCGTGACCGAGACCATCAAGGAGACCATCGACTACCTCGCAAAGAAGGGCAGGAAGTACGGTCTTGTCACCGTTCACCTCTACAGGCCATTCGCGGAGAAATATTTCCTGAAAGTCCTTCCTAAGACTGTCAAGAGAATCGCTGTCCTTGACAGGACAAAGGAGCCGGGAGCGCTCGGAGAGCCTCTCTACCTTGACGTGAAGGCCCTGTTCCAGGGACAGAGCAACTCTCCGCTGATCATCGGCGGACGCTACGGACTGTCCTCAAAGGACACCACTCCTGCCCAGATCGTCGCCGTTTACGACAACCTTGAGCTCAACGAGCCTAAGAACGACTTCACCATCGGCATCGTCGATGACGTGACATTCAAGTCCCTCTCGATCAAGAGCGAGGTTTCCATCGTGAAGCCAGGCACCACAGAGTGCAAGTTCTACGGACTCGGATCCGACGGCACCGTCGGCGCCAACAAGAACACCATCAAGATCATCGGAAGCCACACGCAGAAATATTGCCAGGCCTACTTCGACTATGACTCGAAGAAGTCCGGCGGCTACACCTGCTCTCACCTCCGCTTCGGAGACAAGCCGATCAAGGCTCCATATCTTGTCAGCACCCCTGACTTCGTGGCCTGCCACGTTCCTTCCTACCTGAGCAAGTATGACGTGCTCAAGGGTATCAAGGAGAAAGGAACCCTCCTCCTCAACTCACTCTGGGACGAGGAAGAGACCGTCAAGAGGATCCCTGACAACGTGAAGGCTGTCATCGGCAAGAAGAAGATCAAGCTCTACATCATCAACGCCACCAAGATCGCCGCTGAGATCGGACTCGGCAACAGGACCAACACGATCCTCCAGTCCGCTTTCTTCAAGATCACCGGCATCATCCCTTACGAGGACGCCGTCAAGTACATGAAGGACGCGATCGTGAAGAGCTACGGCAACAAGGGCGAGAATGTGGTGAACATGAACTTCGCCGCCGTTGACCGTGGCGGTGAATATACCGAAGTGGCCATCCCTGCCGAGTGGGCGAAGATCTCGGCCAGGTTCGAGACCCCTAACAAGGATCGCCTCGCTCCTGCTTTCGTGAAGGACATCGCCGACGTTGTGAACTCCCAGAACGGAGACTCACTCCCTGTCAGCGCCTTCCTGCCTTACGCCGACGGCACGATGCCTGCCGGCACATCAGCCTACGAAAAACGTGGCGTGGCCGTCATGGTTCCAAGCTGGGATCCAGACAAGTGTATCCAGTGCAACTCCTGCGCGTTCGTCTGCCCTCACGCCGCCATCCGTCCGTTCCTGCTCACAGCCGAAGAGGCCGAGAAGGCTCCTGCCGGACTCAAGAAGGCACAGGGCAAGGCTGTTCTGAAGGAATATTCATTCGCCCTTTCAGTCTCTGTGGATGACTGTACAGGTTGCGGCAACTGCGTGGATGTCTGCCCTGCGAAGGAGAAGGCCCTCACAATGGTTTCCGCCCTCGACCAGCACTCTGAGCAGGACAACTTCAACTGGCTCGCCACCAAGGTAGGCTACAAGGACACTGTTGTCAACAAGGCAGCCAATGTCAAGAACTCCCAGTTCGCACAGCCTCTGTTCGAGTTCAGCGGTGCCTGCGCCGGTTGCGGTGAGACCCCTTACATCAAGAACATCACACAGCTCTTCGGTGACAGGATGATGATCGCCAACGCCACAGGTTGCTCTTCAATCTACGGAGCGTCATTCCCTGCTTCTCCTTATTGCACCAACGCCCAAGGTCATGGCCCGGCTTGGCAGAACTCCCTGTTCGAGGACAACGCCGAGTTCGGCCTCGGAATGAAGATCGGCTCCGACCGCGCCCGCGAGACGGTGGCCAACCTCATGACCGCCGCCCTCGACTGCGACAAGTGCCCGGATGAAGTAAAGGCTCTGTTCAGGCAGTGGCTTGAGAACAAGGAGAACGGTGAGATCACCCGCGAGGTGGCTGACAAGGTCATTCCTCTCATGGAGAAGACCGACTGCCCTCACTGCAAGAAACTTCTTGACTACAAGCACTTCATCCCTGCCCGCAGCCAGTGGATCTTCGGTGGTGACGGCTGGGCCTACGACATCGGCTACGGCGGACTCGACCACGTCCTCGCCTCCGGCAAGAATGTGAACGTGCTCGTTCTCGACACCGAGGTTTACTCCAACACCGGTGGACAGAGCTCCAAGTCAACCCCTGCCGGCGCGATCGCCAAGTTCGCCGCCTCAGGCAAGAAGATCCGCAAGAAGGATCTCGGCATGATGGCCATCAGCTATGGCTATGTCTACGTGGCACAGGTGGCCATGGGTGCAAGCCCTGCACAGTACCTGAACGCCATCAAGGAGGCCGAGGCCTACGACGGCCCGTCCCTGATCATCGCCTACGCACCGTGCATCAACCACGGTATCAATATGAGCAAATCGCAGAACGAGGAAAAACTTGCGGTTGAAAGCGGATATTGGCAGCTTTATCGCTACAACCCCTCGCTCATCGAAAAAGGACAAAATCCGTTCAGCCTCGACAGCAAGAAACCGACCGGCGATTATCAGGCGTTCCTTATGGGCGAAAACCGCTACGCACAGCTTGCAAAGGCGAAACCCGAAGTCGCGAAAGAACTCTTCGCAAGGAACGAAAAAGAAGCGCGTATCCGCTACGAAGAATACAGCGAAATGGCAAAACACGAATAATTTTATCAAACAAAAACCCTCGCTTGTGCGAGGGTTTTTTATTGCCGTTTTTCGGCATATATGATTTTGTTTTTTGTATTTTTCGTCCGTAATGCGGTTTATCTTAAAAGCGAGGCGGCGTTGTCGAAATTACGTTGGATTGCGGCAAACGCGTCCGAAAGTCTTTTGCCGTCAACGAAACAGTGGCTCACTGTAATGTTCAGCGTCATAACGTACCGTCCGTTTTCTTCGCGGTATTTAACCCAGCCGATTCTCGGGCACGACGCCGCCTCGATATT
>OQVO01000281.1_pt1 | contig 16612 bp, 22 predicted proteins | sample 1691511 | NCBI WGS metagenome assembly OQVO01 (sample SAMN03418254, study PRJEB22391) | human gut metagenome | biome: human-gut; feature: organic feature; material: feces | host: Homo sapiens | place: Tanzania | collected 2013-01 | reverse complement strand
AGCTGCGCTTGCTCCAACTTGATGCGCTTGCAAGCCTTGTCATAATACTCCTTGTTGAGCTCAAAGCCGATGAAGTTGCGCTTCTCGCGGATGGCTGCAATGGCGGTGGTGCCGCTGCCCATACAGTTGTCTAATATGGTGTCGCCCTCGTTTGAGTAGGTGCGGATGAGATACTGAATAAGAGCGACGGGCTTTTGAGTGGGGTGGAAGATTTTTGTGTCACTATTAAAGCGCAATACTTGTCGGGGATAGTTAGTGAACTCTTGAACATAGATTGCTCCTTCTGTTCTCAAACTCCCTTTTCCTTTTGACTTTTCTATATCGCCTCTCACTGTTGCCCCCCCCACAGAGCAACCGTTTTTCTTAACTCGATTTACTCTTATCAAGCCTTGCGGATTATAAAAAGGAGCTTTGTTTCCGAACACCAAGACATCCTCAAAACATCTTAGAGGTTGCTTCTTTACATTTGCAAATCCAGTAACCGTATTCTTTTCCCAAATCCATTGATGGCGATACATTTTTGTATTCGACATTACGAGCTGAGAAGTAAAAGGCTGCGTGCAAGTAAGAACGATTGCTCCATGTGGCTTTATCACTCTGTTGTATTCTGCCCAAAGATTAGGCAACGGAATTACGCTATCCCAAGCACAAGCAGTCGTACCATACGGCAAATCGCACACAATGCAATCCACGCTTCCGTCGGGAATCCTTTTCATTCCTTCGAGGCAGTCTTCATTATATATCTTATTCAGCTCTATCATAGTCTATAAATCCTTTTGTTATGATTATTCCTGCTTCGCCACCCCCGTCTTCGAGTTATCCAGTGTGGTGAGCACCTCGCGGTCAATCTGCCACACCAGATGCGGGTCCCACTTGTTGACCCGCGAGATCACTTCGAGCGGTCGAATCATAAGTTGCTGAAGCGGAGCGAACTGAATCTGCTTCACGAGGAAACGCTCACGAAGGTCAGTGCCACCCGAAGAAGAAGCATCGCCAGGCGTATTGCCGATAAGCTTTGAGTCGAGCCCCATAGCGAAGAAGATGATGGAAGATATTTCTTGAAGTTCGGTCTTTTCGGCCTGAGCCTGTGAGTTAGCCTTACTCTCAATCTCCACAATCTCCCAAGCCTTGTGCTCCTTACCGTCCAATCCAGTGAACACAGCAGAGATAAGCGCCTGTCCCGCATTGTCGGGGTTTGAAAGCCAAGAGTTGATGTCGGCGAACACCTCCTGCTGAAGCTGCTCCATCGTCTTTTTCTTATGCTCGCCCTGCTGATTGTAGAGCTGCTTGAGGTATTCCTGATGAATGTATATCACGCGACCAATGATGTTAGAGTTGCGCTTACGAGTGAGACGATCGTCTACTATGGTAAAAGCATACTCAAAGATACTACCCGCAAAAATAGAATGCCAGAGCGCATCAGCATAATATGGACCGCCGAAATCGCGAGGTGACATAATGAAACGCGTAGGACGCTTCTTGCGGCTCACACGCTGCTGACGAGCCTCTCGCACACACCTGTCGAGGTCTTTCACAGCAGAGTCGGCAGCGAGATAAGGCACCGCTGCAATGCGCATATCCTCTGGTTTGAGAGAAGTAGGCATCTGTGATGAGTCGAGCCACTGGTTGGAAGTGTAGGCATAGTTGATGCGATATTGGTCGTCCATTCGCTCGAGGCGAGTAGTGAAGACGCTGCGGTGCTTCAGACCGATAACCTTCGGTTGCCACTGCGAGGTAGGCACAGAATGTCCGTCGTTGTCGAGCTGGCGCTGATTAAGTTGGATTTCGCAGAAGCATTGCGACATGAGAGCCATATCGCCAGCCATATCGAGGTAAGTCTTGTGCAAGTCGTTATTGTCAATAAACTCTTGAAGTTCCTTGTTAGTGCGTTCCCATTCGGCAAGATCAGCTTTGAGCGACTTCATCTCTTCGCTATCCGCCCCCTCCCCATTCGAACGTGTGAGTTGGTCATTTGGGTGTGATGTTTGTTCTCCCGAATTTAAAAGTTGCTTATTATTAGTCTTGAGGTCGGCAATCTGCCCCCGTAGCAGGACGCCCGCCGTAGCAAAAGGGATGCACTTCTCAGTGATGTTTCCACCAACATACTGTGTGTAGTGGTATTTAGGTGAAGGGCCGCGACCTACGAGAATCTTCTTGACAAATTCGATGCCAGCCGCAGGGAAAGGAGACATCTTAGAGAGCAGATACACAATGTTGGGCAGGCGGTTGCCCAATCCCCATTCCATAAAACCCAAACCAGGAGTACCCACATTCTGCGGCACGGCTTTGTTCTCGCCACCGCTTGAACCAAACACGGCGGAAATTTCGCGTCGGGCATCAGTCGTTCCAGAAGTGCTTTGTGCCGATGAAGTGAGTAAGGTGTGGGCATATTCAGCCCATGAGAACGTGCGGTTGCTGTTGGAGTTGGACCTGGAGAACGCAGCAGGGCGCACAGCCACGTAGCCTTGCGCTTCGAGCTCCGCACTATGTTTTTGGAGCTCATTGATATTAGATACTGAAGTCATCTGAGTGCTATTGAGAATTGTATAGTGTTTTATATCACAAATATAGAGAAAAGAACTCGCTTGGAGCGGACATTACCATGCGGTAAAAAGGGAAAACGCACAGCACAGCAGCAGGGAAATCAAAAAATCTTTCCAACATTATGAATATTGGAAAGATTTGGAAAAGAAATACTTGCTTATCATACTCGATCAAGATGATTGTGTGCTGTACGTGCTCGTAGTGGCGAGCGGACATGGAATGTCCGAGACACCTAACGGAGAAAGGGCGAGGCATGGAACGAGGGGGAGTGTCATTGCTTGGGGAATACACGCGGCGGCTCTGCTCGAACATCCGGTCATAGGGCGGTGCCTGCATCAAGCCGACTACGAGGGTGCGTGCGGGGTCAGTCATTGACGTTCTTGCGCTCTTGCGCTTTCTTGTCTTCCGTGTTGTCATAACGACACGCACAAAGCACATACTTCTTGCTGAATACATCCACCTTGACAATGTGTCGGCACTTACAGCATTTGTCTGAGCCAACCTTTACCGGATTTTCATTGGGCGCTAAGAGTTGGTAGGGGCAAACAAAGCCAATCTCCACGAACTCCGAATAGTCAAAACGTGATATGCACTTAACCAATTCTTCTTTTTGCCACTCACACTTATCAACACGCCTTTGGGCTTCATTGTATTCCGTCTGAATCTGGTTACACTGTTGTTTCAGATGCTCGTTGTCTTTCGCCAGCTTATCGCAACGGTCGCGCATCTGCATCATTTCGCTGAGCGTCTGCCTTGCAGGATCATCCTTGCGCTTCTCTCGTCCGTTCAACTGACGTACCGCTTCGTTGTATTCGTCCATAAGCTCATGCACACGCTGTTCTAACTCCACGTTCTCTGCCTTCAGGTCGGCGATGATGTAGGCAAGTGCCTCCATGCGGTTGTTCTTTTCTTCTGTTTTCATTGTCTCTATTGTTTCATGGTTTGTTTAATTGCTCTAAGAATTTGATACCTTGCAGATGCGCCGCCACTTGTGCTTGCGCTCTCACATCATCGGTACACGCTTTCAACACCGATAGGAAATGCTGTGCTTCCTCCTTGTTGGCATATCGCAAAAACAAAGTAAAAGTATCAGTGTACATGGGTTGCAAACTCAATGTATTGAAGTCGTATAGTTTTTCATACGTTCCATACACCGCTTGTTTCACTTTTATGGTCCATTCTCCCGAAACATTGATGCCATCGTATAGTACGATGAACTTAGTCACCTGGCCACACTCGTATTTATATTCCATCGTGACTACCTCATTCTCTTTGAAGCGCAAGAAACGCCATGTGCGGCAAATATGCGTGGGGAATATTTGATACTTCTCATCATCATCACACTCATGGTTAGCCAAATGGCCGTTGTCACGGAAAAGCAATGTGTCGGGAAGTTCGGGACCGTGGTTTTCTGGAAGTACTACGACAATGCCCGAATCATTAACCTCCCATACCTTGACATATCCGCACAAAGGCGAATAAAGGATTGTGCCTTGCGGCAAACTGCGCAGAAAGTCTGCGAGAGTGGTTCTTTGTTTCATAATCGCTCTATAAATTTTAATTGTCCCAAAATATATCCAAGTCTCCGCCATGTAGACCGCCTCTATATCCCTTGCATTTCAATACGGGAAGCATGTCGCAGATGTCGGGAAGTTCTTCCGCAACAATTTTTGCCGGAATGTGAATTTCCGTAGAACCTATTTCACACGCACGGCAAACATAAGCATCCAACAGATCGAAAGCGTCGGCATACTTCTTCTCTTTTTTGTCCAAGCTTTTGTTCAGAGCTTCTTGTGCTGTAATCATAGTCGTTGTCTTATTCGTCATACGGAAGTGTCGTACCGACGAGATGCTTGGTCTTGTCGTTGTATGGAACACAATAAGTATAATACTTCCCACAAATTGTAGCATACCTATGCTCCTTGGAATCTTTGTATTCCTTAAAGAAAAAGCCCGGAAACCAAGTGTCATTTTCGCTCGCTCCTTTTACCAATACCTTGTCGAACAGCTCAAACTTGTGCGATTCCTCTTCAGGCTCGTTGTCTGCTATCTGCCGTTTTTCATTAACAATCACCTTCGCCTTGCCGTCCCACCGCTTGCCTTCTCCATGCAAAGCATTCACGAGCATGGCTTTCTCGTCGCCATTGGCGAAACGCAAGGTAATGTTCTTCACGCTATCATTGCTGTCGCGCAAATCGTGGATCTGATTTATGCAAGGTGTGTCGCTTTCTCCAGTGTTAAGATCTGCGAAACAGTGCATACGGTTATGCTGCAAGTCGTAGCAGTCGAATATGCACACATACTTATGCACTTTAAGCGAGTCGGTGTACGACACCTCCATAACCACGAAATCGCCTTGCTCGAATTTCGGGTACAACTTATAGGTGTAGCGGTTGATGGGCGCACAGAACTTTTTTTCTATCTGCCCAAAAATTTCCTTTTTCAACGCAAAAAAATGACGGTTAAAATAATCCCTTGTCGGAATTTCCACCGCTCCGCAAACTGGTGAATACAGCAATGTTCCAGCTGGCTCATTGCGCAGAATGTCGGCAATGTTGATTTCTTCTTTCATAATTGCTCTATAAATTTTTATTTTTTAAGAATTTCTAAGGTCAACCATTTCTGTAACTCTTTGTCCGCCTCAATGGAATGGCAAGTGTGTATGCGCCCCATGCCGTAACCGTTCAGAGGCTTGGTAAGAGGTGCAAAGGTTCATTTATCACGCACATCTTTATAATGCTATTGTGGTCATTCAAATTCATACACTATGTGGGGGGTGGTGTTGCCAAGTCCGTCACGAGGGTCGGCGATGCCATGAGAGACCATTGTGGTCACGGTGTTGGCAATCTGCTTGCGCGGTCGGTACTTGACGAGACCCTTGCCATCCTGGCCGGAACGCACCCAGCCGATGTAATACTTGCTTATCATATTATGCTCGATTAAGATGATGGTGGGAGGGAGGTGTGTGGAGGGGAGGGTGGGGCGACTGTTGGGGAGGGCGGACATGGAATGTCCGAGACACCGAACGGAGAAAGGGAGGGGAGACCAATGTGATGCTTGCTATTCATACTCGATTAAGATGACTGTGTGCTGTCCATGATTGTCATGGAGCCCTGCCCAATCCCAGTATTTGGTGGTAAGTGCGGTGGAGTACCCCCGACGTGGGGAGATCTGTGATGTGCGTTGCACGAAAGGAATTTGGTTAATCATAATCGGGATTGAAAAATATACCATTAACACCCTCAATATTGATGGTGTTTTCGTTACAGTCAAAATCAACGTCCGCAAGCTCGTCGCCATTGACTGTTACTTCCAATTCGCCATGTTCTTTACGCAAAAGTTCAAGGCGGTTTATAAGTTCGTTTATATTCATATTCTTTTCTTAAAAATATTCAACATATACCATGTTGTCTTTACCTACTGAGGTGAGGGTGTTGGTTGTACCTCCCCGTTTATCTCCATGCGCTGAATGTTAGGACAATCATCACCATTCAAAGGGCGGCCACGGAAGGCTGCAATTCTTATTCGTAGCATATTGCTATCAGATTGTCTGTAGTGAGAAATGTGCCTATACATTGCATTATGCAACCTTGCCGCAGATGCCATTCCTTATCACGAAAGTCGTTAGTGCCTGTATGACGTCGAACGGCTTTTGCGTGTTCGGTTCGAGATTCGTGTATCAGATGAATGTTACGCATAGGAGGTTGTCTTTGGTTACTGTGCTGATGGTGTTGCACCATGGCCATGGACTTGGACGATGCAGCTTGTCTTGATACTTGCATCCACCCAAGTCGCCATGCTCGCGACGGTAAGCTTTGGCTTTTTCAGTGCGGTAGTGGATGAAGACGGATTTTTCAATCATACTCAATCAATATCTTTGGTTTATCCACATCGTGACCCTTACCTCCCCCGGCTATGCACAAGGCTATGCCGTGGGCGAAACGATGATGCCATTCTGTGAAGGGCTATAAGAGCCAAGGACTATGGGACGAGGGGCATTCAGCAAAAAGCGAGAGTTATTGTTAGGCATATACTACTATTACTCCTGTCCTTGGGAAATGAGCGAGCGACATAAGATGTTGCACGCACAGATTCTCGTATCGGGTGTTGAGCGTTACTGCCACACCGTCCATACAGACATTCAAAGGTTGTTGTTTAATCATATTCAATTAAAAATTTTGGACATAATGTAACATCAGCCACTCTTGTGATAATGCAAGGACTACAGCCGCGTGATGAATAAACACGGTGAGCATAGTCGAAAACGCTCCCAGAAGAAGGGACAAGACGACCGACACAGATACTTTTACCCTCCCCTGTTAAGGAATCTTTACGCAACATGGTTTTGTTCATAATTCTACTGCAACAAAAAAAACGTCACTACAATCGGTGCGTGACATGATGGTTATAGCCACTCCATGGAACACACCATTGAAACGCTCAGCACTGAACATGGAAGCAGGGCAAGTGAGTAATCGCCCCCTTAATCATAGCTGCTATGACACAAATCACTCTTTCGGGTGGATTATCAGTTCTCATTTTCTATTCAAACTCATACAATACTACTGTCATTGGATAGTGGGCGAGTGTGAGGATGTTGGTTGGCCCTATGGCCTCGTAGCGTGTGGTTATGGTTGCCGCACAACATCCACCCGTCACATTCACCATTTGTCCGTTACCCCCCATTCAGACGAAATGGGGGAGCGACGTGGGTAAGCTTACACTCCATCCTTCTTCCTTTTCATATTCTCATTGAACAATTCCTCGAAGCCATCGCAAGGGAATGTATGATACTCGCTGAAACTTGCGAAATCACTATTAAACACGTCTCGCTCATTCTCTATACAATAGTTCAGTTCGTCCAATTCCATCTTCCATCCATTGAGAGCGCCCATACGTAACATGAGCCACGTCTTGAGGAACATCGCAGCCTCGTGTGTAGGCGGCAAGTCGAACTGCACGAAGAGAGCGTTGTCGGAGTCGTTAGCTTTGAGGAACTTGTCTACGGCATCGTCTTTGAGGAAATATCGGTTGTCAACCTCTTCTTCGAGCACGTCCTCCAGACGTGTTTCCAAAGGAACAGGCTTCGGCCATTGGTATGGCTCGGCAATATCATTACGCTGAGAAAGAAGGAAGAAACGCTCACGATTTTGCGGCACACCCATATCTTTAGCATTGATAATGCGCCAAGTGTTCTGATAGCCATAACTCTCCACACGCTCAATCCACTTATGCAGAGACGCATAGAAAGTCTCGACCATCTTACCATCCTTGCCCTTCTTGAAAAAATGCGGATAGCCACTAATAATAGCCTTCACATTTTCTTGCAGAAGATATTTAGGTCGAAGAATGCGGATAGCATCCTCCGTAGACCAAAGAATAGCAGAACGCGTGTCGCTGCCCTCGGCAAACCCATGCTGAAGTCCGGCCTGTGAAATCGATTGGCAAGGCGTGGAGTAGGTAAGCAGGTCTATTTCGCCATATTTATCTTTAATCGGTTGCCAGTCGATCTTAGTCATGTCGCCAAGATTGCGGTCGGCATACTCGGGGTAGACAAGATTGTGCATTTGGATGGCATACTTGTCAATCTCCGACCATGCAACCAGTTCGTAATCGAAATCGGCATGATGCTGCTTGATGACATCCAAAGCCATACATTGCGAGTCGTAGCCAGAGCACAAAGTGACTATTTTAATTTTCTTATTCATGTTAAAAAAAGTAAGGTTCTTGACAGAGATTCATTATCGGCTCAGAAAAAAGACAGTTGTCCATTGTCCTGCACCTTATAGGTTGTTCCATCCGCAACAGTTATAGTCTTTTCCTTGGGAGGATAAAACACATTCGCTATTATGGCAACGAGCACGTCTACCACGATAGAGTTTCCTGCCTGCTTGAACTGCTGTGAGGCAGAGATAGCCATATCTTCGGCCTTGCCCTTGCCCTTCCAGTCGGGCAGACGCTCGGCCGCCTCGGCATTGCTGCTCTGCATGATGCCGATAACATTGTCACGAACGCCCATCAGTCGGAAACACTCCTTGGGCGTGAGCTTACGGATAGCATAGCTCTTGATGGTGCGGTCGGTGAAGTTGAGTTTTGTAATCATGATTGTTTGTATAGTTAAAGTTATTTATACTCAATGAGAACTCCAGCATCGGTAGAGTTAGCCTTCAAACATCGGCTCAGACCAACAAGGCATCCACGGTTGAACTTATCGGTCACGCTCGTAAACACCCCCCCCACTTTCGGAATGTGGTAATCTATCTTTATTTCATTCATATTCTTCAATCAAAAAACAATTATTCGGCCATGAGCATATAGTGATGGTCGGACAAACGTCTGTGCCTAATCTACCTCCGTCGTTATTGCCACGAGGATATTGGTAGAGGTTATGGTTAGTCATCAAAAAAGTCGGTTTTTCTTTTCATAATTCTTGTTACTTTATAATTCAACAAACACACACAATAATCCGCTTGCAGCAGTCAGTGTATTCACCAGTTTGCCCCCCCCCAACCGTTCGGCTGCGCCTCAAAGCCGAGGACGGATAGCTGAGGTCGGCTGCACCAGGGCAAGGGCAGTCGGCATATCCCTGTTGGGTGGCTTGGCGTATGCGAAGGAACGTCTCGCCTTTCAGATCCACCAACTGAAGAAACGGTCGGTCGGTGGAGTAGATGCGATAAAGCGAGCCATCGGGATAGCGGCCATACAGTTTGCCGTTCTTGGTGATGGTGCCGCGCTTGTAGTGAGGGTCAGTCATATTCAATCATTATACAATGTGGACATTTGTAGTCGGTGGCTCGAAGGGCGGGCGAGAGGTTGCCCCATCCTCGCCATTCGAGCCGATGGCTAACTGGATGCACGGAAATGTAGATGTGGGTCATTGTTTATCAATATATATATATATATATATCAGAGGTTTAACTTCTTCCATTCGGCATTGTAGAGATATTGCCTATAATCTCGAAATTTGCAAGGTATGGCTGTGATATGGAATCGCTAATGCCAACAGAAATGCCACTCACATGAGATTCAGGAGCTTTGATTGCCACGATGCAAAATGAAGTATATTGATATTGTTAATTCCTATGACCATTTCTCACCACCCACACGCTCAGTCCGATGTTGAGCAGGAGCATGAGGATGATGATGCCCCAATACTGCTTGTTGCTCAGTTCTACCGAGAGATATTTAAAGTCGGAGAAATTCTTGCGTTTCCATTCCTTCTGCACAATCGGTTCGATGTACGAGGCAAAAGCGCAGAGGTCAAGTCTGTGCGATGTAAACCAGTCTCGGCTCTTCACGGCAAGCATGGGCGAGTCGCACCACGAGAAGGCATCGCTCCACATCACGCGGTTACGGCTGTCAAGACCCACGCACACCACAAGCTCGTTCTTGTTGCCACCCTGCCAGTAGGAGCGTTGGCGGTCGGCAATGGATAGCGGCTTGTTGCGATAGAAAAGCAGATAGATGCGAAACTCCTTCTTCGGGCCGTATTGGGCATTAAGCACACGGATGGCTCGCTCCTGACGGGCAGAGAATTTTGCTCCGATGATAGGGCATTGGTCGCGAAGACGTATGTCGGGATAGTCGTATAGTCCGATGCGCCGAGCCTCCTTCTCGCTGATGTTTTCAAACTTAAACACCGATCGCGAAGCCTTCACCTTGTTCTCGTATTCATGTTCACGGGTAACGGGGTAGAGCTGGGCGGTCTGTCCGTTCCACTCATATTCGTAGGCATCGCCATCACGGGTGTAATAGTTGCGGTGCATATCCACAAACACCGAAGCCACCGACAAGCGACGCTTCATAGCCGAAAAGTCTTCATTGGAACAGTTTCGCTCACGTCCCGAATGGTCATAGTAGGTCCAACGTTCGGGATGGTTCTTTGTGGTATAGTAGATTTCGGTGTGAGTATTTCCCTTAGAATCCGTATATGTTACAGTGTTTTCTTCTTGCTCGTTCCACGGCTCGTAATAGCGTATCTTCGTGACGTAGCTGCCCAGGTATTCTGTGTCGCTCGACTCTACTCGTTCAAACGTCCATATCATCGCTGCACCCATAAGGAGCGAGGGGATGATAAGCACGGCGTGCTCCCACCATGTGGTCTGCTTGCGAAAGAAGAGCAGCAACACTGCCGACACGAAAAAGGGGATAAGGAAAACGAATAGTTCCATAAGCCTTTATTGTTTCTTGCCGAACAAGTCCACGTCGTTGTCTTCGCCTTCCGTCATCACTTCCTTAGATCGTGACGAAGAGATAACCTTATACTCGATAGGCATGGTGTTCGACACAAACCATCGGGCAGGGTAGGTGCGAGTAAGCGTTTCGTGTTCACGGATGATGTCGAGCATACGTTCCTGCGAGGTCTGAAACTCGGTGCGCTGTATCTCGATGGCTTGCATAAGGTCGCGGTAGAGCGACACATCAAAGTTGGGATTGCTCTCCTTGATCCACTTCATCATCGTGCCCTGGTCGTTCTGATAGCGTCCTGCAATGAGCTGCGGATAAATCTTCTCGAAGGTGGCCTTATATTCGTCCGTCACCTGTGCCTTCTGCTGAATGATTTTCCACATCTTATCGTGTACGCCCTCAATCTTTCCGCGCTGCGCCTCTGCCTGTTGGCGAAGCGCAATCTCGCGGTTGTTGTAACTGAAGTAGGTGGCTACCAATGAGCCGATAACGATGGCAACCACAAGCAATATGGATGCCGTAATAATGTTTTTTGTTTTCATTGTTTTTTTACCCTATAAATCCGTTAAATGTTTTTTTTGTATTTTATCTCTTTCTTCGTTTCGCCTTACGTCGCTCTTGCAGATTATGCCGCACAAGGGGCGTGATGGCAATTGAGGGCGAACCGTCGGGCATGATGTATTGGATTATCCATTTACACTTGCCTTCAATAAAATTGTCTATATCCTGCAATACGCCCTGAAGAATCTGTGCCTCCGGCTTTTTCTCGCCAGCTTGGGTTTCATATAAATCGCGGATGTATGCCGTATTGACGGTCACGATGTATTGTCTTTCTTTTTTTATGTACATAATCTAATCTATTAGTTCAAAATCGTAAACGAATACATAAGGGTTGTTTACCCAAGTGCCTTTGCCAGATATGTGGTCGATAAGGGAAGCGTAGGCCTCCTGCGGAGTGCGGAACGAAGAATTGGCAAGACCGTGATACCAATACGTCGCGCCTTCAAGTCCTACGTTATCGTCACGCCAAATGCCTTCTTTTAGACAATCTTCTTCGCTGATGTCTTGCAGACGTTCTACGCGGATGCAGGTGATGCGAATATGGTAGGGCATAAGGTCTGCACGGACGAACATCTTGTTATTATATCCTCTCTTGTATTTAAGGAGCTCGCCACAAAGACGGTAAATCTCATTGTCATTCATCAGGTCTGCGTATTTCTGAGCGATGGCTATAGTTTCGCCGAGTTTGTAAGCGGATTGGGCGATAATTATTCCCTCATACAACAGACATGCTCTTCCTTTTTTTACTCCTTCTAAATCCTGCCTAACTGGAATATCGCTCAATCTTCCTACGGGATAGGCTATTCTTCTTGTCTGAGTCTTTCTGCCTTCGAGTACGGCCTGTGTGAGACCGTATTTGTCGTTGAACATAATCTTCTTCATACTCTATATTTTCGTTAATACATTATTACTTTTTCCTTATCTTTTCCATTTCCTCATTCTCCTTCGAGAGTCGCTCCAGATGCTCCAGCACGAGCGAATACGACTGGTTGTTCACTTGGTCTTCGGTGAGCGATACATATTTCTGCATAGTGGCGATGGTAGCGGTGTAAATCTCCAAAGGAGTGGAAGGCCTCTTGTTGTCGAGGTTCTGCACCTTAAATACATGAGGAAAACGACGGCTAAGAGTTTTCATCATGCCAGTCCACCAAAAAAGGACAGGTTGCCACCGATAGTCGGGGAAGTTGGCGAAGAAGTCAGCATTATCGTTGAACTGCCGAATATCGTAGTGGAAATCGACGGTGCGCAAAGAAGTGTTAGAGTCGATGTATGGAATGCGGCGATTAAATGTTGTAGCCAGGAACATATCTCGCGCCCTTTTCACGCTGTCAGCCTGAGCCGCCAGTTGTTCAGGCTTATATGTTCCCATTCTCTTCATCTTCTCCAGATTGTTAGATAGTTGGATATATTGAGCCATAAGGTCGGCGGCGAAGCGATATTGATGCCATGAGAATCCATCCATATCGGGAGCAGGCCCCCCGAAATCGGTTTGTTTGCGAAGCCAGTGTTTTGGATTGCGCAAGCGCAGTGTAGGGTAGGGAAAACGAGTGAGGGAGCATCCTTTATCGGAGTCCATCCAATCGAGGATGCCAGCACCAGCCGCCATGTACTCAGCCGACATCCTATCATCAGTCTTAGCCTTATGAGAGAGCCAATAGTTGATTTGCCAAAGGTATAGCGGAAAGACATTTTCACACTCGTTGGATCTCTTACGTTTAAGTCTGAAACGGTGCGGTCGTTCGGAAGCCATGCGGCACATGTAGCACTGAGCTTCGACAGGCAGTGATGAGTCTGGATATTCCACAATATCCACATCAGCAAGCAAGAAGAAGCATGCAATCTTGACGTTGCGCATATCAAAAGGATGGTATCGAGATGTGCGCTCAATCTGCTCCAACATGACACGAGAAATGATTTCGAGTTGCTCGGTAGAGCACTCATTCCATGAGCGAGGCAGAGTCAAGTCGATTTTAGTAGGGTCAGACACATTCAGCATAATGCTACCATTTAATTGTTTTCCCGGCATTATCTATAAGCATGCCATACATGATAGAGTTGACACGTCTGATCCATCCATTACGGAACATCATTTGATAGGGATGCGCCTTAATGATGTTTTCGATAAATTGCAAGCGTCTCTTTTGCAAGCGAGAGAAAAACAGGCGAGGGTCTTGCGCATTAAGCGCAGTGATAGTCTTTTCGCCCACAATGCCATCAGCCGCCACTCCCAGCATCCTTTGCGGTATGACGATACCGTTTCGGCCGCTTGCCCACACCCAATCGACGAGAGAGTTAGCAATGCTTTGGTCGTGAATATCGTCGGCATGCCATCTATTCCAATAGTTATTGCGCATGATTTGCGTAGCATCATCCGCGGTGATAAGTCTGAGGTCTTTCACATCGATCACACCATCACCATTCTTGTCATATCCTTGCGCTTTCCAAGTGGAAATGGTGACACCACGGTTGGTAGCCCCGCCGCGGTCATTAGGATTATTGACGAATCCACCCTCAAACGACAGGATAAATTGAGCCAAAGGTTTTAATTGAGCCATAATATTCTATGATTTAGCAAAATTCATTTACAAAAGATTAAACCAGGCGACTGATAGATAAAACATGGAAACGTCATAAATCAGAGCTTTGACAAAGTTAGGAAATATATGTGAGACACACAAAGAATTATATATTTATCATGGTCTATCCAAATGTTTTTAACATTTTTCAATGCTATATTATATAAAACTCAAAAAAATACACACAAAAAAGCCACTCAATGAATCTAATGATAGAAACATAAAGTGGCCATATTCAAAAGTAGTCAGTTAGACCAGTTGTCAAGAAAAAATGCCGATGCAAAAAATCACAGCGAAGCATGCAGGGCGTTGTAATCCCAGATTTTGGTACAGTCGTCATCGCAAGGTTGCCAGTCATCGTCGCAGAAATAGAAAGCGTAAGCCGCCTTAATAATCTCATCCTCGCTCATAGACGCACAGAGGTCGGCATACATCGCATTAAACGCCACATATTTATCCCAAGAGTTAACATTGGAATGGAACTTCATGCCCTTAGTGATTTCATCCACCTTGACCCGCGTCCAATGCGCTCCACCCCCAGAAGGCACACCCTCGTCGTCACGCTTTCCGCTATACACAAGGTTATTCACATCATGGTTAGCCATTTTTTCAGAATAGTGCCTACCATAAAGCACCGCATGCTGATTCCTCAAGATATGCCAATAAAGTTTAGGGTCAGACTGCAGAAGCATCATAAGGTCAGCAGAAAGCGTTTCGACAGCCACCCACATCTTCTTTTCCGTAGCCATGCCATTAGCACGCGCCTGTTCGATCATTTGTTTGTAATTCATAAGATCAGATAATTTATTGTTTAACAATAAGGGCAACTGCCCCGAAAATGTGGGATAACAGGAATTTTTCTCACAGAAACATATACATTAGGGAAGAAAGGCGATGGTTCAGGCAAGCTATCCTTTTTATTTTCTTGCGTCATTATCGCCTTCTGATTTTCTTTCTTTTTCATAAAGCTGAGTAAATTTTCGTTGCAGGAAAAACAGCGCCAACACAAACCAGTTGGACAGATAAGCCGCCACGACAGCCGCCAGAGCCGACATGAAAACATCATATCCAAGATAAAGCAGAGCCGTCATAGAGCACCAGAACGTGAAGCACTTCAAGCAAGCCGCCACCTTATCCACCACTTTAGCGACAGCATCAGCCAAGCCGAGGTGATGAGCAAGCGCGGCGGCCATCATGACAGCAATAACAGTCAGAACAATCATGGTTTATGCAGTGGCGATAGTAAGTGTGACAGGGCAATCAGACACAAAAGTTTTGGAGCAGTTGCAGCAAGAAATACGTGCGATGCCATTTTGGACAGTCCCCACCGTCACATTAACCGAATTGACAGCAGTGGCGCTAAACACAGGAATAGTGAAATCTTGTGAAATCACCTGAGAGCGAGTGCAGCACGCGCCGCAGTTGCAAGGAACAAAATTCACCACACCCTCGACGTGCATAACGATAATATACTGAGAAGCGCCCACATTAGCGATGCTCTTCACTGAAAACTGCGGAACAAACACAGGCGTTTCATCCACGCAAGCCGGAGCGCAAAGTTGTTGAGTGACATTCACGTCATAATAAGGTGCAGCCGCTGAAGCTCCAGCAGCGAGAGTGGCTGTGATAATAGCCGGTATAGAACGTTTATTCATAACTAATTTTTGTTTTAATAGAGCGACGAATCTTGCCGCCGCATAGATAATTACTTAATGTTTCACTTGATACCCCTCATACAAGCTTGTAGGCAGGTTTTTTTGAAGAAGGTCAGCCAATTCGTCCAAGTCTTCCGTTTCAAAAGTCACCAATCCTTCAAGAACTGAAATAGGAGCGTTGGTCCTCATCTGCTCGACCACATCGTGCGCCATCTGCGGGATGCTATCTTCTGGAATTTGTCCAAAATATTTAGCGAGCAAAGGAGAGACGACAGCATTGACCACAGGTTTCATAAGAGGTTCTATGTCCTTTTGCAGGGCATAGTTGCCGCTCACAAGACCCATAGCCGCTATAGAAGCCTGCAAAGACTGCAAGACAGGCAGACGCATCAGATTATCGGCGGTAATCTGAGAAATGGCTGGTCGTGCCCATTCAGACACGACAGCCGCTAAGATTTGAGAATTTTTGAACGCCATGATATTGTCGAATGATTACATCACACACATGCCGTTCACTGGTTGCATCCGCATCCGCATCCGGTTTGGCACACATTGCTTGAAGGAATGAACAGTTTAGTCACACTTGACAATGAAGCCACCTGAGATTTAAGCACGTCAATGCTTGCGTTAGCAGCAGCGTTGTAAGCCATCTGCTGAGCGTTGACAGCTTGCTGCGCATCCTTATTAGCATCCACCTTATCCTCTACACGACGCAGTTTTGCATCGAGATACTGAGTCACTTCGACGAGTTTCTTGTCAGTATAGTTCTCGCTCTTCTGGATAGCAAGTTCAGTTTTCAGAGAGCTATTCTCTTGGATGAGGTTCGTTTCGCTCTTAGTAACGAACCGCGCATCAGGGTCGGAAGGATTAGCTGTCATACCATTTCCAGCGGGGCGTCCAAGTCCCAAGAGAGACGCGCCACCTCCAAGCAGGCTTGTAGCCAAGCCTGCGATACCGAGACCCAAAGCCGTATTGCCCAGGCCCTTGCCAGCAACATCAAAATTGCCATCGTTTGTCTTAATCTGCATAATGATTTTGTGTTTGATTTCGTTCATTATTGAACTTACTGCAAAGGTAATAGTGAAAGCA
>OQVO01000276.1_pt1 | contig 16801 bp, 20 predicted proteins | sample 1691511 | NCBI WGS metagenome assembly OQVO01 (sample SAMN03418254, study PRJEB22391) | human gut metagenome | biome: human-gut; feature: organic feature; material: feces | host: Homo sapiens | place: Tanzania | collected 2013-01 | reverse complement strand
AAAGCCCGTCATATATTCCGCTCACGGAATTATTCGGGTATTCCTTTCTCAGAGCTTTAACCAGTTCAACGCGCATTGAATTAATTCCGTCAAGATTTTTTTCGGATGTCTGCGACCGATCCCACAGCCTTGTCATAAACAAAATTTTCGGTTCACCGCTGTAATCGGGTTCTTTTTCAAATTTATCGTATGTAAAGTATTTCAGCGGTTTTCTTCCCCTGATTAGATTTATCGTCTCAATCAGCCTTTTGTCCGGGTCGTTGTTGAAGTAATTGTTCCCGTCGCAGGTTGTCAGGTAATTAAAGCCCCATCTGTATATTTTACTGCTGTTCGTCGGAAAAATCTTCCCGTTAAACTCCGTCGAAAAGCTGCGCTTAAAAAAGTAATCACAGGTTTCAAGATAAGCATTAATCTCATCCTCGGAGGTGTAGTTATAGCCATCGAGCATATCATAAGCAAGCCGTTTTCCGTCAACCAGAACTTCCATAAGCCCTTTCATAGGCAAATCGGCGCCGCCGTTAATTTTCGGCTTAAGCCTGCCCTGCTTTTCGAGCATAACAAAACCCGTCAGAACACTGCACAAATGCGGCGTCCTTGCAGGAATATTTATAACGGCAGTTTTCATATCTTCGCCCCCTGACGCAGAAATTATAGCACATTTTTTATTCCTGTTCAACAGGCAATGAGAAATGAACATTTCGACAAAAAAACCACGAAAAACTCGTGGCACATCTTCCTCTTAGCTTTCTTTCTGTCTTTCAGCGTGTGTCGGCGACCCCGTCGCCTTCGCCTCGCTTCGCTCGTTGCCCACGTCGGCGAAAACAGTCCGCCGGACTGTTTTCTTCCGCAGGCTTCGCCTGCTCCCTCCTTGTTCGAATCCCATTGAAAAAAATAAAGACCACGAAAAACTCGTGGTCTTTATTTTTGGCAGCGGAATAGGGATTCGAACCCCAACAAACAGAGTCAGAGTCTGTCGTGCTACCGTTACACAATTCCGCTAAAGAACGTTTGATATTATACATCAGCAAGCGGGCTTTGTCAATATATTTTGCAAAAAAACTTTAAAAATTATCCCATTGCAACGTCCAGCAGCATCATAAGTGCAAATCCGACTGCCGTTCCCGCCGTTCCGATTCTACTTTTCGCCTCGGGAATAAGCTCCTGCGAAACAACATATATCATTGCACCTGCGGCAAACGACAGTACAAACGGAAGTATCGGCGCAACAAGCCACGTCAGAAGCACCGTTATAATCGACGCAACAGGCTCAACCGCACCGGACAGCACTCCGTAAGCGAACGCTTTTCGCTTGTTCATTCCGTCCGTCACGAGCGGAGCGGAAATGATGGTTCCCTCCGGGAAATTCTGCACGGAAATTCCGATTGACAGAGTTAATGCCTCCGAAATCGGCAGAACTCCGCTTATCGCTCCCGCAAAGGCAACACCGACTGCCATTCCCTCGGGTATATTGTGCAGCGTCACGGCAATAAACAGCAAAAGATTTTCGCCGAGCTTCGGCTCTTTGTTCGGCTCGGGTGTCGGAACGACCGCATCAAGTGCAGTCATTGCCGCAGTGCCGACGAGAAATCCCGTCACGGCAGGTATCCACGATCCCGCCGACTCAATTGACGGGATCAGCAACGACCATACAGACGCCGCAGTCATAACGCCTGCCGCAAAGCCGAGCATAGCTCTGTGAAAACGAGGGTTGCTCCGATTTTTCATAAAAAACACTGTCGCCGCCCCGACGGTTGTTCCGACAAACGGCAGTAATATTCCAATAACCGTCTCGGTCAAAAAATTCATAGAAAATCACCGATTTCAAAATAATATTCCTACTATCAGAAATATTCGGCGGCTCAATAAATGTTCGTCAATACTGTTGTTTTTTTCTTTGCCGTGTATTATAATATTCACCATAAAGGAGGGAACACAATGGAAGAAAGCCGCTTCAACGCATTTTGCAAAAATTTCGCCGACAAATCATATTCTTTTCTTTGCCGCACCGATAATACTCTTTCCTCAAAGCGAAAGCTGAACATCGGAATCATTGCGGCTGTTTCGGCGATACTTTTCGGCGTTATGCTTTTCCTCAACATCTGTACCCCCTATCTCAATGACGACTATATCTATTTCAACATCTTCTCCGAAAACGGAATCGGCGATTTCATTCTCCTGTCGATAAAGGATCAGAAAGTTTCAAATATTCCCGACATCGTTAAGTCAATGAAAGCGCACTATAACGTGATGAACGGACGAATTGTTATTCACTCCGTCGTTCAGCTTATTCTTCTTTTACCGAAAGGCGTTTTCAATGTTTTAAATTCTGCGGCATACGTTGCGCTTATGCTCCTTATTTACAAGCACTGCAAGGGCGCCGAGAAAGATAATCGTGCTGTTTTGTTCATTCTCATCTGCCTTGCCTGCTGGACATTTTTGCCTGATTTCGGAAAAACTGCCCTCTGGCTTACGGGAAGCATAAATTATCTTTGGAGCTCGGTTTTCCGCCTTGCGGTCCTTCTTCCGTTCAGGCTCTATGCCGACGGCAGAGAGGATAAAATTCCTTGGCTTAAAGCCGTAATAATGACGGTTGCCTGCACATTGGCAGGTGCAACAAATGAAAACACAAGCGCTGCCTTTATCGGCGTCACTGTTCTTTTTATGATCTACTGCCGCCTGCATAAAAGGAAGCTCCCGATATGGTCTTTCACGGGTTTAATCGGCGCCCTCTGCGGATTTTTCTTTATGGTTTCGGCTCCCGGCAATTCAAGACGTGTCGATATCGGCGACGAGGTCGGCAATTCCGTCCTTTCAAGACTCACCAATATACCCGGAAATATGATCCTTTCCCTTTCCGTTTTTGCGGGAGCGTTTGTTATCTGCACCGTCATCCTTTATATCTATGACCGAAAAACCGGTAACAAGGGAACAGGCGCCGCCCTTATTGCATTTCTCGGCGCAATCGGCGCCGCAGTCGTTATGATCGCCTCGCCTCAGTTCCCGACGAGGGCATGGTTCGGCATTTATGTTTACGCGATGACAGCTGTCGGAATTCTTGTTTACCGTATTATGCTGAACGAAAATTCCGCACGCAAACTCATTTTGATCGCTGTTGCGTTTTGGTCAATCTGGAGTGCTATGTCATACGTCCACACGGCTCAGGATATGAATAATCTCCGAACGTTCAATGTCAAGCGTGACGCCTATATTGAGGAGCAAAAGGAGCTCGGAAATTACGACCTTGAGCTTGAAAAATACTACACCACCGATAAGCACGCACCGTCAATGGACAGCGCCGATATAACGGAAAATCCCGAACATTGGCGTAATATTACCTTTGCGATGCATTACGGTCTTAAAAGCGTTAAGACAAAACAGTAAAAAGATCCCGAGGGGAGTTACCGATATGAAAATCACAGAAATTCTTAACAACGGAAAGATGTCCCTGTCGTTCGAGGTTTTTCCTCCGAAAACCGACACGGCTTTTGAGAGTGTGCGCCACGCTACACAGGAGATTGCAAAACTGCGCCCCGCATATATGAGCATAACCTACGGTGCAGGCGGCGGAACCAGCCGCTATACTCTTGACATCGCTGAAAATATTATGAACGAATACGGTGTGCCGACACTTGCGCACCTAACCTGCGTTTCATCGTCCAAGAAAACCGTTCACGAGCGAATTGCCGAAATGAACCGCAGAAATATAAAGAACGTTCTTGCTCTCAGGGGCGATATCCCCACTGAAATGATGGATGAGGACAGAAGTAAATGGGATCACCGCTATGCCGTTGACCTCATTCGTGAGATTAAGGAAAGCGGATATGATTTCTGCATCGGCGGCGCCTGCTATCCTGAAATTCACCCCGAAAGCATCAATCAGAAAGAAGACATCAAGCATCTTAAGGAAAAGGTTGACGCAGGCTGTGAATTTCTCACAACACAGATGTTCTTTGACAATAATCTGCTCTACAACTTCCTTTATAAAATCCGTGAGGCAGGGATAACCGTACCGATTGTTGCGGGAATTATGCCGATCACCAATGCAAAGCAGGTTGACAGGGCAATCAAGCTCTCGGGCTCGTTTATGCCGCAGAGATTTAAAAGCCTTGTTGACAAATTCGGTTCCGATCCGCTTGCAATGAAACAGGCAGGTATCGCATACGCAACCGATCAGATAATCGACCTCTACGCAAACGGCATTGAAAATGTTCACGTATATTCGATGAACAAGCCCGACGTTGCGGAAAAGATACAGTCAAACCTTTCGGACATTTTGGGAAAATAAGATGAACACGGTATATACATTATTCTTTGCAGAGCCTGCGGTCAAAAAAAAGGAAATATTACGATATATGTCCTCGGTGGGCGGCGAAAACGATCTTGATTCCTTGATAGATGAATGTCTTGAGGAAGCACGCAGTGTTCTTGAATACAAGGTCTGTTACTGTATTTTACCGCTGAGCATCGACGCAAGCAGAATAATTCTTCCCTGCGGTGAAATAACAAGCGGCAATCTTGCAAAAAATCTCCGTGGCTGCAAGAAAGTTATTGTCTTTGCGGCAACTGTCGGCGTGGGAATAGATCGGCTTATTGCAAAATATTCAAGGCTATCTCCTGCCAAGGCATTCTGTTTTCAGGCTCTCGGTGCGGAGCGTGTTGAAGCGCTCTGTGACGACTTTTGTTTGGGAATGGGCAAGAACAGACATCTGCGGCCGAGATTCAGTCCCGGCTACGGAGATCTTCCGCTTGAAACGCAGAAAATGATCTTCCCCCTGCTTGACTGTCCGAAAAGGATCGGCATTTCTCTCGGCGATTCTCTGCTGATGTCACCTTCAAAATCCGTAACCGCATTTGTCGGTATACAACAGGAAGTGGTTCAATGAACATTCGTGATTTTATAAAAAATAATATTGTTTATCTCGACGGAGGTATGGGAACACTTCTGCAAAAAAGCGGATTACAGCCCGGAGAGCTTCCCGAGAAATGGAACATATCCCATCCCGAAACAGTTTGTGAAATTCATAGGAGCTACTATGACAGCGGCAGTAATGTTGTCAACACCAACACGTTCGGTGCAAACATTCTGAAATTCAGCCGTGAAGAGCTTGATGAAATTATCCGTCACGCAGTTGAAAATGCCGCAAAGGCAAAAGAGTTTTCTTCCGGAACACAGCAAAAATTCATTGCTCTCGATGTCGGTCCGACGGGCAAGCTGCTCAAGCCGCTCGGCGATCTCGACTTTGATAAAGCGGTTGAAATATTCTCCGAGACAATCAAAATCGGCGCAAAATACGGGGTCGATCTTATAACAATAGAAACAATGAACGACAGTTACGAGACAAAGGCGGCGGTGCTTGCCGCCAAAGAGAGCTGTGACCTGCCGATCCTCGTAACCAACGCCTACGGCGAAAACGGACGGCTTATGACGGGTGCGGATCCCGCCGTTATGGTTGCAATGCTTGAGGGAATGGGCGTTGACGCAATCGGCGCAAACTGTTCTCTCGGTCCGAAACAGCTTGCCGGCGTTATGAACGAGCTTTTGAAGTACAGCTCCGTGCCTGTCGTTTTCAAGCCGAACGCAGGTCTGCCGAAGAGTGAAAACGGAGTTACTTTCTATGATGTCGACGCCGATGACTTTGCCGAGGATATAAAAAAATCCGTTGAAAACGGAGTGAGAATAGTCGGCGGGTGCTGCGGCACAACGCCCGAATATATTAAAAAGGTTCATGAGCTAACCTGTGATCTGAAGCCGAAAACGATTGAAAAGAAAAATTATTCGGTCATAACCTCATACAACAAGGCTGTCTTCTTCGGCAAAAAGCCCGTTTTGATCGGAGAAAGAATCAATCCGACCGGTAAAAAGCGATTCAAGCAGGCTCTTGCAGAAAAAGATATCGGATATATTTTGCAGGAAGCTGTCAATCAGCAGGCAAAGGGTGTTCACGTCCTCGATGTCAATGTCGGACTTCCCGGAATTGACGAAAAGGCGATGCTCACCGACTCGGTCTGCGAACTGCAATGCGTAACCGATCTTCCGCTTCAGCTCGACTCCTCCGATCCCATTGCGATGGAAAGCGCACTTCGCCGATACAACGGCAAGGCGATGGTCAACTCCGTCAACGGCAAGGAAGAAAGTATGCGTGCGGTCTTTCCGCTCGTCAAAAAATACGGCGGATTTACCGTTGCACTGACGCTCGACGAGAGCGGAATCCCCTCCACTGTTGAGGGCAGAATGAAAATTGCCGAAAAGATTCTTGCTACTGCGGCGGAATACGGAATTGATAAAAAGGATATTATTTTCGATCCGCTTGCAATGACCGTCAGTGCGGACAAAATGTCGGCGGTCACAACACTTGAAACCGTCAAGAGAATAACGGAAAACCTCGGATGCAACGCGTCGCTCGGCGTCTCAAACGTTTCGTTCGGTCTGCCGTCAAGAGAGCTCGTCAACGCATCGTTCTTCACTGCCGCAATGGAAAACGGACTTTCTGCGGCGATTATGAATCCGTATTCCGAGCGTATGCTCGAAGCGTATTACAGCTTTAACGTTATCAAGGGTCTCGATGACAATTGTATGGATTTTATTAATTTCACCGCAAATCGTGAGGCCGTCACAGCCGCTAAGCCGGAGACGGATCTCACCCTCAAGGGTGCAATAGAAAAAGGTTTGAAAGAAAAGGCGGCAGAAATAACGGCGGTGATGCTTTCCGACAATGCGCCGCTTGATATAGTCAATCTTCACGTTATCCCGGCACTCGATGAGGTCGGAAAAGGCTTCGAAGCAAAGAAGCTCTTTCTGCCACAGCTTCTTATGAGCGCAGAGGCAGCAAAGGCGGCGTTTGAGGTTATAAAATCTCATATGGCAACCGACGGCGAAAGCGTAAAAAAGGGCTCGGTCGTCATTGCCACTGTATACGGTGATATCCACGATATCGGCAAAAATATTGTAAAGCTGCTGCTTGAAAACTACGGCTACAATGTTATCGACCTCGGTAAAAATGTTCCTCCCGAGGACGTTCTGGAGGCTGTTGTCAGGGAACACGCTCCGCTTGCGGGTCTCAGTGCGCTTATGACAACAACCGTCCCGGCAATGGAGGCTACGGTGAAGCTGCTCAACGAGAACGCTCCGTGGTGCAAAACCGTTGTCGGCGGTGCGGTGCTGACGCAGGAATACGCCGATGAAATAGGCGCCGACAAGTATTCTGCCGACGCAATGGAAACCGTCCGCTATGCGGAAGAGGTTATAAGGTAATCATTTTAAGCGGCGGTGATCCGTCGCTTTTTTTGTGCAAGCCGGATCAAGCTACTCGGGAAAATCTCCTGTATAATTATCTCAACAGTTGAAAGAGGTGGCACAATGTACGACTGGTACAAAAACATTCAGACTATCGTTGACGAAATTGAACTTTGCATAAAAAGACGGGACGATGAGGAATTGACTCTTGCCCACCTTGCCGAAAGGCTCGGATATTCCGAATTTTATGTCTCACGAAAATTCAGAGAGCTTTCGGGAATGTCACTGCGTGACTATATGCGCTACCGCCGCTTGGCATTCGCTCTCAAGGAGGTGCGTGATTCCGACCGAGGATTGCTCGACATTGCTCTTGACCACGGCTTTTCCTCCCACGAGGCGTTCACGAGAGCCTTCCGTGAGGCATACGGAACCACACCGAGCGCTTACCGTCGGAATCCCACGCCCGTCGTTCTGCGCACCGTTATCCGCCCGTTCGACTGTTACTTACTTGAAACAGGGGGATTTACTATGACAGACACGGATAAAGACGTAAAAACTTATTTCATCACTATCCCGGCGCACAAGTTTCTTCACATCAGGAATTATGAGAGCATAGGCTACTGGGATTTTTGGCAAAAGCAAAATCAAATTCCCGGGCAGGACTGTGAAACAATCTGCGGACTGCTCGACAGCATAAAGGGCAAGCTCGACGACGTAGGCGGAGACAGCCATGACAGCGGAAGCGGTCAGGTAATGGCATTCGTCAACGAACCGAGCGGAAGAATTTGCAGCTGGGGCATTCCTCTTGCAGAATGTTACGGAGTAAGACTGCCTGCCGATTATGACGGAGAGGTTCCGCCGCAGATGATTCTTATGGACGTGCCCGAGGGCGAATATATCGTTTTTGAGCACGGTCCGTTTGATTTCGCAACGGAGAACGCCGCCGTCGAGCAGAAGATCGAACAGGCGATGAAAGACTTCGACTATGCCGCATCGGGCTATGAGCTTGACACTTCACAGGGCAGAGTTTTTTATTTCTACCACGACTGCAAGCGTTTCTGGAAATATATTCGTCCGGTACGCAAGGTGTAAAATATAAAATTGAGGCTGTCGCTCAAAAGCGGCAGCCCCTTTGTTTTATTTCTTTGCGGTAAAGAATATCCTCGGCATTTTAAGAATTATTGAGCCGTTCTCACGTCTCGGGAAATTTTCCGAAATTATCTCGCTTAGATCCGCAAGAAATCTCGGCTTTTCCTCATCGTTGAGCATATCGAGATACGGGCGCAGTCCGCTGCCCTTATACCATTCGATCACTCCGTCGTGCGATGAAACGGTATGGTAATACGTCGTTTCCCATATATTAAAATTCCTACTCAACCCGCTGAGAATATCATAGTATTCCTCGGGGAAAAGATTGTGAAAATTATGAATTACCGAGAGCTTCTTCCACTCTCCCGTGTCCACCAAAAGATTCAGGAGACGGTAAAACGGCGCTTCCTGAATATACGGAATCTGCACCGCAAGAGTGCCGCCCTCACTGAGTTCGTCGAAAAATGCAGGAATCAGCTTCCTGTGATCGGGAATCCAGTGAATACAGGCGTTTGAAAAAACAAGGTCAAACTTTCCGCCGAGCTTGTCGAGATCGTCGGGAACGGAGCTTTTCTCAAACTTCAGCTCGGGATAAGTCGCCCTCGCCTTTTCCAGCATATCCTCCGAATAATCAATGCCGAGAATCTCGGCCTCGCCGAAACGTTCCGCCAGCTTTTTGGTGCTGTTTCCGGGTCCGCAGCCGAGATCAAGAATACGGTTCGGTGAAATTGAGTCGAGACGACTAATAAGATCAGCGGACGGCTGAGTGCGTTCCGCTCCGAATTTCATATATTGATTTGAGTTCCAGTCAGACATAATCATTCCTCCTTCAGGCACTTCGTAAAGCATTGCCTTAAAATAACTATATCAAAAATGTCGAGAGTTATATCAGGTCATTTTTTCCTGCTTAACCTTGTGGTCGATTATGTGGCGGGAAGCAAGCTCACGGTGAACATCCTCAACAGATATGCCCATCTCAACCATGAGAACCATTGCGTGATATGCAAGATCGGCAAGCTCGTAGATCGTCTCATTCTTATCGTCCGCCTTACCTGCAATTATAACCTCGGTGCACTCCTCACCGACCTTTTTCAGAATTTTGTCGATTCCCTTTTCAAAAAGGTAGGTTGTATATGAGCCTTCGGGCTTCTCCTCTTTCCTGCCGACAAGCAGGTCATAAAGCCCTTGCAAGCTGAATTCCTGCAAATCATCGCTCTGATAGACAGGCTTTGTAAAGCATGAATCACTGCCCGTATGGCACGCAGGACCGTCCTTTTCAACGGCAACAACAAGTGCGTCATTGTCGCAGTCGGCGGTAATGCTGACAATGTGCTGATAGTTACCGCTGGTCTCGCCCTTGAGCCAAAGTTCCTGTCTTGATCTGCTCCAGAAGCAAGTCAAGCCCTTTTCCATTGAAATTTTAAGGCTCTCCTTATTCATATATGCAACGGTCAGCACCTTTTTCGTTATCGAATCAACAACAACGGCAGGAATAAGACCTTTTTCGTCAAATTTAAGCTCATCTATATTCAGCATAATCATAACCTCACTGTGATATTATTTTTTCTCAATTCCTTTTTCAAATCGGGAATCGCAACCTCGCCGAAGTGGAAAATTGAAGCGGCAAGCCCTGCATCGATATCGGGGATCTCTCGGAACAGATCAACAAAATCGCCTATCCCACCTGCTCCGCCCGAAGCAATAACAGGCACATTAACGGCGTTGCAAACCGCCTTGAGCATCTCAATATCAAATCCTTTTTTCACGCCGTCGGTATCAATCGAATTGACTACCGCCTCACCTGCTCCGAGTTCGACGCACCGCTTTATCCAACCGATCGCTTCCATACCCGTGTCCTCACGTCCGCCCTTGGCGAACACGTGAAACTCACCGTTAACCCGCTTAACATCGGCAGAAATAACAACACACTGATTGCCGTAGCGCTCCGCCGCCTCACGGATAAGCTCCGGATTTTTGATTGCTCCGGAGTTTACGCTGACCTTATCGGCTCCGCATTTCAGCACCCTGTCAAAATCATCAACGGTGTTTATTCCGCCGCCGACCGTCAGCGGGATGAAAATTCGACTTGCAACCTCACGGAGAATATCCGTGAATAGTTTTCTTTCCTCAAACGACGCCGTTATATCGTAAAAAACAAGCTCGTCCGCACCGTTGTCGGAATAGTATTTTGCAAGCTCGACGGGCGAAGAAACATCGGAAAGTTCCTTGAAATTTACGCCCTTGACGACTCTGCCGTTTTTTACATCAAGGCAGGGGATAATTCTTTTCGTAATCATTTTGCCACCTCGATCGCTTCTTTAAGGTCAACCGCTCCCGTGTAATACGCCTTACCGATTATTGCGCCGTAAAGGTTCATTTTTCGAAGCTCTCTGACATCCTCAATACTCGAAACTCCGCCCGAGGCGGTGATATCGAGCGAATATTTGGCGGAAAGCTCCCGGTAAAGCTCAAGGTTTGTGCCCCTCATTGCGCCGTCACGGGAAATATCCGTGCAGATTATATTCTTGACCCCGAGCTTCTGCATCTTCATAAAGAACTCATCGAGGGTAACATCGGACTGTTCAAGCCAGCCTTTAACGGCAATTTTACCGTCCTTGACATCTGCACCTACGGCGATTTTTTCACCGTAAGCCTTGACGGCTTCTTTCAGAAAATCCTCGTCACAGATCGCCGCCGTACCGAGAATGACACGTGACACGCCCGCATCAATGTATTCTTTTGCGGTATCCATACTGCGGATTCCGCCGCCGATTTCAACAAACAGTCCCGTTTTTTCGGCAACCTCGGCAACAATATCCATATTCGGAGTCGTGCCGTATTTTGCACCGTCGAGATCAACCATATGAATATATTTTGCGCCGAGTGATTTAAATTTTTCGGCAACCTCAAGCGGTGAATCGCTGTAAACCGTCACCCGGTTGTAGTCGCCTTTTATCAGTCTGACCGCCTTGCGGTCAAGCAAGTCTATTGCAGGAAGTATTATCATCTGTATAACCGTTCCTTTCAGAATCCTTTTTATCCCTCGCAGAAAGCCTTTAGAATAGCAAGACCGACCTTACCGCTCTTCTCGGGGTGAAACTGGCATCCCTTGATGTTGCCGAGCTCCACGGCAGCTGTCATTTCTTTTCCGTATTCCGTTGTTGCGATCACGCTGTCACCGCAATCCGTCGCATAATAGGAATGGACGAAATAAACACAGTCGTTTTCATTGATATATTTAAAAAGTCCGCTCGGCTTTGCAAAATGCAATGCATTCCAGCCGATATGCGGTATTTTCAGTCTTTCGGGGATTGTGCCCTCCATCGGAATAACCGATCCTTTGAGCAATCCGAGCCCCTGATGTTCGCCGTATTCATAGCTTTTTTCAAAAAGAAGCTGCATTCCGAGGCAGATTCCCATAATATCCTTGCCTGCCGCCGCCTGCTCCTTTACAACCCTTTCCATACCGCTGTCACGGAGCTTTTGCGCCGCATCGGCAAATGCGCCGACGCCCGGAAGAATGAGCTTGTCGGCAGATTTTATTTCTTCAATATCGGAGGTTACAGCCGCCTGTGCACCTATGCTTGACAAGGACGAACACAGGGAAAAAAGGTTGCCGACTCCGTAGTCAATTATCGCTATCATCAAAGCAACCCCTTCGTTGACGGAATTTCATCGGCAAATTTTCTGTCGATGCTTACAGCCGTGCGCAGACTTCTTGCAACCGATTTAAACGAACCCTCAATGATATGATGAGAATTGCTGCCGGCAAGCCGGCGAATATGAAGAGTTATACCTGCATCGCACGCAAAGGCACGCCAAAATTCCTCGACAAGCTCGGTATCAAAATCACCGACCTTCTCAGTCGGAATTTCAAGAGAATAATAAAGTCCGCCCCTGCCCGAAATATCAACGGCAGAGAGAATCAGCGACTCATCCATCGGCAGGGTCGTATCGCCGTAACGGACTATGCCCTTTTTGTCGCCGAGAGCCTCTTTGAATGCCTTGCCGAAACTTATTCCGATATCCTCAACTGTGTGGTGGTAGTCAACATACGTGTCGCCTTCGCACTTCACCGCAAGGTCGAATCTGCCGTGACGTGCAAAAAGATTCAGCATATGGTCAAGAAAACCGCAGCCCGTTGCAACGTCTGCCTTGCCGCTTCCGTCAAGGTCAATGCTCAAGCGGATATCCGTTTCATTTGCTTCAGCAATCAACTCGTCATACCGCTTCGCTTGTTGTGCGATTTCATACGATGATAGTACACGCGTGACGGAGTTCGCTTCAATCAGCATCATCTCCTGTTCTGTCGGATTTTCCGCTGTGATTACTACAGCTGGAATCTTGCTGTATTGTTCATCTCCAGTTTCGCTAAGCAACTGACCAATCGCTCTCCACCGACGCTCTCCGGAAATAATTATTCCCAGCTCTGTCACTGCGATCGGATGTAGCAACCCATGTTCTTTGATAGACTCTTTCAAATCCATCAAGTCCGTTGTGTCATAAAAGTTTTCAGAATTCGGGATTAATCGCGCAATCGGAAGTTCTACAATCTGCGTGTCCAAAGTGGACACGTTTTTGTGTCCAACAGGCTTGCATAAATCAACAAGCTCTTTAATCTCTTTATTCATCTCCGCCATTCCCCTCTATTCTCTTCATTTTTTTGCAAATCTGTTCGTAGTTGCGAACCATATCAGCAATTATTCCCGGTTCTAGCCCTGTATTTTCATATTGCGCCAGCCGAGCGATCAGCTCGTCTTTCTTTGCCTGCGACCAATATCCGCTCTTAATACCATTTGTTCGTTCATGTGTCAATCTGTTCATGTTCGTCCCTTTCTATTTTGCATCCATCGTAACTCCACTCATTTAACAGTGAGTTCAAGATCATCAAGTCCACCTTGAGCTCTGTTAAATACGCTTTGCGGAGCGTATCATGAAGTTTTCTTTCCTTGCCACAGCAAACGTTTGCATGGGTTCGAGCTTTTTTTACGAAGTCTAAGCATTTAAAGATTTCTTCCATCTTTTTTGTGTAGTTGTATTTTTCCTTCATTTTCACTTTTCGCTCAACCTCCGCAGCCACCTGTTTTCCTTTTTTTCTCGGATATTCGCAACCTCTTCCCAGTCGCGGATCTCAAGCAATTCACTCAAGCACACGAAAACATCGGCGACTTCCTCGATCAGATTGTTGCGGGCGTCGGCATATGATGTCGGCGTCGGGTTGTCGTTCGTCAGCGTCCGGCGCTCTTTCAGCGCCGCCTGCGCAAGTTTTGCGCTCTCTTCCGCCAGCTGGCAAAGCAGCTCAGCCTGCGTTAAGTAGTCTTTTACCCTTGTCTTCATGTCAGTTCTCCTTGTTCTTTCTCGCGTTCGTCTGGCAATGCATCCCATGCAAATACTCTGCATGTAAAACTGTATCCGTGCAAACCATCCGATCGCCCTGTACCCTCCGGACGCATATGGTTTATCTCAAGGTCCAGCAACGCCGCCGGAATCTCTGTAAGCAGCACTCCAACCGACCTTGCCTTTTCTCTTGTTGTGCATTCATCGAGCTGGGAGTGCTGTATAGTGCGGTTGATAAAAACGTATTTACGCCCGCCGTCATCGTATACGCTCCCGCCTTCCGCCTCGCACTGATAGCGGCAATACACATACGGCTTTACATCTTTGCCGATAATGTACTTCGCAACAAACCGCCCTTGTAAATCCCTTATCGTCGCGCGTATCCACGCGACAGTCCAGTCGGCATCTAAAACATCTCTGATTGTCACGTATTCACCTCCAGCCGCAGCTCTGTAGCTTCCATAATACGAGCAACAGCCCCTCAGGGGCTGGGCTCTTGGCTTAGTTATATTTCTTGCAGTTTGTAACGTTTCTGCAGTTGATCTTGCTGATATCGTAATTTTGATGGCCGCTTGCCCGAAAGGCTTCAAGTGCAAGAGACTTTGCTTCTTCCTTGGTCTCGGCAAAAACCAGAAATGTCCGTGTACCCCAGGTACCGATTCCAACCGAAAACTTGGTGCCTTTGTAGGCCTTGCCTACGGCAATCGCTGCGGCGTTTTTTGCTTTCCATTCTTCGCTGTCCATCCAAGTGGTGTATTCATATACTCTTGTCATTGTTTTGTCCTCCGTTTGTTTTGTTGTGTGTATATTCGCTCTAAAGCGGATATATATCAAGTCATATCGGAGATATAAACTACACAAAGATCTAAGAAGGAAGTTGTGTGCATTATCGCTGAATGCTGTAAGGAATTGCATCACTTATCTTCCCGTTTCTGTCCATCGCGAAAAGCAGAGGAACCTTTCAGATTTTTAAGCAGTGTCTTTCTTTCCGACTTGTATTCGTTCCCGATAAATCCCAATCGAAGCAGGAAGCATCTGAAGGCATAGCGCTCGTTTTCCACTTCACGCTCGGAAGCGGTTACCCGCTTCATATCTCTTGAAAGAGCTGCCAGTCTTGTGATAAACACGCTGACGGCTCTGATCATTTCCGGGTCAGGCAGCGTATCGAACCAAGGAAAACAAACCACATCGTCCTTGATTTCAACATCTAGATTACTTGCACCGGTCGCCTTCTTAATTAGCGATGCCTTGCCGGCAATCATTTTCTCCATCAGTCCTAGTTCAAAATCCGAAATACTGCTCTTGGGAATTTGAATGCACAGACCTTCTTCAACAGGTTCGCTCTTGTCCGGCTCGATGCTTGCTATCTGAAAGTCTTCTGCGGCGAAGCCTGCATCAGCAAGTCTCTTCACCAAGAGCTTTGCCGCTGAAACGTCAGTGCTCTCAGCCCACTGTAAGGTACCTTCCTTGGGGATGGTGTAGCCGGCAACCATGTAGGCGCAGGACGGGACTTTTTTGTAGATTGCCTTTTCACCAGTGATATTCTCAATAGCCTTAACCAGTGCTTTTCTGGCCGGACCGTGCAAGTTGTACTGAACTTCCATAATGAAGCCTCCTTTGATTTGGTATACACATGTTCGCTCTAAAGCGCAGATATATCAAGCAAATTCGGCAGTATAAATATGACAAATCTACATCCGTTTATTCGTGATAATTATACCTATTCAAGCTGAGCCAGTCGTTCTTTTAGCGCATTAAAAAATGCTCTGCTTCTGAGAGAGGTATTGCCGGCTTGCAGCCATTCCTCTTCAAAATCAAAGCGTCTTTCTAGTTCCAGAACAGAATAATCCGATCGGAACTTTCGCCACGTCATGCTATCCCACTTTTTCAATTGTTCCCACAGTGCCGGAAAATGCCGATAGAGCTCCCGCAGTTCTGACAAAGACTGCAGTGGGCAACACCAACAAGATACGCGGTTGAAATAGTTATATAGGCCAGACCAATCATAGCCGCGTTTTTTACAGTACTGAAGGCAATCTTCCTCTGTCATTTTCCAATTGACCAATGGAGCTCGCATATTATCGCGCAGGTTGCACTTGCGTTCCAACCGGTAGTCTTCGTCTGCTGCTATTCCCACATATTCGATAATGTCATACGAAGCTTTGAGCTTGTCAAAGAACCGCTCTCTAGGGCGGTTTTTCAAAATCTGAGTACACCATCGCGTTTTCGGACCTGCCCAACTGTACCCGACACAGTTCAAACCGTAACGCTGTGCAAAAAGGGAGCTCTTTTTTCGTTCAACCGGGTGTACTGCAAAATAATATTCAAAGTTCTTTTCAGGATGGAGCCGAACAATCTTCCTGCCAATTTTCTTTTCGACTTTATCAATATGGTCGTACATTTCCGGAAACTCCAGCCCGGTATCACAGAACAAGATGACATCCACACGCATGCCTTCCTCCAGCATACGAAGCAGCATAGCTGTTGAGTCTTTGCCGCCGGAAAAAGAAACAACATGGAGCTTAGGCTTCATCTGTAATCTCCTCCAACCCAGAATACTTGTATTCCTTACCGTTCCGCAGAACGCTGACCTTCTCATCCGTGCCGGCCAGCTCGATGTATCTGCGAACAATGACGTCGCAGAACTTCTAGTCCAGTTCAATGGTGCAGCAGATTCGGTCGGTCTGCTCACAGGCGATGAGTGTGGAGCCAGAGCCGCCGAAGGGGTCGAGAACCACGGAGTTTGCCATAGAGCTGTTTTGGATGGGATAGACCAGAAGCGGGATAGGCTTCATAGTGGGATGATCGCCGTTCTTCTTGGGCTTGTCGAACTCCCAGATGGTGGACTCCTTTCGTCCCGTGTACCACTGGTGCTTGCCTTTCTTCTTCCAACCATAAAGGCACGGCTCATGCTGCCACTGGTAGGGACTGCGGCCCAGCACCAGAGCATTCTTTTTCCAGATACAGCACCCGGACAGGTAGAACCCGGCATCCTTGAATGCCTTTCTAAAGTTCAGCCCTTCCGTATCAGCATGGAAGATGTAGATGGAACCGTCATCTGCCAGATGACCATGCATCTGCTTGAACGCTGCCAGCAGGAACTCGTAGAATTCCGAGTCGCCCATGTTGTGATGCTGGGCA
>OQVO01000269.1_pt1 | contig 16965 bp, 14 predicted proteins | sample 1691511 | NCBI WGS metagenome assembly OQVO01 (sample SAMN03418254, study PRJEB22391) | human gut metagenome | biome: human-gut; feature: organic feature; material: feces | host: Homo sapiens | place: Tanzania | collected 2013-01 | reverse complement strand
TTGTCAGCATCTACCCGTTTCTCTGATTCAAAGTGGCTATGGTTTTCTACAATTGTTCTCTTCTTACCCCCTAATATGTCACCTATACTGAAGCAATTATTAATTTCACTTTTAGAATATCCATGTCCGATTCAGTAATTGTATAACCCATATCTTGTAAGAGTTGAGCAGAGGCAATTAATAAATCTGTAGTGTTTGTGGTATCAAACACCCGCGTCTCTACATTTCTCCGTGCCAAATAATTAGCATCAGGAATATAAAGATTTTTATAGGATGTACAAGCGGATAAAAGACATCCGGCCATTAAAATACAAATAATCTTTTTCATATACTAGAAACTAGATGAGCGATAGGCAAAATCACGGACTTTGCTTTGTTCATCAAATTTAACAATAATAGTTAAAGTACGTTGAGAAGTTCTGGCAGAAGCTTTGCTTCCCCCCGCCCCAACAAGCAGAAGCCAAACACCTTTAGAAGATGCGCTCCCATCAACTTGCGTAGACATGCGGTCATAAACCCAGGTTTCGCGCCGTTGGTCATCGGTGGTAACCATATTCGGACTACCCAACACTTCCACTACCTCTGCCGACGACATACCTATTTTAATTTCTCTTTGGGCTTTGGCAACAGTCAATTTTTCATTATTTTCTATGGTATTTCCCGTTGCACAGCCAACCAATCCCAAAAGGCATACAAACAAGGTGAATATCACACACAATCGCAGCTTTGTTTTCATAATAAACCTCCCATCAAAGCAGATAGTCTTATTATAGTAAAAGCATATTAATAAAATCTATATTTTTTATTTTACCACATTATATCTCATGACAAAACAGTCTAAATGACAAGAACATGCCCCGCGTTTGCGGGGCTTAAATCATTTTACCAACTCATCGCTAATCAATTCCGCCTGCTCTAAAACACGCTCTGTGGCGGCTTGCCGCTGGTCCGGAGGATAGTTGTACTTACGCAAAATACGCTTAACGTGAAGCATAATTTGGGCTTTCACGCTCTCGCGCTTGCTCCAATCCACCTTTACGGATTTGCGCAGGTAATTGGTCAATTCCTGGGCGATTTGTTTTAGCACATCATCCCCTAGTTCCCGCACGGCCGATTCATTCTCTTCTAGTGCGTTATAAAATGCAAGTTCTTTCTCGGAAAGGCCCAAATCTTCGCCCTGTTTTACGGCCGCGTTCATCTCTTTGGCCAGGGTCAGCAATTCTTCAATCACTTGGCTAGTCTGCAGAGAACCGTTATTGTATTTGTTGACGGTTTCTTTTAGTTTTTCCGAAAATTTGCGTAGTTGCGGCAAGTTTAACTTAAACTGACTCTTAATCTTTCCTTCTAATAGCCGTTTAAGCAGTTCTGCCGCCAAGTTCTTTTGCGGCATTTGTTTTATTTTGTCTAAAAATTGTTCATCCACAAGTGATAAATTCGGTTTACCCATCCCTGCGGCTTCAAAAATATCAATCGGTTTTGCGGTAATCACAGCTTGAGAAACTAATGTGTCTAATATAGATTTCCAATCTTTTAATTTGTGTGCTGTATTTATTTTCTTATTCATAGCCGAACGAATAAGTCCCAAAAAAGCTAGTTCATCTGTCAGTTTTGCGGCTTCCGGCAAACTTTGGCACAAGCCGTATGCTTTTTGAGCGGCTAGCACATTATCACAAAAATCTTTCTGAGCCGTTTCCCGATTGGGAGCATGCGCCAAAATATAATCCCAAGCAAGCGGCACTAATTCGTACGCATCCGTCTCAAAACGGCTATAATCAAACCCTTTCAAAAACGCACGGCAAACATCCATATAAGACTGCAACAATTCATAAGCGCGTTTAATATCCACCGCCACATCCCCGCGCCCACCGCCTTGGGTATAATCACGCACAGCCTGTTCCAATGCCCGAGCCATACCGATATAATCCACCACAAGCCCTGCCGTTTTGCCTGTAAACACGCGGTTTACGCGGCTAATGGCCTGTATCAAGTTATGGGCGCGGATAGGTTTATCCATATACATCGTGTGCAAACTAGGCACATCAAATCCCGTCAGCCACATATCGCACACAATTACCAATTTCATGGGGTCGTTGGGGTCTTTCATACGGTTTTCAATTTCGGTTTTTACGGCGTCGTTGTAAATATGCGGTTGAAAATTGGCGGGGTCAGCGGCACTGCCTGTCATAATTACTTTGATAAACCCTTTTTTCGGGTCGTCCGAGTGCCACTCAGGGCGGATTTTAACAATTTGGTCGTACAAGTCCACGGCAATTTTGCGGCTCATACACACAATCATACCTTTGCCGTCTAACGATTTAAGCCGCTTTTCAAAATGAGCCACAATATCAGCGGCCAATAATTCAAGCCGTTCCGGCAGTCCGGCCAGTTTTTCAACGGTAATCCACTCAGCCTGTGCTTTCTCGTTATCATCCATATCTTTCATGAGCTGGGCGGCTTTTTCGTCTAAATGTTGCAGGATGGCCTCGCGCGTATTTAATTGGATATGCCGTGCTTCGTAATAAATCGGCACGGTGGCGCCGTCACGGATAGCGTCTTGCATATCATATATATCCACATACGCACCAAACACGGCTTGCGTATCCCGGTCCCCTTCGGATACAGGCGTTCCCGTAAAACCTACAAAGCACGCATTGGGCAGTCCGTCACGCAAGTATTTGGCATAGCCGTATTTAAGTTTACCTGTTTTGAAATTAGCCCCAAAGCCATATTGGGTGCGGTGGGCCTCGTCGGAAATTACCACAATGTTAGAACGGTCCGAAAGCATCGGGTAGGTATCCTCGCCGTTTTCCGGCAAGAACTTCTGCATGGTGGTAAAAATCACGCCGCCGCTCGGTTTATTTTTAAGGAGTGTTTGTAATGTTTCGCGGCTTTCGGCGGCCACAGGGGCTAGTTCGGGCACACATTGGGCAAACGTGTTAAAAAGTTGGGTGTCTAGTTCGTTGCGGTCGGTCACCATCACAATCGTGGGGTTTTTCATAGCGGGCGAGCGCATAATTTTGTGCGCAATACACACCATGGATAAACTCTTGCCCGAGCCGGTAGTATGCCACACCACGCCGCCTTTGTTGCTATGCGCATTTAAGGCACGCAAAACACTTTCTACCGTCTTGCGCCCTGCAAAAAACTGGTGGTAGCCCGCAATCTTTTTAATCGTTTTGGACTTATCGGCTTCAAACACCACAAAGTATTGCAAAAAATCCAATAGTTGGGCTTTGTCAAAAAATCCTTTGATTAAAATTTCGGCTTCGTGTTCGGTTTCTTGGGTGCGTTTTTCTCCGTGTAAGGTGCGCCAGGGCATATAACGCTCTTCATTGGCGGAAAGCGAGCCAATCCGTGCTACTACCCCGTCGGACAAAATACACGCTAAATTATAATTGAACAAATCGGGGATGTCCGTTTTATAGGTTTGGATTTGGTTATATGCGGCCGAAACATCCGTTTTTTCATTAGACGGGTTTTTGAGTTCCACTACGGCAATAGGCAGACCGTTCAAAAACACCACAATATCCGGGCGGCGCAAGTTGACGGGGCCTTGAACAGCAAATTGGTTGACGGCTAGAAATTCGTTATTTTCGGGGTTGTTAAAATCAACAATTTTTACATCGGTGGCTGTATCTTCGCCCGTAGCGGTTTTGTGGCAGATTTTAATGCCGTCTGTAAGGTAATGATAAATGGTTTCGTTGCGGGCGATTAACGTGGCTTCGGACGGATTGGCTAGCAGTTGGTATGCCTCGTCCAGTACTGCTTGCGGCACGCCCGGATTTAAGCAGACAAGCGCGTTTTTGACGTTTTGCGGCAAAATAACTTGGCGAACATCCCCCCGCAACGGATTAACACCTTCGGGCAAAATATCCGGCCCAAACACAGTTTGATAGCCGATTTGCCGGAAGTACGCCATACAGTAGTTTTCAAGGTCTTGTTCGTTTAATAAGGTCATAGGTTAATTAATTTTTTTACTAAATCATCAATTTCTTTTTTCCGCTTTACATTATCTTTAATCAAAACACAAAACAAAAGAAGTTGATATAATTCATCATACCACTTTTCTAATTCTTTATTGGGCATATCAACTACAAACTGCTTTTTATCCTTGCCAGATTTATTATTGTGTCGAAGATTTAAATTATTAAGCAAAAATGTTGCTTTTTTAAAGTAGTCGGTAAAACCATCTATGGGGTTTTTTAATAGTGGTTCGTACTCGTTAGCAATAGATAAAAGTAATTGTCTTTTTCCTTCTAAATCTCCTCTTAAAGAGTTATGATTATATTTAAGAATAGCAGAAGCAATATGCTCTTTATCCGTTATTTCTGCAACAGCCGTAGCCGCCGGATTTTTTGGCACTAAAATTACTTTTTCATCTTGGGCAAAAACCTTCTTTTCATAGTTCAAGTGTTCTAGCAGAATATCTATGTTTTTTAACAACATAGGATATGCCGGCGGACAAGAAAATTGCATATTATGGGAAAAATTTAATTTTTCGTCTACCATCCGCAAAACATTGATATAATACTCTAATCCCCTAATAATATCCATATTATTAGAAAAGGAATTAGGAATATTTAAATCGGCTTTCATTTCTGCACAAGAAAGATACGGCCCACGTTGCTTCCATTTTGGGAAGCAATTCCACTCAAAAAGTTGCTCAATACTACATATTCCGCTTTGAAAATTTAAAGGATTAGTTGCTGTTATTTCGATGGATAAAAATAACTCAGCAATTTTATTCATTTCCTTAACAATATTATATTTTTCAGACAGCAATTCAAAAATATTCTTTCTAGCCATACTTACACTCTTATTTTGCCGGAAATTAAACGCGGTAAAAGCGTGTTGCGCAACTCCGTTAAAGTTTGAATTTGTTTGTTATTTAAGATTATTTTACTTAATATTACGCCAAAAATCTTATCCATTTTATCTAGGAAAGCAGCCGAAGGACAAACCACTTTTGCTTGGTCTAAATGTTTGCGTTGGATATGCCCCATTGTGGTGGCTTTATCAGCCGCAATTTCTTGAAACATGGGCAAATAGTGGTTTACCCACAAATAATAAAACCATTTTGGATAACCATTAGAAAATACTTTAAAAAGGTGTTGGTTGAGTGCGCCTTTTTCACCCGACCAAACCTTTACCATCAGGCTACCCGACCACGAAAACAAAATATCCCCATTGTGTACAATGTATTCTGTTGGTAAGTTGGTATTAGCCTTATCGGTTGAAGTGGATATTCCATTGCGTAGTTCTGCAATTTTGATAACGGGCAAAAAATCTTCTTCCGCTCGTGCTGGGTATTTTTGTAATGCTAATCCATTTAGAAAAGTGGCAATTTTAGAAAGTGGTTTCACTTCCCAGCCGGAGGGGATGGGGCCAAGCGGGGAATCAGCAAAACTGGACGGGAATAAATCGTAAAGTTCCTCCGTCAAGTGATACTCCCGCATGATATCGGCTTTGGGAAGTCCTTTTTGTTTGGCGCGGACGACGTCAAAATCCACAAACCAACTCTTAAAGAGGGCCTTTGCCATATCTTCCAGCGTTTTATTTTGCTTTTGCAGTAGTTCAATTTTATCATCCAACGAACCTAATATTTCCGCAATCCGCTTTTGCTCCTCTAGCGAGGGTAAATTAACCGGATATTGTAAAATTTGTTTTCTGTCGCCACGAGGCATTTTTGTACCTTTTGCCCCAGTCATGACATACGCAAAGAAATTGTCATCAGCAAGCGTATAATATAAGTAGCGACTATTCACCCCTTCGTTAGCGTGAAAAACAATAACATCATTAGATGCTGCACCATCTACGGTAGCGTGCCAAATTTTTTTGAAATAGGGCCTAATATTTGAAACTAATACATCCCCTTTGTGATATATAGAAACATTACCTGAATTTGGCAACGAGGAAGCGGCAACAATGCCACCTTTATCGGGTAACATATTTTCAGTAGAAATGTAGTTAGATGTTATATCACTACAACTAATTTTTGTAGTAGTTGTAGTAGCAACATCCCCTAATTTACATTTTTTCCAATTATTTATTGTCATAACAAGTTAAGATTTTTAATTGTGCATTTTGTTAATTGCTCAATTTGTTCAATATTCAATGTAATAATAAATTTCTGGTTTTTATTTTTAATATCATTATCCGAAAATTCTATACTTGAAATTTGCATTTTTCCATCATGTTCTTCGTTCCTAAAATCTAATCTTCCATGAGAAAGGGCATTTCTTAAATGATATAAGATGTTGTTAAAGGTTGGCTCTTTTCGCTTTCCTTTATAGGTGTTTGTTGTAATTGCGTTTTGTAAATCTTCAAGCAAAATAGGGCAAATATCAGTATCCATAATAAGACCATCTCCGTATTGTTGAGGGAGAATTATCAACCCTAAAAAAGAATTTACTAATTGGGTAACCTCGTACACCTCTTGACCTTGTTTTTTAGCCTGTTGGATATACATTAAATTTGTTAAAGTACGATTAATAAAATCACTTAAAAAATCTTGTTCGTTGTATTTTGTCATTTTTTTGTTTTTCTCAATTATTTTTGCTTATAATCTAATATTTTTTTGAATTTATCAAATCTCAATCCATCTTTAACAATATGCTTACGATACACAAGAAAACTTTGTTTGTTAAAATCTACGAGTCGATTAAACGCAGCTGATATCCGAATCGTATTTGTAGTTAAAAAAGGTCGCGGCCTTCCAAGCGCCCCATATAATGCCGCCTAAAACCAATCCACTAGAAATTAAATCTATAATGCTTTTTGCTAATTCCATTTTAATTCTGTTTCCACCCTAATTTTGCCAAATTCTCTTTTATTTTCGCGTCCAGTTTCGCGCTTTCTGTCATTTGTTTCGTCAACTCCGCTGTCAGGCGTGCCATTTTGGCGGAAAATGCTTCGTCGTCTTCGTGGGTTTCCGCTACGCCTACATAGCGGCCGGGAGTGAGGACGTAATCGTTGGCTTTGATTTCGTCCAACGTGGCGGACTTACAAAAGCCCTTTACGTCCGCATACGCTTTACCTTCGGGTGCAAATTCATCACCGCGCCAAGCGTGGTAAGTATCGGCTATTTTAGCAATATCCGCATCTGTAAATTCACGGAGTGTTCTATCGGCCATAAAACCCAAGTTGCGCGCGTCAATAAATAGCACTTCGCCTTTGCGTTTTTTCTGCTTGCGCAAGAACCATAAACACACCGGAATTTGCGTATTAAAAAATAACTGCCCCGGTAAAGCTACCATACATTCCACTAAATCGTTTTCCAGTAAGCGTTGGCGGATTTCTCCTTCGCCGCCGGTATTGGAACTCATAGAGCCGTTGGCAAGTACCGTCCCCATTACACCTGTGGGAGCCAAGTGCGAGAGCATGTGCTGAATCCACGCGTAGTTAGCATTACCCGCAGGCGGAATACCGTATTGCCAGCGCGGGTCCTTTGTCAGCTTCTCGCCGCCCCAATCGGAAATGTTAAACGGCGGGTTTGCCAAAATATAATCGGCGCGTAAATTGGGGTGTTGGTCATTGTGAAAGGTATCAGCCGGCTCTTGCCCTAAATTAAACTCAATGCCGCGAATAGCCAAATTCATAGCGGCTAAACGCCAAGTCGTCGGGTTGCTTTCTTGCCCGTAAATAGACAGGTTGCCTGTGCCTTGGTGGAGTTGGACGAAGCGTTCGCTCTGCACGAACATACCGCCCGAACCACAACAAGGGTCATAGACTTTGTGGTTTTCGGTTGGGGCCATGATAGCCACCATTGTTTTAACCACAGAAGCCGCTGTGTAGAATTGGCCGCCGCGCTTGCCTTCCGCATCCGCAAACATACCTAAAAAGTATTCGTACACTTCGCCCAGCGCGTCCGGCGCGGTTTGGCCGTTTTCAAAGCCAATGGTGGAAATGGTGTTAATTAAATCCGCCAAGCGGCCTTGCGGTAAGGAAAGGCGGGCATAGTTTTTGTTCAAAATGTTTTTAAGTTTAGGGTTTTCTTTTTCAATGGATAACATGGCGTCGTCAATGAGTTTGCCGATGTTGGGCTGTGGAGCGTTATCGCGCAAGAATTCCCAGCGGGCCCCGTTAGGAACCCAAAATGCGTTATGCTCGGTGCAGTAGTCGCGCATGTCCTCGTCAATGTATTGCGGGTTGTTTTTGTAGTATTCGTCCTCTTGCATTTTGTTGCGCAAGGCAGAGAAAGAATCCGAAATGTATTTCAAAAAGATAAGGCCGAGTACAACGTGTTTATATTCGGCGGCATCCATATTGGAGCGGAGTTGGTCGGCGGTTTTCCAGAGTTTTTGTTTGGTGGCGTTATCCATAAAAAGTCCTAATAAAAGTATATATTTTTAACTATACTAAATAGAATGCATGGGATACAATGTGATATATTTTTGTTGAAAAACGGCGCTATTTACTGTTTGACTTCTTTCCCCTATAAGAGCGTATATGTACATACGAGGGAAACCGCCTCGGTAAAACCTAAAACTTATAGGATAGAAGTTATGAATAAAAAAGTCACTAAAACCCCTACACAAAAAACAACCCGCCGGAGTTTCCGACGGGTTGTTTATATGGGTTATTTTTTTTCTTCTTGCCAGTGGCGTTCCATTTCTTTCATAAAGGAATAGTCACTTTGGGCTTGCGGGGCTTCGGCCACCTGCCCGGACGCCCCGTTTGGGGCATTATCTGCCCCCTCTTTCAACTCTTTATTAGGGGAGTCCGTTTCCTTACCGTTCTTTTTTGGGGGCTCGCCCGCTTTTTTTACCACTTGACCCTTTTGGGCCGCATTGGCAGGGGTTTGCGCGTTGGAGGGCTCTTGCGAGCCGCCAAACGCATAGCGGCCTACCGCACGCCGGGGTTTATTTTGTAATCTACAAATTATAACCCCTCAATAGGTCTTTTTTCCAATGGAAGCAGCGAACATACTTCATGGGAAAGTTGTTGACAGTTTTCCTTCCACTGCCTAAACTGGAAGCATTGGGTTTGGATTTTTTGATATTTGATTTGCTCTTGTTGTACTTTGGCCTGTATATCGGTCAAATAACCATAGCATTGTTTCAAAAATTGGGAAGAATCAATGAATGTTAAAATTTCTGCCTTATTGTCATTAAAATTTTCCACCATTTTCTTTTTAGTATCTTTTAGGGCTTTTTCCCTTTTATGCTGGTTCCACAATTGCCAAGCGTTTAAGGCAATGCCCAACACGCTTAAAAAAGCTCCTCCGTATTTAGCAATATCTCCCGCTAAATTGACAGCACCCCAAGGCTGGAATTTGAAACTAGGAGCAATAAAATCCCGTGCAACCAGTATGGTTTGGTTATTTACCCCGGAAACCCACTTTCCGGCAACATCCAGGCCGGGTTGTCCATACTTCTGTAAGAAATCATTAAATGTACTGCTTTCATTGTTAAAACGAGTTTCAACTCTTTGCAATTCTACACGAGCAGAATCGGCATAGTCAGAAAATATATTTTTTACGCGCGTTTGCACATTGACGCCTTTGTTGCCTACTTCACGAACTAAAAAATCATCAATCGTATCCAAACCCAAGCCCTGTGTTTGCAAAATCATTCCATCAAAATAGTGAATAATGCGTTCTCGCAGTTCCTTTTTATCCGCCTCTATTCTGGCTTCTGCTTGCTGTTTGGCCGCTAGCATTTCCTCACACATTTTTTTCATGCGGTCCGCTTGAAACGCCGCCTCCTCAAATTTTTTAGTAGCTTTTGGAAGCACGATATGCATTACATCCCGCAAAATACTGCCTTGCGTTTGCAACATAATGGCACGCTCCCCCCCTTGCTGGGCTATAACCTCTTTGGTGGCTGTTTGCAAATTAGCTATGTGTGAAATTTGATTATAAACATCTAAATGTTGCTGCCAGTAGCCAAAACCTCTATTTTCAGGATTAGCCGCCAGTGCCACAACGGGTATTTTTTGCACTTGCGTAGCCGTCAAGGCGGGGAATATATCTTGCAACCGTTGGCGCACATTGGCTTGTTTAATTTGTAGTAGTTGGTTAAATTCCTGTTCATCTTCCATATCGGCTACTTCATCAAATTTAGCCAATACAAACACCGCTCTGTCCAGCAAGTTTAAGGTGCTAAACAACCAAGTTAATTCTTCTTCATGGGCTTGTTTGATAGGATTGGTGGAATCCATTAAGTATACAATTAAATCGGCGCGGCTTACATAGTCGCGGGTGATATCTTTATAATATTTCCCATTTTCTTTTTGTTTGTATCCGTACAACCCGGGAGTATCCACTAATTCGCAATAATCTGTTTGATAGGTTTTAATTTCGTTAGAAGATTCCTGTGCCGCGATTTTGAACTCGCTCACTGCCGCAGGGTCAATCCGGCCCAACCAAGCAGCCATTAAGGTACTTTTCCCCTCGGAAAAGCCCCCGGTAAACACAATGCTTAATTTGCGGTTGACTGTTTTTGCCTTTTCTTGTAATTGGATTATTTTTTCTTGCAATTCCGGAGAGATTTCTACCTCCAGCTCTTTCCCTTGTTGCAAAAGCGCCTCCACCTTTTTTATTTGCTCCCCGGTTTTGGCTTGCTCCTGGGACCAGTATTGTTCCGTTTGGTTATTTATTTTCGTCATAGGTTCTCCTTGTTAATTCATCAGCTTGCACACGCAAAAAACTTATAAATTTTTCTATTCGGTCCCGCTGCATTTGAAACGGAACCGGGATTTCATGTACAGTTTCTTCAATAATAGCCGCTTGCTGAATAACAGTTTGTATGTAATTTTCTAATTTTTCTTTAATTTCATTTCGTAAGGCATCCTCTACTTGGTTCAGGGCTTTGTCTACGGCGTTCCTTTGGCGGGATTTCTTTCCCAATACGGTCAATCCTATATAAATTAACCCCATTATTCCTCCAATAATGGCCCCAATAGGTCCAGCAAGAGCCCACCCCTTTGCAGTAGTCGCGATTCCACCTACAATACTAGCGGTAGAACCAACGGCCACCAGTATCTTTCCCTTTGTCCAAGGATTAGATACGGTCACGGATTGAATCGTCACAGAAACTTGCATTTTTTTGTTTATTTGTTTGCAACAGAAATCCAAATTGTCACACAATCTATCCCAAATATCATTTAATTTTTTTTCATATTGCGCATAATTTTTCCCTATTTCTTCTTGAATATGACTCAATACGCGCCGGGTATTGTTAGCTAACTGCTTTTTAACCATGGCTTCCATATTCTCCGAAGAAACGCCAATTTTTATCCGCTCGTAACAATTCTTACGGGTATCATTTATAATCGTTTCTGCCGCTCCGCCACGCTGCCGCCGGATAAACGCAACTAAATTATTCGTTTCGTTTTTTATTTCTTTACTTGCTTTTTCCGCTTCATTTTTGGCAACATCATACATCTCTTTAGTAGATTTACTATACATTTGGACGATGTTAGCAGTATCCTGCAAAACACAATAGACTTTATGAACATTTGCTTTTTCTATTTTTGCAACGTCAGACTGTTTGATTAAAAAGTCAGCAAATGCCTGCAGTTTGCTTTTCTGCACCAACTCTTCAGGTTTACATTGTTTGAAAAACTTTTCCTGTTTATTTTTAGTGCTTGCACGCTCTATGCACTGTGCTACCCCCAAAAAAGCCGGTTGCGCACTTAAGGTAAAATGCCCTTTATAATGTGCTTGCAAGTGTTGCTTTAAGCACTGTTCTGTTTCCGTAAGCGCCGGGGCACTGGAAGCATCTTCTAATGGAAAGGAAAGAGAAGAAGCATTAGTTATTCTTTTATTCCAAATAAAATATACTTCTGCCTGGTCGTTTAGATGTTTTTTTATTTTTTCCAATGTTCCCTCTTGTTGAGCATCTCCTTTTTGCGGTGGGGTATTCTTGGAAGAAATATAAAAAACGGCATGGGCTTGGTGTAAACTGCTTAAAATAACATCTCTTACCTCATTCTCACGTCCCTCTATACCGGGCAAATCTAGTAAGCGAAAAGTAGTATTATCCACACAAAATTGATAGGCAGTAGTGTGCCTTGTATAATCCGGGCGGCCGTCCCCAATAATAGCTCCGTCTTGGCAGGCACTCAACGCTTGTGAATCTTTTGCCAGTTCTTCCTTTAGCGTTTTTAACTGCGCACGGGAACTAATTTGTTGTTTATCTAATGCCTGTATAGTATCCTCAAACACTTGCTGTTGCTTGTGCAAAGCGGATTGATTTTCATTATATTTTTGCAGTAAATTGTTCCGTTCAGTTTCCTTATTGTTTATCTCTTTTTTCATCTTAAAATAAGTCACTGGATGCAACAGGCTCATTTGTGTTTTATAGCCGGCAATAGCTTCTTGCAAGGCTTGCTGTTGTTGCTGAAAAGAGACCTTGGCCTGTTGCTGTTGTTGCGATAGGGATGTGATTTGTTGCTGTTGTTGGGCACGCTCACTATCCAATCTCTCCAAACTATCTTCTAATTGCTCTATTTGATTAGTTATAGATGCCACCATGTTAGTATAAGCAGCATATTTTTTTTGTTCTTGCAACTTTGTAGATTCTTGTAAAAGAAGCCGTAAACTTTCTATCAGCGTAGATTTGCCGGCATTAGTCTCCCCATAAAAAGCAAAAGTAAAAGTATCCCAATCGGCACAGTCAGCCAGCTTGCATACATCCGCAACCAACTGGTCCCGCCAAGTTATAATTTGATTCAGGCCGCCTAGCGCCTGCTCATAATGGTCATCATTTGATATATTTACTATTTCTTCCTGCAAATCTTTTACCAATAGCTCCACTTCATCAAGGATATTTCTATATAAAGAAAGGAATTGTCCTTTTTTACTTTGCGGAGGAAGTGTTTTTATAATTTGTAAAAGTTTAGTTTTCTCGGCAGACTCATTCTCTTTCACAACTTGTTTCAAGCGGGCCGCCCTCTTTATTTTCCAATCTTTTGGTTTTGTCAGTTTAAGTGGAGCGGGCACATAATCTTTTTTGGGTTTGTTTTTTGCAAAAGATTTTGCAAAAGATACACATATATACAGCACCAACGCCAAGCCTGCTATCCACCACTTATACAGCCAGAGCTTTTCCCCCAACAGCACGGCAAAGGCAAGCAACCCAATAATTAGATTCCAAAGCAATTCTCCCATGGTTTTTATTACATCCCATACCAAAGAACAAGCCAAGCACGCCGCATGCCACATTTGTACAATTAACCAACAACAGCCATCCCATAAACTTCCCAATAATGAAAATGCAAATTTAATAGCCATCCAACACCAACCTATTATTTTGAAAGGAATTTTACATAGAAAAACAAGAATGTCCCATCCAAGAGTAATAATAAACCAAATAGCCTTAAAAACAAAGGTAATACAAGACCAAATGATATTCCAAATAAAAGAAAAAAAGCCAGCACTCATGCCATTTACTCCAGCCGCTAACATATATTATTTCTCCTTATACATAATTAATTTATCAAATCTGTGCGACAATTCGGCTGTCGCATTACTTTGCGGGGGGCAGACGGATAAATAAAAAACGGCGCATTATGTGAGCCTTTAGAATAACCCATATAACCGCCGCCTATCCGTACACAAAAGGATATAAACAAGAACGATTATTTTGAGGATTCCAAAGTGCCGCCGGACGTGTCTGTCAGCTCTGCTTAGCCCCTAGCCAAGCTTCCTAAAATAATTTACTAATTCATAAGGGATACATCCCCTATGCAAATTTTAACATTATTGGTACAGAAAATAAAACAAAATATAATAAAATTTTATTATTCTACCTAAATTTACCCACATTTTATAGATGAACAAGCCGAGTAAAGGCCATTTTTGCCGGATTAGCTATATTGGGCGAATTTTTACTTATATTATAAGGATAAACCAAAGTTATAAAAAATCCCGGGCCGCCCAACAAGGCATGAACATCCCCCGCACTTATAAAAAATCCCGGGCCACCCCGATATTAGGCCATCCGCGGAGTAATAAAAATCCCCGGGGGCCGTTTACAGCGGGGCCGCCCGGGAATTTTTTATAAAAAACAACAATCTTATTTACACGCTTTGCAAGGTTGAGGGTGCGCGTTCAATAAAACGCGGACACATTAAATCATCCGCTTATTTACATGTTTCGCAAGGTATCGTCAACCGTTGCACCTCGTTCACATTCATTAAACAATCCGCTTATTTACACGCTTCGCAAGGTCTTTTGGCGTTTTCCACCGCGTACGTTTTGCGCATTTCATATTCTTCTTTTTTACCTTTGTTCCAGTTTTGCACCGGGCGCAAATAGCCCACCACGCGGCTGTATACTTCGCATTTAGAGCCTTTTACGGCGTTCAATTCCTGTTTCATATCGGAAAGTTTATTTTCAAGTACTTTTTTTTCTTGTGCGGTCATAGGGGTTCTCCTAAAAATTAAATTATTAAAATCCGTACATTTATTATAGCTTATTTTTGGCTTTAATAGTAATAATTCTTATTAGTGCGAGTTTTTAGCCAGAATTTTTAGACAGAATTTTTAGTTTTTCCGGGCGTATTTATTGTATTTTCCGGCTGTATTGCGCTATTTTCCCGGCGATTAACGCCTTTAGTTCGGCCGGCTCCTGCACCACAATATGCGGTATCCATTCCAAAATGGTGGGTATAATTTCTTCAAACCGCCCGACGGCGCACTCCAGCGTTAAAGGCCCCGCCGCGGCAGATTTAATTAACTTTTGTTTGGGGAAATACTCCCGCTGTTCAAAGTAGCAGGCAACCTCGCTATCTATGCTCAATTTAACGTGGTGGGTTCGGTTTTCTTCAAACCATACGGAAGCACTGTCTTGCAAGGTTTTTTCCAGCGTCTGCGGGCGGATAAAGGTGGAATTTTGCAGTTTTGCGCCCTTTATTTTGTCCAAACGCAATTTAAGGATGGTTTCATTTTTTCCGTAAGCCAACAAATACCAAAATCCGTTAAACCACGCTATTTTAAGCGGAGAAATGCTCCGGCCGGATAAGGGCGAATTTTCATATTGGATAATAATATGATTGCGCCCGCTGATGGCTTGTTCCAACGTCTTCATCAATTTAGGGTCTTTGAATGCTTGCCCTTTGGCAATTTTAATAAAAAAAGGATTTTCTTTATTTTCTTCTATTACTTTACTGCGCAATTCCCGGAAGGTATCCGCAAAGTTGCTGCCCAAACTGCGTGCCATTTCCCCCAGGAGCGCCAGCATGGCGGCTTCTTGTGCGCTCACGCGCATACGCTGCAAGCTGAACCCCTCCACAAAGCAATAAAACCCTTTTTTGGTATTGGCAAACGGGAACCCCGCCTCCTCCAATATCCGCAAATCCCGCTGAATGGTGCGGAGTGTCACATTCAAATCCCGGGCCATGGAAGAAACCGATATTTCCCCCTTATCCAACCCATTCAAAATATACATTAAACGGCTGATTTTGTTTAATGTTTCGTTTAGCATAAGTCTCCTTGGCGCAAATAGTGCGCAGGGGCCGGGCCGTTTTTGCCGTTGCCCGCTCCTGATATCATAGCATATCGGCGCGACAACAGCCGGTCGCGTTTTTTTTATTAAAATATATTTTTATAAGGGAGGCCGGGCGGCAGGTCGGCGGATAAATACCGCGTTTTTCCGCACCGCCCGGTTTTTATAAACTGCGGATAGCCCACGGTTTAGGATAGAGATTATTGGCGCGCTCGCCCAGGTTTTTCATAAAGCCGAGCGGCTGGTTTTGATAAGTGACCAACACAAACCCGCGCGGCACATTCGCGCCCAATACCAGGCTTTCCCGGTGCAAATACCGCCGGGCTAAATCTAACGGGAGTTCCACCCGCGGGAAGTCCGTTTCCCGGGTAGCCAGCGAAAGCGCCTGCCCGATAGAGGGGATAACGTCTTTGCCTTTTATTTCCGGTTGTGGGAGTCCGTCGGACAATAAGTGAATAAACGGATATTTTTTGATTTGCTCCCGCAACGCACCCGGCAGGGCGGCCACGGCGGAGCCGTCACTCTTTCTAAAGGGGCCTTTGTGCCGGGAACGCCAACGGCAAATTTTGCAGGATATTTGGCCGTGTTTGCGCCCGGGCGGCTTGCTGATTTACAGCACTTGCACGTTCAACACGCACGAAAACGAAGAAAACGTCCGCTGGTGCCGCCCGCAACAGGGTGGATTTCCCGCCGGGGGCGGCGCACAAATCAAGCGCGCTGACAGGCCCCGTAATCCAATGCCGCAAGACGTGGTCCAAAAACAGAGAGCCTGCCTCTTGCACATAATACACTCCGGCGTGAAAGCGCGGGTCGCGCGTAAAGAGCGGGCGCTCTTTCAACCAAAAGGCCCCCTCGCACCACGGCACCGGCTCGGCCTGTGGGAAAAGGGCTTCGCCCTTGGCTTTCCACGGGTTGAAGCGCACACTTACCGCCGCCTCCTGCACAAAAGACTGCTCAAACCGCTCCCAACGCTGGGAGCCAAATAAATTAGCGGTATATTGGATAAATTCTTGCGGCAAGTTCATAACTTATTTTATTGTACAATTATTTGCACAGCACAGGGAACAGAGGCTAATTTTTCCCCGGACACCTAGCGGCGGAGCGGATAAGGTGCGCGGCGAAATTAAAATACTACTCCTTGACTTTGCGCCACGCGCTTATTAAAATATAAGTAGTTCTTTGATAAAAAATAGAAATCTTACTTGTAAGTTGGGTAAAATTTGCCTTGTTCCTATTAGGCACCGAAGAATAAGGTAAGATTTGCGTATTGAAATCGTTAGCGCGCGCACGCGAGTTCCTATTAGGCACCGAAGAATAAGGTAAGATTTGAAATATGGGGAAACGGTTATGTAATCATGTTCCTATTAGGCACCGAAGAATAAGGTAAGATTTGACCTTATGGCCGAGGCTATATACGGTGCGGGTTCCTATTAGGCACCGAAGAATAAGGTAAGATTTGTGAACAAAAATTCAAAAACGAACACCAAAAGTTCCTATTAGGCACCGAAGAATAA
>OQVO01000263.1_pt1 | contig 17257 bp, 20 predicted proteins | sample 1691511 | NCBI WGS metagenome assembly OQVO01 (sample SAMN03418254, study PRJEB22391) | human gut metagenome | biome: human-gut; feature: organic feature; material: feces | host: Homo sapiens | place: Tanzania | collected 2013-01 | reverse complement strand
AATCTACGATTCCCGCAAAACTTTTTCCGGCTATGTCATTACCGCTCCTCAGACGAACAACACCCCGATGCTGACAGGAACCATTATCCGGGACAGATTCCATCTGCATTATGAGGCGATGCAGAATGTAACGATTCCTTTTGCCGAACTGCCGGAAGCGGAATGGCTGAAATTTCTGCGTCATGCTGCCGGAAACGGGCAGCTGGCGGAAGTGGAATCTTTTCTGCTGCTGACGGGTCATTTTCAGGCATTGGGGGCGACATCCGATATTGAAATACAACGGGAAATCCCGTTGATGCGGCGCGCATTTTTCCGTTTTCTGGCCGGGGAACCGGTTCCGGGAATCGACAGCAAACTGCGTCCGCCGCCGCACTGGATTCTGCGGCGATATGAAAACGATCCGGAATTTGAGCCGTATCGCAAAAAAATGCAACACACAGAAACCTTATCAAAATCAAAGAAAGGGAAATCATGAAAGCCGCATTTGTATTTTCGGGACAGGGTGCCCAGAAAGCCGGCATGGGCAAGGAGCTGTTTGACCGCAGTTCCGCCGCCGCGGCAGTGTACCGCAAAGCCAACGAAGTATTGGGCTGGGATCTGGCGGAACTCTGTTTCTGCGAACCGCGATGAAAAACTTCAAAACGTCTTGCTTGATTATGGCCTGGAAGGGTACGGGCTTTATTGGTATTGCCTCGAACTAATAACTTATGACGTAGATCAGCACAATCTGACTTTTGACCTACGACATGACGCGAGAATCATTGCGCGAAACGTCGGATCGACTGAAAAACGTATAGAAGAAATGATGAAATACTTCATCGAAATTGGTTTGTTTGAATGTTCTCAAGGCCACATAACTTGTTTAAAGTTATTGAAAAGGCTTGACCAATCAATGACTTCTAAAAGCGCGTACAGGGCCGCCATAAACACAGCTAAGGAGCAATTAAAATTAGAAAAGTTAATCAATCCAACACAAAAAGGTCATGATAGGGTCATGACCGGGTCAGGAAAGGGTCATGAATTAGAATTAGAAGTAGAAGAAGAAAGAGAAAAAGATATATACACTTCGTGTATTGTCGAAAATGAACAAAAAATGGTCAATCATGATGGCGTAAACGAAGCGGCGTTGCGTTGCCTGGCCTTCTACAACGACAAGGCAGGATGCAAATGTCGTGATGCGAAGCCATTCATCGAACTACTGACAGAAACAAAAACACGTAAAGCGTATACGGAGGATGAGATCACATTAGTGATTGAGTGGGCTTTGACGCAATGGCGTAGCCGTGGTGGAGTGCCTAAGCCTGTTAACATTTGCCGGGTAACTAAATTCGATGGGTATCTTGCTGATGCTGAACAATGGCGCAATCTGTCAGTTACTGTAAACGCTGCCGATGTGGTAAATGAGTTTAACATCACGTTTGATGGCCTGTTGCCACCTGCTGAACTGGATCGGGATCTTGAACGCAAGATCTATGCGTTCACTGACTACCTGAAAGACAAAAGCATTAACGGCTTTATCGCCTACTTTGAAGCATTCAAGAGCAAGGCTTCAGACTTTTACTTCGGCGATGGCTTCACAGCGACACTTGATTTCCTGCTTAAACCAAAAACGCTACGCGATACACGCGCTGGCGCTCTTTGACTAACCACGATCCACAAAAACCCAAAATAACCCGCAAAACAAGCTCGCCAGCGAGATAAATCGCATGTGGTGCTATACTTGCTTACCTTTTTGCGATTAGCTCGTTATAGAGCGTTACAGAGAGGATTTTAAAATGGACGGTAAACACGTTTTCGCCCTGGCTTTTGCCATCGCTGCGGCAATCGCTGTTAACGTCGCCTTGTTCGGCGGTTTGTTCCTTCTAGTCAATCCATAACCAACCTACCAGTCTGTAAATCAAAAATTAGCCACCTGAAAGCGCCTCTGACGCAATAAGACACTGCAACCTGTGCAAACGGGTTACGCGGTGGGATTTTTGCGTTGTAGCGCGTTTTATTGATTGTATCTATGTAAAAGCAAATTACTAAATGCGAGGTATTAATAATGTCTAGATATTTTATATCGATAAGAGGAAGTAAATTGTTTGCAAAAATTGATGAAGGAATGGTGTTTATGCGGAAGCGTAAATATCAAACGTGGAATCATTGGGGTAAAGAAAGCGAGTTTGTACGCATGGTGGCCGGTGGCTATTGGAAGGAAATAACAGCGGTGGAAGCTGGCGATATTCAGTACGCTGATTGCAGCCAGTGCGCGGAAAATTGGCCTGAACTGTTTGATTATCATCCTGATGGTTTTCTGATTAGTAAGGTGACTAGGGGGCGTGGGAAATGTCGTATTAAACCAGGCGATATAATTCGCGGGTTTAAATGCAAAAAAGGCACTGATTATGAACGTTTGCAAATCGGTGTAAAAGATCGCTATTATCAACTGCATCGCGTTGTGTGGGAAATGTTTAACGGCCCTATTCCTGATGGGTATGTAATAGAAAACGGCGATAATTCATGCGCGAAAATTGAAAACCTGAAATTAATATCACGCGGCGAAAGAGGCATAAAACGTAAGCCTTGGGGAAATAGCGGTATCAAGGGCGTTCTATGGAATAAGGCGAAAAATAAATGGGAAGCAACAATTAAAGTTAATACAATAAATCACGGCTTTGGTTATTTCGATAATATTAACGACGCAATAAAAGAGCGCATCAACGGCGAAATTAGATACTACGGTAAGCAAATGAACCACTTCCCTGATTATATCTCACCAGAAGAAGCGGAGCGCATAAAACAGCGTTATTACAAGGGTGACGAAATGAAACAAGAAAGTAACACGGAACCGCATGAACATGAGTTACCGCGAGTATTCAAATTTCACGGTCATAATATTAGCGTTAATGACGCCGATGAAATCAATCTGATGGATATTGCTGCGGCGTATGGTATTAATGAGGATGAATTACGCCACCGCATTGAAAGCTTGAATAAATTACCTGGCTATATTTATTGCACTGAACAATGTGACATGCAGATCAAAAAAGGATATGCACCGCTTGAGATCGCAGGAATGATCGTGGCACGGATAGGAGCGGAAAAGGACAGGGTTGATTTATCAGTAGCTTTTCGCAAATTTAAAGACAACCCTATCAGCGCGGCTATTGCGCAGCAAACAGATAGCAAACAGGTGGGAGATCTTAAATGCCAGGTAAAAACGCTGGAGGGACAAATCAAGGAATTACATGGAGTGCTCAACATAGCGAGAGAAGATCGCGACAGCTACCAACTCCGCGTTGATTATTGGAAACACCAATACAGCAAGGCGAATAAGGCATTTGGTGACGAACAGGGTAAACGCCAGAAGCTAGAAAGTGAGCGCGACAATCTGGTTAAAACTAATTGCGAACTAAGACAAAAGGTCAACGCTGCAAATAACGACGACGCAAAAGCGAAAGCTGCGGCAGACAAACAAACAATCAACGACATTCGTACAGATCTGGCAGAAGCGAAGGAAACAATCAAAGCGCAACAACAGGAGGCAAGCAACAAGGCTCTAGTTATCAAGGGCTATCAGCTTAAAGTGGCAGAACTTGAGGATGATAAACTGGAACTGCAAAATAATGTGAACATCTTACAATCTGGCTATAACCAACTATCAGACAGATATAACAAACTGATTGCTCGCAACATGCAACGCCGGGCAGCACAAAAACGGTACATGGGCGACCTGAAACAGCGTCAACAGCGCAATCATGAACGTTATCGTAAGCTGATAATGGCATTGCAAGACAAAGTAAAAGAATTACTGTACCGGCTCGATAAAAAGCCAGAAGACGGATTCTTTAGCAAGGTTAAAGGTTTATTTCACCATTGAAAGCATTAGAACCACGTCATTTATGGCGGGTGATGTCAATTTTCTTTGTGAATATATATTCAGTAAACCGGAGAAAATAAAATGTCTGAATTAATGGCGCTTAATGGGGCGAACGAAGTATTAACAATGTCTTCTCGTGAGATCGCCAAGCTAACTGGTAAACGGCACGATCACATATTGAGAGACATTGACGCCATTGCCCCAAATTTGGGGGAATCAAGCAAATCAGTAACTTACAAAGGATACAACAATCAAACACAGAGGGAATGGCTTTTAACTAAGCGTGACTCTTTGCTGGTTGTATCTGGCTATAGCGTTGAGTTACGTGCTCGCATCATCGACCGCTGGCAGGAACTTGAAAAACGGGTACAGCAAAACGCCCCTGCAATTCCTCAAACATTAAGCGAAGCGTTGCGCCTTGCTGCCGATCTTGCTGAGGAAAAAGAACGGCTTGCACTGGTTAATAAGGAACTTGCGCCAAAAGCGGCTGTATGTGACGCGATAGTCAAAAACGATATGCACCGAACGGCTTCAGAGGTTGCTAAACCGCTGGGAATGTCAGCCGTAAAATTAAACAGAAAACTTTCGGCTGTTGGTGTTTACGATCTTCGCTGTCGCCGCCGTGTATTTAGTCAGTGGTTTATTGATGAGGGCTACGGTGAAATGAGGGTAACTCACGATGGATATGAGCAGGCTGTATTCACTGCTAAAGGACAAGTATGGATCACTGAGCTTTTAACTTGTAACTAAGTATACAATTTGTTATTCGTGAGGAAATGACACTATGTCACAAAGAAAGATAAGCGATGAGCAATTGATCGCTGAATATAACAACGGTTTAACGTATAAACAGATCGCTGAAAAATATTGCATGTCAAAACGCAACGTCGAGCGTCTGGGCGCAAAACTTGCGAAACGTGGTTTATTATCAACACGCCGCGCGCCTGGTTTTGGCGTCAATGGCGAGTCGTTGCTAGTCGATAAAAACGGCAATGTGATCATGCGCTGGATTAAAACAGCCCGTGACCGCGACGAAATGGAACAGCTAATGGAAGCGGCCCGCGACGCTTTCACGGATGAGATACCACGCGCGGAGGCTGTGCCAGTGCCTGAAATTGATTTCCAAAAAAGCCTGGCCCTTTATCCGGTATTCGATCTGCATATCGGGGCACTTGCTCACAAAGCAGAATGCGGCGAGAGCTACGACACTGGGATCGCTGAGCGCGTGTTAAATGACTTCTTTGACTACGCTGTGGGCGCCGCGCCGATGTCTGAAAAAGCCGTTTTGCTTCTCGGTGGCGACCTGCTTCACTCTGATGGAATGGTTCCTGTTACACCAACAAGCGGGCACATTCTTGATCAAGATAGTCGCTACGCAAAACTTGTTTATGTGGCGATCCGGTCTGTACGGCGGGCGGTCGGGAAGATGTTGTTAAATCATAAGGATGTAGAAATCCAGGTGTTATCCGGCAATCACGACCAGTCAGGAATGATCTGGCTACGTGCTGCGCTGGCAGCTTTTTACGAAGACGAACCGCGCGTAACTGTTGATGTGTCCCCTGCTATCGTCCACCACACGCAGTACGGCAAAACATTCCTCGCTTACCACCACGGGCACACTATCAAAAAGCCAGAAAATTTATTGTCGGCTTGCGTATCTGACTGGCGGGAGGATTTCGGCAAGTCTGCGGCGGTTTACGCTCATTGCGGGCACTGGCATCATCAACGGCTGATTGAATCATCGTTAGGCGTTGTTGAGTATCACGGCACGTTAGCGGGTAAAGACGCTTACTCAACTAATGGCGGCTGGCGGTCACGTCGTATGGCAGCGGTGATTATTTACAGCCAGGATCATGGGGAGATCGGGCGCTTTGTTTATTACCCTGAATATTCCATTTTGTAAACCGGAGGTAATGACATAATGGTAACTGAGCAAATAAACTCACTACGGCAGGAACGTGAAGCGTCAGTTATCGGCGGGCTGCTGTTAGGCGGCCTCACTCCTAACGCGCAAGATGTTCTCGCCACTCTGGATCCTGAAGTGTTCACGAGCCCGCTTTACAAACGTGCGTTTGAGGTTATCCGGGCGCAAGCCAGAAACAGGAATCTTATCGACGCGTTATTGGTTGGCGATGAGATTGGCAATGAAAACTTTGTTCCTCTGATGCAAACGGCGCGATCGTGTCCTTCTGCCGCAAACCTGAAAGGATACGCACAGCTACTACGTGAAGAGCACCAGCGGCGGCAGATGTTGGAACTCATCGACGATATGCGCTACAAACTGGAAACGGGGACGCTTGAGGTCGTCAAAGAGACGATGAAAGATTTTGATTCCCGGTATTCAAAATTGAAGGTAACGAAAGATAAGATCATTCCGGTTCTGTTGCGCGATGCGGTACAGGAATATACGGATGTTTTAAGCAAGCGCATGGAATGCGGTGTCAATTCTGACAACATCAAAACAGGTATAGAACCACTCGACGAAATGTTGGGCGGCATTAACGCTACTGATTTGGTACTTCTCGCCGGACGCCCTGGGTCTGGTAAATCTGCGTTGGCGCTGACAATTGCCCGCGCAGCCGCTGAACGCCCTTACCCTGGTGGTAAAGAACAGCGGGTTGGCGTTTTGCTCTTCACGCTTGAAATGTCACTCGATCAGATGACTGAGCGTGCTATCGCTGGCGCTGGTAATTTATCAACTGACTGCCTGCGCAATCCGGTAAAACTTGATGATGAGGGTTGGGCGCATGTAGGCCAGGGGATGAGCGCACTTGCTAATCTTGAGGTGTGGATCGTTGACGCGTCGCAGTTGACGGTTGAGGAAATACGCGCAACAACGGAACGCATGAAGCAGGAACACCCGAACCTGGGTATGGTAATGATTGACTACATCGGTCTAATGAAGCTGGCTAAGGCCGAACGTCACGATCTCGCTGTAGGGCAATTGTCATGGTCGTTGAAGATGATGGCGAAAGAATTGCGCGTACCAGTGTTGGCGCTGGCGCAATTATCCCGCCGCGTTGAGGAACGACCGAACAAGCGCCCGAATAATTCTGATCTGCGCGATTCCGGGAATCTTGAACAGGACGCAGACCGGATCATCATGGTCTATCGCGACGGGTACTATGATGAACAGTCTGTTGCCCGCGAATATATGGAGATCATTGTTTCGAAAAACCGTCACGGGAAAACGGGGACTGTTTACCAGCGATTTGACGACAACGGCAATATCCTCCCTTGCGACCAGGCCCGCGCAGCGTCTGCATGTATTCAGTCGATGAATCATCGCACAAGTCGATTTAACCAACGAAACAACCAGAATAACGCATCCTTTTAATTAACTTGAGCAAACGGCTTACCGGAAAGTTGACCGCTTTCTGGTGGCTGTTTTTGTGCTTAAAACGAGGCGAAAAACAATGAGCATTGAACTTGAAGCAAAAATTATCAATATCCTTGAACTTGATGGCATCGACACAATGCACCAGTTACGCCAGAAAACAGGATTATCAGCGGAATATGACGAAGCCGGATGCTTACCTGAGACAATTAAACACTTAATCGACACTGGTATTGTTGAGCGTGTATATACATATTTTGGACCGCGCCGCCGCTTGTTGGGGTATCGAATTAAATATTTGTATGCGCAACGGCGCGATCGTGTGGCGGCGTTATTTAGTGACTACAGCGTTAAAAAGCGTATGCGCGACATTAGCGCTGAAACGGGAATACCGTGGAATTATCTTTCTCGTACTATGCGTTTAATGGTGATTGATGAAACGCTTTGCGTTGATCCAAATAGGCACGGGGTTAATTTTTACTCACTGTTTAAACCTGGGCGATTCGGTCACGCTAATGATTTGGCGTTTGACTTTGACAGCCGCCTGAGCGAATACCGGAAAAATAACGGCCTGCTACCGGATAAACCAGTATTTGAGATTGAAAAACTTAACGGCGAAACGGGGTTGGAATTATGAGACGGGTAATTTTTTATTCAGTTGAAACGTTTGTTGACGAATCTCACTTTAAATTCGCATGCGATCCTTGCGGCACAATGGTTTATACGCCGCCACTAATGCGCAAGTATAAGCACGTAAAATTTAACCGGGCTTTTGTGCCGATTCGTTACGCTTTGCAGGCGTTGCGCGGTGAATTACGAAACACAATGCGGATTGTGTAAGGGGCGACCATGAATAGGGAATTAGATTTGACCGTGGAAGACTTAAGCACAATTGCGGAATACATGCGCGGCGACGATCCTGATAAGCCTGTTGTTGTTGATATGAGGTACTTAAAAAGCGCTTTTATGACAAGCTCGCGCCTAATTTCTTTGCGGGCGATCATGTATGCGCGGGCACAGTGGAAAAATAGCAACGGTGTATCATGAGGCAAATCAGATTTGAAATAGTAAACGACGCCGTAAAAGAAAACGCTATCAGGCAGATAAGGGAGATCCAGCCTGATAGCAAAAGCCCGCTGATAATTACCATCCAGGAGAAAACACGATCACTGAGTCAAAACAGCCTTTTATGGGCGCTATTAACAGACGTTAGCGATCAGGTTAATTGGTACGGTAAAAAGCTGTCACCGGAAGACTGGAAGGCGGTATTCACTGCCGGGCTTAAGAAATATGGCGTTGTCCCTAATCTGGATAAATCCGGCTTTGTTGTGCTGGGAACGTCAACCAGCCGGATGAGTAAAGCAGAATTTAGCGAATTAATCGAACTGATCTACTCGTTCGGCGCTGAACATAATGTTCAATGGTCTGGTGACACTAAGTTGAACGAGGAATTTATAAAACGCTGGGGGCAATAATGGTTAGTTATTACATGGCTAAACCTACAGGCATTTTGTATAAGATTGATGGCGAATACGTTTATTATTTTCACAACCAGGCGCGTGATTGGCGATTGTGTCACGCGCACTTTAAGCACGAAATAGAAAATCACCCTGAATATTTTATCAAAGTTGACAATGTAACTGTGGCGTAATTGAGGATAAGCAAATGAATAAACTTAAAGTAATTGGCGTGATTAGCCATCGCACTAACCCTGAGTGTTACCCATCGTTTGAGGTAACAACATGCCGCACAGAATATAATTTTGGATCATACTATTTATTGGGTGTTCGCGCGGATGGCGGCACTTATTCGGTTATGGCTGCAAGCTGGAAATTTGATAAATACGCTAATTTATCTAATAAGGATGATGACGGCATGAATAAAGAAAGTGAGATCATTGATGAATTAATCGAAGATGAGCGGCATGATTGCGAAACGCAACCGGAAAAAACTGAATGGTTGGCAGGCGAAAAGCCTCCTGTTGGTGTGTGGCTTGATTGTGTAGGTCTTACGAGCGGAACGGTTCTCGATGTCGTTAAATTTAAATATGTTGGTGATAAATGGGCTATATGTGAAAGCAAGGAAGATTTAGGCTTAGAGAGGCCGATATCATGGACGACATGCGCTTTCAGGATTCATGTTGGTCCGATAGAAAAGGCGCTTGCTGAAATAGCGTTCGCACTTGCAACTAAGGTCATGGGTGAAGACGCGGCAAAAGAGATTGACTTTAAACGTGACAACGATTTTACGTGCGATTATCGCAATATGGCGCAAGCAATTATTGATGGATGTATCGGACACGTTGAATACACGGGGAAAAGATAATGGATAAGACGGCAACAATTCTTCTTAGTCGCCCTGCCATCTGCCGTATGCTTGGGGGAATTAGCAGGGGAACGTTCTATTCATGGCGTAAAAAGTGGGAGGAAAACGGAACTCCATTCCCGGACCCTGTTGATGTGTTGGGGACCGGGCGGGGCGTCATGTACCGCTATCAGGAGGTGATGCGGTTCTTTGATAAGATCGGATTAACGCCAGCCAGGGATAAGACGTAATCCGCAAATTTATTTAACGCCTCCTTTTGTTCATCAAGATAATCATATTTGTCGTACACTGCCAGTATTCCCCTGAGTGAATGGCCTAATACCTTTTCCGCGACATGTACCGGAACACCTATAGCTGAAAGGTGTGTACGGCACGTCCTGCGGAGGTCGTGACAGGACCATGATTTGCCTCCCATCCTTTTACGCACGAAGATTGCAGCTACTTTTATCACTGATGCGTTTACTGGTCTGTTCCCTCCGTTAATCACTGGCGGGAACACATAATCATACTCATGGGAGGATAATACCTCCCTGAGCATTTTTATCGACAAATCTGATAATCCACGCCTGATTTCACTTCTTGTCTTCGCCACCGCCGCCGGGACGGTCCATACTCCGTTGTCCAGGTCGAGGTGTTCCCTTCTCATTTTCTGCAACTCCCCCACCCTGCACCCGGTTAGCAATAATAGCTTTAATGCTATCTTGTTCTGACGGTAGATCTGCGAATCATCCACCGTTCGCCAGAAATGGCCTATTTCATCGCACGATAAATAACGCTCGCCAACCGCATAATTTTCGCCTACGTCAACAACCCTGATATTGTTTATCGCTGTACTGGTCATTAGCCCGCGCCGGATAGCGCTGTTCACAACAATCTTCATTCGCTTAAGTATCAGCCCAGCCGTAACCGCGTGGCCCGCCGCAGTGATCTCGCCGAATATGTCCATCCATTGTTTAGTGCTGACATCATCGGCAATATACTCACCGAATTTATCGACAACATGGCGCTTAAGCGCGCTCCTGACGTCATTATATGCAACCAGCTTAATAACGTTCGGCAGGGATAAATAGTCACTCACAATGGCGCTTATTGTTAATTTGCCACGCTCAATATTTATCGCTTGCTTTACTGAAACAGTTGGGTTTTTCCCCTTCGCTAATAGCTCTTTGTATTCTGCCACCGCGTAGCGTGCATCTTTCAATGTCATACTGCCGTAATCGCCAATCTTCATCCTTACAGGCTTACCGTTGAACCTGTACCTGAACTGGAAAATAATTTTCCCCTTCGGGCTTATCCTGGCAGACAAGCCGTCGCGATCCGCTATCTCGTTCGGGCCGTCATATGGCTTGTTTGCTATTGCGCGTAATTTCGTATCCGTCAGCATTCTGATACCTCTTTTTTTTGGTCACGATTTGGTACACAGTTTTATCTGAACGGATATTAACACCATTGAACGGATTTAAACACACGACAGGATGATTGAGATGTAACTTAGTGAATTTAAATGATATTTTTTATCAACCGTGAACGAGTCTGAACGGGATTGAACACCACGAATCGTTACTGTCTGGAATGGTTAGCTTTGTGAATAATAATTTATAAAACAGTATGTTGCAGTGCTTTTGTTTTTGGTTTTGGGTATTTGGTCACTATTTGGTACACAAAAAGAAACGAGGCGTTAGCCTCGTTTCGCGCGGCGATGTTCTTCGCACATCACCTCTTATTCTTCGCTTCCGGTCAACTGACTGATAAGCGCTTCAAGTTTTGCTATCCGCTCATCCATTGCGGCAATGTTAGCTTTCAGGCTTGCGTTCTCCTCTTCCAGTTCGGTGACGCGGTTATCCGTTTCGCGTGCCACCTGGACAAGTAAACCAGTCACCGCCGCATAGTCAACATTAAGGTAACGTGTTTCTTCTCGTAGCTCGTTGCCGTCAACGGTCGGACCCTGCAATTCTTCACCGTAACGAGTAAACGATCCTACGGCTTCCGGTAGCGCCTCCATTACTTCCTGTGCAATAACGCCAGCATAAGGAAGGCCGTTTTCCTTGAGCGTGTAGGTGTACCCGTTCATTTTGCGGATTAATTCAGTGGCTTCACCTATAACCTGAATGTTATCTTTAAGGTCGCGGTCAGATGATTGGTGAAGTGTCTGGCATGTGATATTACCGCTAACTTCTGCGGTGGCGCTTTTAATCTTATACTCTACTGAGAGATCACGGACTTCAACCCTCCCATCGTGGCGAACAATAAGATCACCGTTTGTTTCACCTTTTGCGTTTTTAGCCCTGATGTGAACTTCTCCAAGCGTATCAGTATTTGTAGGCGCAAAAATAACGCCGCGTTCCGACTGATCCTCATTTTGGAACCATACATGGGCGGTTCCACTTTTTGAACGCAGGTATAGTGAAGGTGTTGCTTTAGTGATCGACAGATCACCTGACATAATGTCGCCGGATTTTTTCACCTGCGCATCGTTAGTTACGTTACCAAGTCCAACATCCGATTTCGACGGCTTGTATTTGGTTCCGTATAGCTCATTTATGTTAAAAGTACCATTGTTGAGTCTATTATCGTTACTAGAGTAAATCTTTACTCTACCGCTTTCGTAATCGATATTAATAGCTGACCACGTATCGCCGCACCGCGAGAATATACCAGAACCGTGGCTGAAAATTGTTGATTCGCTACCTGTTGGTTTTCCTGACCTCCAGAAACACCCACCTTTCGCCCTTAGCTCTTGTAGTAGTTCCTTATCGGTCATTTTACCATCCAAAGTAAGACCGCTACCGCCAAGACCAAAAGCGCCTATAAGCATAGCATTAGAAAGGCCTAAATCTGCTTTAGTAGGTTTGTTTACCTGGTCGTAAATCCTTGCTGCTGGGCTTTCAATAAATCCTGAAGGTGCATTGTCTTGTTTAACAAATCCTTCAGGAATGTATAATTCCGTGTTGCCAGTCTGCGCCAGCACCGCTACTTTTGTGCCTTGAATATAAGATCGCTGGTAGCACCAGACCTCGATATAGCCGTCACCTTTAACCAGGCCGTAACGCATTTGACTATTATTGGGAAGGTTTGGTGAACCGAGTCGGCGAATACTTAAAAATTTAGATATATTTTCACTGGTTACTTCGCCTGTGTCGTTAAGATCTCGAGCGGAGATCTCTATAAAGTCAATATTCCCGTAACTTAAACCGTAGCCACCGCCATTTGTAACCATTAGCGTTAAGTGGCACTCTGAAAACTTTGGATCGCTAAGTTTAGCAATCTTAACGTAAGCGCCATTACCGCTAGTATTAACAGGCCAAGCACATTGGACCATTGGGCTGGTAAGCCTTCCCATTTGATTCAGATATTTTTGCGCCCTGTTCTCTGATGTTTTGGCGTTGGTTTCGCTTGTTTTCGCTGCCGTCTCACTTGCCTTAGCGTTGGTTTCTGATGTTTTCGCTGCCGTGGCGGATTTTGCAGCCGCTGTTTTTGACGCTTCTGCTGCGTTTTTGTCGGATCCTGTTTTTTGAGCGTTGGCGGTTGATTTGGCTGTCTCTGCGCGAATGTTGGTAAGAAGCTGATCCAACTGACCTTCGCCGCCAAAATCCTCCCACCACTCGACAGCGGCGGCGATCTCTGTTTCCTTGCCCTGGTAGTAACGCAGGGTTTCAGCCACATCCTGAGCAAGCCCATCAACTGAGATCGAGTCAGATAGCAGGATGCTGAATTTTGTCCCGGCAGGGATGGCGGGGTTAGCCGCTGGCGTCACTGACAGTTCAGTGCCGCTTTTAATTTCTGTGATGGTAAAGATCTGTACCGGATTGCCAACAGCAATGAGCGTGCAACCTACACGAATAAGAGAAAGCGGCGCGGAAAAGTTTGTTCCCGTGCCTGTAACAGTATTGCCGTTGATGGCAATTGTTCCAGTTGTGTAAATCATCGCAATGACTCCATTTTGTTAATTAACGGAATAATTCTACCATTTTGTGATCTGTGTTGCATTTTCTGCTTACACAAAATGTATTTGTTGATTTGTGTCAATATACGAAATGTGCTTTTGTCGGATATTTAAGCCACCGGATGAACCGGATGAACAAACGAGAATGAGGCTTTAAAAATGAAAAACATGTTCAAAGTGGTTTTGTTCGCTGCGGCTGTAGCTCTTACTGGATGTGCTGTTGATAAGGAAGCTGCATTGCATAACCTGCCGAATAGTGGAGTAATTCCACAGGATGTTGTTTATGATGTTAACGGGCATCTTGTCTATGACACTGAAAAACTGCCTTATACTGGTCAATGGTGTCACGAACTCGATCACAACATGCGCCGCATCGGTAGCCCTTCTAACTGTGTAGCTAACTACTAAAAGAAAACCCCGCGCGAAGCGGGGTTATTTTTTATATCCATGTTCCTGAACTTCTTGTTATAAGTATTAAACCTGGTTTTCTTTTTGCTGCATTAGATGTATTGGTAAAGTTTTCCGTCACCTCTACTGTAATTGTTGGGTATGTGAGGCCAGATACACAGTGCACCGCGACAGTTGACATTGCTGGGGTTGATGCTGGCCTTTCTATATCAATTGTTTTTGCGTGTCCGCTTATATTTATAGTTACATTGATGCGAGAAGATTCCCCATATGTATAGTATGACAAATCATATGGAATCATAACGTAAACTGTTTTTGATAAACTTGATGAACTTGAATCAAGATAAGTTTTCGAAACGCGCCTGCTGCCATTTCCCCTCATTGACGGAAATACATCCTCGTTTATCACTGACATACTTGCTACGTCACCAACAAAACTTGTAGCTTTGGATTATGGATCACTTTAAGTGGTTCTTCATTATGCTGGGTATGATAGGTATATATCTTTCTTTTGTTTTATGGTATAGCCTTTCTTTTCTAAGGTCATTTTGGCAACTCATCTGATACGAAGCACCCGGTGCCAAAATACCTGCCACAACAAACACAAGCATGATGACAACGCCCGGAATCAGGACTTTCGTATTCATCTGTGCCCATATACTCTCTTTTTTGTTCATACAAAACATTCCTCTCTATGAGAATGCATGGAAGAAATCCAAATTTTCCCTGTTTTTTATCTTTACTAGATTGTATTTTTACATTGCTTCAATTCGATCCAGAATATCAGATGACAAGCCGGATTTCAGCAGCACCGTTCTGACACGCGCCTTTGTATCCGCGTCCAGTTCCGGACGATTGTCCTCAAATTCATCCATCAATCGTTCAATTTCTTCCTGAATGCTGTCCTCATAATACGTTGGGCTCTTGGTTTTTGCACCTCTGCCGCCGATGTGCGGCATGTACAAGTCCATAAAATAGTCCAAGGTATAATCACAGGCAACAAAGCTGCCGGTATGTGCCTGTTCCTTGATGTCGTCGAGACACAGCGTTTCTTCATTGACTTCAAACGGCGTCAGCGCTGCCTTGACCAGACGAATGACCTCAAAGTCTGCAATCATCTTTTCTATGCTGGTCGCGTTTACGCTGTCCACAATGCCGCCGGCTTCCATGACAATATTGACACCATGGCTGTATGCAGAATAAAACGTCAGCATGGATTCATAGCCTGCCTGCTGGTTCATGACCGGCGCATCACTCTGCGCACCGCCGCCGCGGGACGGCAGTCCATAGAATTTACCCATATTTGCCGCAAAGCCCTGCATCTGACAGCCTTCCGGCGCCGCGCAGGCAAAGGTCAATCCGCGCATATCCACCGCTGTGGACTGGATGCCAAATACCACCGGTGTGCCCGGCCGAATCATCTGTGCCAGACAAATGCCGGTCAAGTCTTCCGCCGTGCCGCTTGCCAGCGTGCCTGCCATAGCCAGAGGGCCTGTTGCTCCCAACATCGCTGCCGGACACAAAATCACCGGCTGACCATATTCCGCCAGAACCATAAGATTGTCCAGCATCTTGTCATCCAGCGAAAGCGGAGAATTGGTGTTAATCAGTGCGATGCAGCGCGGCTGCTTGATAAGCTCTTCCTTGCCGCCGAACAGCTCACAAGCCGCTTCCATCATGTTTTCCATGATGTCCTTGTCCGCAGTGGACAGCATGATTGCCTTATCCGAATTTACAATTGTCGCATAGAACATCGCTGCAGCTGCCAGTCTATCCGGCACATCACTCGGCTGTACAATAATGCCGCCGTCAATGTCATAATCTTCATTTGCCTGAACCAGACGCAGGCACTTGAGATAATCCTCCAATGTGCCGGGACGCTGGGTGCCATCAGCTTCTGCAATAAACGCACATCCATATGCCGGAGCCGGGTTGGTCTTTCCGGTTCCCATCTCCACCTTATATTTCGGATTTCTGCCCTGAATGGTAAACGTGTTCGGTGCCATTTTAACCCAATGCCAAACCTGTTCTTCGGTCAGATGAACAACGTCTCCTTCGACGCGGACGCCGTTCTGTTTGAAGATTTCCAGTGCCTTTGTATTGTGCACTTTAATGCCAACATCGCGCATAATTTCAATCGCTGCGTCATGAATCATCTGTTCTCTGGACATATGCAATCCTCCTTGCCTTTAACGGTTTCTGACACCCAGCTTTAATTCCTCGCGCAGGTAGCGAATGCTTTCTTCGCAAGCCTTCATCTCTCGTGCTCTTGCCTCTTCAATCGGCTCATCCTTGCTCAGGAATGCAATCTCATTTTCCATAATGATTTTGTCCATCGGGGACTTTTCCCGAATCATGTCAATCATACGCTTGCAATCCATAGAGCCTTGTCCATGTGCAGCACCAACAATATGCACACCCAGCGGATCAGTATAAATCAAATCATCGCTGAAGTGGCAGCAGTATGCAGACGGAAGCATCTTTTCGTATGCCTGTTCCGGATCATCTGTCACATAATATGCATTCATATTGTCAACACACGTACCAATCAACGTATGATTCAGCTTATCCACCAGCCATACAATCTCGTCCGCCTTTGTATCAGTATGATTTTCAATGGCAATCTGCATACCATATTCTTCAATCAGCGGAATGGCTGCCTTGAATTCGTCATAGCGAACCAGCATTTGCTTCACAACATCCGGATGCATTTCACTGCCAAACAGATTTTTTGGACGAATAATATCCAAGCTGAATTTTACCAGCTCTGCATCCAAATCATGACCAATGCGCAGCGCTTCTTCTACGGTACAATTTACACGGGAATCACTGCCTGCATTGAAAGAAGAGTTGAACTCCAAGAACAGCCCGCATTTCTTTGCATATGCCGCGACTTTATGCAGATTTTCTGTGCTGAACGGGTCATCCTGTGCGGTTGTCAGCAGATCCACCTTTGTAATCTGCAAACCGTCCAATTCCCATTCCACACATTTGTCCATCAGTTCATACAAGGACATCACCTGATCAAAGAAATAGTCCTTGCCAAAGCCCCAGCTTTCTCCGAACCCGAAGAAATGCAGCGTATACGTGTGCATGCCAATCCGAATTGGTCTGTCAACTGCTTGTTTCATTTGTCTGCCTCCTAGCTTTTCTCTCTGTTGCTTTCTTTTCTTTATTGGCCGCAAGTCTCTCTATCTCGCGACGAATAAATTGTAAACGCGATTACTTTTCTTGTACTCAATATACCATACCACGCCGGTGATGTTTTTGCAACATTTCAGATAAACTTTGCTATTTTTCATGCAGATTGTATGTATGCACAATTTTATTTGAATTTTTGTCTTGTATTTTCAATATGTTCCTATCAGTAATGCAATGACAT
>OQVO01000262.1_pt1 | contig 17277 bp, 12 predicted proteins | sample 1691511 | NCBI WGS metagenome assembly OQVO01 (sample SAMN03418254, study PRJEB22391) | human gut metagenome | biome: human-gut; feature: organic feature; material: feces | host: Homo sapiens | place: Tanzania | collected 2013-01 | reverse complement strand
AGTATCCGTATTCCGCACTGTCGGGCGTTATGGCGAAAATCGCCCCGTCGGAGCTTGAAACAAGCGGATTTTCAACCGAATATTTTGCCTGTGAGAAGCCGAGGTTCCTCAGCAGGAGCGGTATGAACCCTGCCAACAGAGGTACCGCAACGCATAAGTTTATGGAGTTTTTCGATTACTCGGCGGATGTCTTTGACGTTGACGGACAGATTGAAAGAATGGTTGCGGAAAATCATCTCACGCCCGATGAGGCAAAGGCGCTTGAAAGAGATAAGCTGAAAAAATTCTTTGAAAACGATATTGCCGTCAGGATCGCGAGATCACCTCTTCTTCTGCGTGAGAAAAAGGTCACCGTGGGTCTCAGAGCGGGGGATATATATCCCGATATCGCCGAAAATGTGGCGGATGAAATGATAGTCGTTCAGGGATATGTAGACTGTGCGTTCGAGGAAAACGGCGGACTTGTTATCGTCGATTACAAGACGGACAGGAGGATTGACGACGAAACCCTGCGCAGCCGGTACAGGGATCAGCTCAAGCTCTATGAGTATGCTCTCGGCAAATGCACGGGCAAAAGGGTAATCGGCACGGTTATATATTCGTTTGACCTCGGCAGAACGGTAGAATTGGATTGATTATGCGAAAAAACTTGACTAAGACACAAGATATAGTGTAAAATATTCTTTGTATTTTATCGGCAGAAAGGAATGGTCATTTAAATGGCGAAAAAGACAAGCTACGGAAATAATGATATTGTGGCGCTCAAGGGACCTGATCAGGTTCGCAAGCGTCCTGCGGTTATTTTCGGCTCCGACGGATTGGAAGGTTGTCAGCATTCCGTTTTTGAAATTTTGTCCAACTCAATCGACGAGGCTCGTGAGGGCTTCGGCGATAAGATAATCATCACCCGCTTTCTTGATAAGTCGGTCGAGATTCAGGACTTCGGCCGCGGTATTCCCGTTGACTACAACGAAAAGGAGAAGAACTATAACTGGTTCCTCGTTTTCTGCACACTCTATGCCGGCGGCAAATATAACACGAATAACGGCGGAAGCTATGAGTATTCCCTCGGACTTAACGGCCTCGGACTTTGCGCAACTCAGTTTGCATCGGAATATATGGAGGCGGAAATCCACCGTGACGGCTGGTGTTACAAGCTCAATTTCAAAAAGGGCAAGGCAGTCGGCGAGATGGAAAAGGAAAAGTACACCAAGAGGGACACAGGCTCCCGTATAAAATGGCGCCCGGATCTCAAGGTCTTTACCGATATCGACATTCCGCTTGAATACTATCAGAGCACGATCAAGCGTCAGGCGATAGTCAATGCAGGCGTTAAGTTCATCCTCAGGAATCAGCTTAACAAGACTCAGTTTGAAACCTTTGAATACTGCTACACGGACGGCATTACGGATTACGTCAAGGAGATTGCCGGCGAGAACGCAATGACGGGCATTCAGACGTGGCAAGCCGAAAGGGTCGGACGTGACCGTGACGACCTCAGTGATTATAAGGTGCTCATCAATTCGGCGCTCTGCTTCTCGAATAAAAATCAGCTCAAGGAATATTACCATAACTCGAGCTGGCTTGAGCACGGCGGCGCTCCCGAAAAGGCGGTCAGGAATGCCTTTACCTATCAGATTGACGCTTATCTCAAGGCGAACGGAAAATACGTAAAGAGCGATCCGAAGATTAAATTTGAGGATATCGAGGACTGTATGATCCTTGTTATTTCCTCGTTCTCAACTCAGACATCATACGAAAATCAGACAAAAAAGGCAATTACAAATAAATTTATTCAGGAAGCGATGACGGATTTCTTCAAGCACCAGCTTGAAATTTACTTCATCGAGAACAGGACGGAAGCAGAGAAGATCGCAAATCAGGTGCTTGTCAATATGAGAAGCCGTGTTAGAGCGGAGACAACCCGTCAGAGCCTTAAAAAGACGCTTTCAACCTCAAACGATCTTGCAAACCGTGTTCAGAAATTCGTCGATTGCCGAACCAAGGACGCAAGCGAGCGTGAGCTTTTCATTGTGGAGGGTGATTCCGCTCTCGGCGCCTGTAAGCAGGCGAGAAACTCCGAATTTCAGGCGCTTATGCCCGTCAGAGGCAAGATACTCAACTGCCTCAAGGTTGAGTATGACCGAATCTTTAAAAGCGAGATTATAACCGATCTCATTAAGGTTCTCGGCTGCGGCGTTGAGGTCAAGAGCAAGGCGATGAAGGGTCTTGCGCAGTTCAATCTTGACCTTCTCAGGTACAACAAGATTATCATCTGTACCGATGCCGACGTTGACGGCTTCCAGATCAGAACGCTTATTCTTACGATGATTTACAGACTTATGCCGACCCTTATCGAGGAGGGTAAGGTCTTTATTGCGGAAACTCCGCTCTATGAAATAAACACAAAGGATCAGGTATGGTTCGCCTACACCGAAAAGGAGAAAACTCAGGCTCTTGAGGAGATAGGCAATCAGAAATATACGATTCAGCGTTCAAAGGGACTCGGTGAAAACGAGGCGGATATGATGTGGATGACGACAATGAATCCCAAAACACGCCGTCTTGTCGAGATTCTTCCCGAGGATGCGGAAAGAACGGCGCAGATTTTTGATATGCTGCTCGGCGATAACCTTGCGGGACGTAAGGAGCACATTGCCGACAACGGACATCTTTACATTGATATGCTCGACCTGAGCTGAGAGGGGTGATATAATGGCAAAGAAAAAGAAAACGGAAAAGCCCGTTGAGGAAATGGATCCGAATACCCATATTCTCGGCGCAGGCGATGTTCTGCGTCAGAATATCACAGAAACGCTTGAGACTAACTATATGCCGTATGCGATGAGCGTTATTCTCTCCCGTGCGATCCCCGAGATCGACGGCTTCAAGCCCTCTCACAGGAAGCTGCTCTATACGATGTATAAGATGGGTCTTATCAACGGCGCAAGAACAAAGTCGGCAAACATTGTCGGACAGACGATGAAGCTCAACCCTCACGGCGATGCGGCGATCTATGACACAATGGTCCGTCTTTCGAGGGGCTATGAGGCTCTTCTGCACCCGTTCGTTGACTCAAAGGGTAACTTCGGTAAGGCATATTCAAGGGATATGCAGTGGGCGGCGCCCCGATATACCGAGGCTAAGCTCGCACCGATCTGTAACGAGCTTTTTAATGAAATAGACAAGGACACGGTCGATTTTGTCGATAACTATGACAACACGATGAAGGAACCGTCGCTTTTGCCGGTACGATTCCCGAGCATTCTGGCAAATCCGACGACGGGTATTGCCGTCGGTATGGCAAGCTCGATTTGTCCGTTCAACCTTCGTGAGCTTTGTGAAACTACAATCGCTTTGATCAAGGATCCCGATGTCGAAATATCCGATACGCTCAAGGCTCCCGATTTTGCGGGCGGCGGATTGCTCCTCTACGACAGGGAGACGATCGAGAATATCTATAAAACAGGACGCGGCGGATTCAAGATCAGGGCAAGATATAAGTACGACAAGGACGGCAAGTGCATTGACATAACGGAAATTCCGCCGACAACAACCGCCGAGGCGATAATCGACAAGGTTGTCGAGAAGTTCAAGGCAGGCTCGCTGCGTGAGATCAGCGATATCCGTGACGAGACGGACAAGTCCGGACTTAAAATCACGATCGACGTCAAAAAAGGAACGGATCCCGACAAGCTGATGCAGAAGCTCTATAAGGTAACGCCGCTTGAGGACACATTTTCCTGCAACTTCAATGTTCTTATCGCAGGCGCACCGAGGGTTATGGGAGTTGCCGAGATTCTCAGCGAGTGGATCGCTTTCAGAACCGAGTGCGTTAAGCGCAGAGTTTATTTTGATCTGACAAAGGCAAAGGATAAGCTGCACCTGCTCGAGGGCTTGCAGAAAATCCTCCTTGATATCGACAAGGCGATTAAGATAATCCGTTCGACAGAGGAGGAGAGCGAGGTCGTTCCTAACCTGATGATCGGCTTCGGAATCGACGAGATTCAGGCAAATTATGTTGCCGAGATCAAGCTCCGTCACCTCAACCGTGAGTATATTCTCAAGAGAACTCAGGATATCGAACAGCTCAGAGAGGATATCGCAAGGATGGAGGATATCCTTGCTCACAAGTCGAAGATCAAGAAAATAATTGTCAACGAGCTGACCGACGTTTCAAAGAAATACGGTCAGGACAGACGTACGGAGATTGTTTTCGCATCCGAAATTGCGGAGGATGAGGACGAGGAGGAGATCCCCGATTTCCCTGTAAATCTCTTCTTCTCGAAAGAGGGATATTTCAAGAAAATCACTCCGCAGGCACTGAGAACGAGCGGCGAGCAGAAGCTCAAAGAGGGCGACGAAATGCTGCTTGAAATCGAAGCGACGAACAACACCGATCTTCTGTTCTTCACGGATCAGTGTCAGGTATATAAGGCAAAGGCAGCCGACTTTGACCTCGGAAAGGCAAGCCAGCTCGGCGACTTCGTGGCGACAAAGCTCCAGATGGACGACGGCGAAAATACCATCTATATGCTGCCGACAAAGGACTACAAGGGCTATGTAATGTTTTTCTTTGAAAACGGAAAGGTTGCAAAGGTTGACCTTGCGTCATACCGGACAAAGACGAACAGAAAGAAGCTCATCAAGGCATACAGCAATAAATCTCCGATAGTCGCAATCAGAAAGATTGAAGAGGACTGTGACCTTGTGCTTGAATCGACTGCGGGCAAGCTCCTGCTGTTCAACACGGGTGCAATCGTACCCAAGACGACGAAGGATACGCAGGGCGTTGCGGTTATGGCGCTCAAGAAGAACCATATTGTCAGGCTGGTCAGGGATTATCACCCGGGCGAGTTTGCAAAGCCGTACAGGTACAAGACGAAGAATCTCCCTGCCGCAGGAGCAACCCTCAGCGCAGAGGACGCAGGCGAACAGCTTTCGCTGATATAAAGGTAAATAAATCAAAAATCGCCGTTCCCCCCGAAAAAAGGAGAACGGCGAACAGCGGAAAAATTGCAAACGCTGATATTTATAATTTCCGCTGACGGCGGTTTTGATTTGACCGCCTAAGAATATAATACCCAGATTTCACGGGATGATTACGCAAAATGCATTTCTTTTTTAAAAAATTATGGTAATTACTCTTGCATTTTGTGAAAGTGTGTGATAAAATAAATCGGTAAAAATACTTATGGAGGTTTAATTATGAGTGCTTTGCAGTACGTATTCGGAGCTGTTCTTATAATCCTTGCAGTTTTCCTTATAATCGTTGTTCTTCTTCAGGAGAGCCGTTCAGCCGGTCTTTCGGGAGCTATTTCCGGCGGCGCTGACACATTCTTCGGCAAGAGCAAGGGCAGGACTATGGAGCAGAAGCTCGTTAAGCTCACAAGAATTTCGGCAATTGTTTTCTTTATTCTTACACTCGGCGTAACAATTTACTTTATGTTCACTTACAAATAATCCAAAAAGATTATTAAGCAGACAGCCTTTCGGTTGCCTGCTTTTTGTTTTGTATGGATCTTAGAAAAGGCACCGTGCCCTGCGTGGATCCGATGAAATTCCGTTCACAGAGGACGGTGCCTGAATCGTGACTTTTTAATTTGCTTTATTCATAGCTTTGTCAATGTTGCCGTCGAGGATATCGGGGAGCACCTCGGTAGCCTTGGTGATTGCCGACTTGAGCTGTTCCATATCGTCCTTGCCGAATTTTGAAAGCACCCAGTCGGCAAGATCGTAGTCGGGATTCGGCTTTGCACCGACGCCGATTTTGATCCTCGGGAATTGGTCGGAATTAAGGTGATAGATTATACTTTTGATTCCGTTGTGTCCTCCGTCCGTGCCCTTGCGCCTGATTCTCAATTTTCCGCAGGGGAGGGAGATATCATCAAAAATAACGATTATTTTTTCGGGCGGAATTTTATAAAATTTCGCAATGTCCCTGACTGCCGTTCCGCTGTTGTTCATAAATGTCTGCGGCTTTACGAGCAGGCACCTGTGACCGCCGATCGCAACGTCGGCGATGAGAGCGTTGTTCTTGAGCGTTGTGATTTCCTCATCCAGCTCGCTTGCAATATGGTCAAGAGTCAGAAAACCTGCGTTGTGGCGGGTAAATTCATAATTTTTTCCGGGATTTCCGAGACCGACTACTAAAAACTCTATCGGTCCCGTAACGCGTTCCTTTGTCCTTCTGAAAAGCATTTTGCACCTCTGTTTTACAGTAAACTGCCGTATTGAAACCTCACGTCTCAATACGACAGTTGTTTTGATTTAATAAGATAATCAGAACTTGATGTCCATTGTCTTGGTTGTAACCTTGCTCCAGTCGTCGATATCCGTGATGCTGTCCTCGGCAAGGGTGTATACCAGCTTGACCTTCATTGCGTTGAGCTCCTTGAGAAGAGCCTGATCGTCGGGATATTTTGCAAGATTTACAAGTCCGCTGATATAGATTTCCATACCCGATCCCGACTTTATGCTGTATTCACAGTCAAGGTTTTTGTGAAGAATGAGATTGTCGTTTTTGCTGCCGATTTCGATTGAGGCGGTTATCAGTCGGAGAGCGTTCGTGTTTGCAACATAAACGGAATATCCGAATTCGACCCAATCCTCCGCCTTATTGATAATATCCTCCGCCTTGTCCTTGTCGATATCGTCCTTTTTAACGAGGTTGTCGACAAAGTTTTTCTTCTGACCGTCGGTTTTGACCGTATCGCTGAGACTCGAACCCATTGTCGGCTTGTTGACAACGGAGCTGTTGACGTTGACAACGGTCGTTGCGTCCTCTTTTTTACCCTCGGAATTGACCTTTGTGTACTTGATTATGGCTTTGCCGTCCTTGTCGATAGAGGGCTGAACGGCGTTTCCCTTGCCGTCAACAACCCCCTGCGTCTTGCTCTCGGCAGCGGTATCGTCGGAAACGGTATCATTCTTCTTACAGCCGCCGACGGTTAGCACGATGCTTGCCGCCATAACAAGAGAAATGACCTTCAAAAAAATCTTGCTGTTCATAATTTACCTCTTATTTCTGCCATCTGTATGGCTTTTTCTTGTTGACCCAGTCTTTCTTGACGGATTCCTTCGCCCTTGCAATTGCAAGCGCATTGTCGGGAACATCCTCGGTAATTACCGAGCCTGCCGCAGTGTATGCGTTGTTGCCGACCTTAACGGGAGCAACAAGGCAGGTATCACAGCCGATGAAAGCGTTGTTGCCGACGGTTGTTCTTGCCTTTGACTTGCCGTCAAAGTTAGCCGTTGCAAATAAGAGGCCGAAGTTTACCCCGCTTCCGACATCGGTGTCGCCGATATAGGTCAGGTGAGCGACGCATGTGCGGTCGCCGATGACCGAGTTCTTGAACTCAACAAAGTTGCCGACCTTGACTCCCTCGCCGATAACCGAACCGGGACGTACACGGACGAACGGTCCCATATGAGCGCCGTTCTTTATCTCCGAACCGTAACACTGAACGCTGTTGAGAGAAACGTTATCGCCGACAACGCTGTCCTCAATCAGGCTGTTCGGGCCGATCTCGCATTCGGAGCCGATAACGGATCTGCCGCGGATTATCGTGCCCGGAAGAATCTCTGTGTCCGCCTTGATCTGTGCGTCGGGGGAGATGATAACTCCGTCGGCGCAGGGGATTGAAACTCCGTTGAGCATATGCTTTCTGAGCACATTTTTACGCGCGATTTCGTTGAGCTGCTGAAGCTGAGCCCTGTCGTTTGCGCCGAGTACGATCTCGGGTGAGCCGGCGTCGTATGCGACAGCGTTAAGTCCCTTTTCCAGGATAACCTCAACGGCGTCGGTCAGATAATATTCAACCGCCTTGTCGTTCTTTTTGTCGTGCTTTTCGATTATACCCTCAAGCGATTCGAGAAGAACCGAGCTTGTGAACCAGTAAGCTCCCGAGTTAACCTCGTTGACTATCTTCTCGGTCGCAGAAGCCTCTTTTTCTTCAACTATTTTTTTGAGCTTTCCGTCTCTTGAACGGATAATTCTGCCGTAGCCGAAAGGATTGTCAACCTTTGCGGAAATTACGGTTGCGGCGTTATTTCCCGCCTTGTGAAAGTCCAGCGCAGCCTTGATTGTCTCGGCAGGGATGAGCGGAGCGTCGCCGTTGAGAACGAGAATGTTGCCCGGGATATGCTCCTTGATAAAGTCCTTTGCCTGCATAACGGCGTGACCTGTTCCGAGAAGCTCTTTTTGCTCAACGGTTCTGAATTTGCCTGCGAAATGCTCGTCTATCATCTCGTGCTTAAAGCCGGTAACGAGGCATATATCCTCAATTCCCGCATTGATTGCCGCATCCGTTACCCAATCTATCATAGGTTTAAAAAGTACCTCTGCAAGCACCTTTGGCTTGGAAGATTTCATTCTTGTGCCCTGACCTGCCGCCAGAATAACCGCACAGTTGTAACTCATTATTAATACCTCCTCGACGGTATAAAGATCTACACTTTAATTATTGCAGAAAATTGAAATAATTACAATAGAAAAATTCAAATTTTTTACGACATTTTTCACAAAAGTTTCGGCGTTAATTTGTGCTTATTTATCTTAAAAATGTATAGCAATAGTTTGTCCTGTATGTTATAATAATACGAAACGTGTTATTGGGATTATTATGCCCAATCGCTGTTAATAATTTAGGTAATATTTTTAAAATGGAGGTAATACCCATGGCAACTAAGTATACTTACCTTTTTTCCGAAGGTAACAAAGACATGCGTAATCTCCTCGGCGGTAAAGGTGCAAACCTTGCAGAGATGACCAACATCGGTCTTCCTGTTCCCCAGGGATTTACGATCACAACAGAAGCTTGCACAAAGTATTATGAAGACGGCAAGAAGATTAATGATGAGATTAAGGGTCAGATTATGGACTACATCGAGAAGATGGAAGAGATCACCGGCAAGAAGTTCGGCGATAAGAAAAATCCTCTTCTCGTTTCCGTTCGTTCGGGTGCCCGTGCTTCCATGCCCGGCATGATGGACACAATTCTTAACCTCGGTCTTAACGAGGACGTTGTTGAGACAATCGCTGAGATGTCAGGCAATCCGCGTTGGGCTTGGGACTGTTACAGAAGATTTATCCAGATGTACTCCGACGTTGTTATGGAAGTCGGCAAGAAGTACTTCGAGGAGCTTATTGATAAGATGAAGGCCGAGAAGGGAGTTACTCAGGACGTTGAGCTTACAGCCGATGACCTCAAGGTTCTCGCAGGTCAGTTCAAGGATGAGTACAAGTCAAAGATCGGTGCTGACTTCCCGTCAGACCCGAAGGAGCAGCTTATGGGTGCTGTTGAGGCTGTTTTCCGTTCATGGGACAACCCGCGTGCCAACGTTTACCGTCGTGACAACGATATCCCGTATTCATGGGGTACTGCCGTTAACGTTCAGTCAATGGCATTCGGTAATATGGGTGATGATTGCGGTACCGGCGTTGCTTTCACCCGTGACCCGGCAACAGGCGCAAAGGGCCTCTTCGGTGAGTTCCTTACAAATGCACAGGGTGAGGACGTTGTTGCAGGCGTTCGTACACCGATGAAGATTTCCGAGATGGCTGACAAGTTCCCCGAGGCTTTCAAGCAGTTCCAGGATGTTTGCCATACTCTTGAGGATCATTACAGAGATATGCAGGATATGGAGTTCACAGTTGAGCACGGTAAGCTCTTCATGCTCCAGACAAGAAACGGTAAGAGAACAGCTCAGGCTGCCCTCAAGATCGCTTGTGACCTCGTTGACGAGGGAATGATCGACGAGAAGCAGGCTGTTAAGATGATCGACCCGAGAAACCTTGACACACTTCTTCATCCCCAGTTCGATGCTAAGGCTCTTAAGGCTGCTACACCGATGGGCAAGGGTCTCGGCGCATCTCCGGGTGCTGCTTGCGGTAAGATCGTATTCTCTGCAGAGGACGCTGTTGAGTGGGCTGCAAGAGGCGAGAAGGTTGTTCTTGTTCGTCTTGAGACTTCTCCGGAAGACATCACAGGTATGAAGTCCGCTCAGGGTATTCTTACAGTTCGCGGCGGTATGACATCTCACGCAGCCGTTGTTGCCCGTGGTATGGGTACTTGCTGTGTATCGGGCTGCGGCGACATCAAGATGGATGAAGCTAACAAGAAGTTCGAGCTTGCAGGCAAGACCTTCGTTGAGGGTGACTACATCTCAATCGACGGTTCAACAGGTAACATCTATGACGGAATCATCCCGACTGTTGACGCTAAGATCGCAGGCGAGTTCGGCAGAGTTATGGAGTGGGCTGATAAGTACAGAAGACTTAAGGTTCGTACAAATGCAGATACTCCGACAGATGCTAAGAAGGCAAGAGAGCTCGGCGCAGAGGGTATCGGTCTTTGCCGTACAGAGCATATGTTCTTCGAGGCAGACAGAATCGCTGCTTTCCGTGAGATGATTTGTGCAGATACTCTCGAGGAGAGAGAGGCTGCTCTTGATAAGATTCTTCCGTATCAGCAGGGCGACTTTGAGAAGCTCTATGAGGCTCTTGAAGGTAACCCGGTTACAATCCGTTTCCTTGATCCGCCGCTTCATGAGTTCGTTCCGACTGAGGAAGCCGACATCAAGGCTCTTGCAGATGCACAGGGCAAGTCCGTTGAGGACATCAAGGCTCTCATCAGCTCTCTTCATGAGTTCAACCCGATGATGGGTCACCGTGGATGCCGTCTTACAGTCACATATCCTGAGATTGCTAAGATGCAGACAAAGGCTGTTATCCGTGCAGCTATCAACGTTAAGAAGGCTCATCCGGATTGGGCACTCGTTCCCGAGATTATGATTCCTCTTACCGGTGAGGTTAAGGAGCTTAAGTTCGTTAAGGACGTAGTTGTTGCAACAGCTGACGCTGAGATTGCAGCAGCAGGCATCGACCTCAAGTATGAGGTTGGTACAATGATCGAGATTCCTCGTGCCGCTCTTACAGCTGACGAGATCGCTAAGGAAGCTGAGTTCTTCTGCTTCGGTACTAACGACCTTACTCAGATGACATTCGGCTTCAGCCGTGATGATGCAGGCAAGTTCCTCGGTTCTTACTATGACAACAAGATTTATGAGTTCGATCCGTTTGCAAAGCTCGACCAGGTTGGTGTAGGTAAGCTTATGGATATGGCAGTTAAGATGGGTAAGGCAGTTCGCCCGACTCTCCACTGCGGTATCTGCGGCGAGCACGGCGGAGATCCTTCTTCGGTAGAGTTCTGCCACAAGATCGGTCTCGACTATGTATCTTGCTCACCGTTCCGTGTTCCTATCGCTCGTCTTGCTGCAGCACAGGCTGCTCTCGCTGACTAAGCTTGAACACAGTCTTATAAAACTTGTTTACGGACAAGCATAAATGATACAAAGCCCCCGGAGTGTAAACTTCGGGGGCTGTTTGTGTATTCCGTTTTATGAGGCAGACAATAATATTTCTCGTCTGTCCATTAGTTCATTCCGTTTTGCTGTATTATTTCTGAAAATCAAAGCTTTAAGTTTATATATATTGTTTTTTGAATAATCTTTATTAAAACTCCGTTTTCTGAATTATGATTTATTTTGACGAGATTATCACTTCAATTACGACTTTTACATTGTTGCCAATGCTGAGCGAAAAAGAGGATATTAAAAAATAAATAAAAATATTATAAAATAATAATAAATAATATTGACAATTAAGAATTATACTGTATAATAAATACATAATTATGTGAAAGAGATGATAAAATGAAAAAGCATTTTATTGAGATTATTTCTGTTATCCTTGTCGTTGTAGTCGTTCTGTCCGTTCCGTCGTTTGCAGAATTTTCAAATTCAGGAATAAATGACGTCATAACGGGAATCACAGAGTTCCTGACCGGAACAACTGCCGGCGTTGAGGACGAGACATCGACCGATCCCGGGGAGACAACGACCGATCCCGGGGAAACTACAACCGAACCGACAACGGAAGAGCCGACGACCGAACCCGTTACCGAGCCGACAACGGAGCCGCTTGAGAATTTTGACGAGATTGAGGACGGCAGAGTCGTTGCGAGAATGTACATATGCACTCAGCAGGTCGGTCTCGGTCACGCATGGATTTATATCGAGAGTATGTTCAACGGAGAAATGCAGGTCGGCTGTTACACGCTTAAGCCGTATCAGGGCGTTTCTATGGGAACATTTCTGCTCAGTCGGTCGGATGGCGGCGGATTATATTATAATGTTGAGGCTTACTGTGCAAATAAGTGGGGTCTGAAAAATAAATCGTGGCTCGGAATGGATCTGACAAAGAAACAGCTTGTCAAGGTAAGCGACAGAATCAGAGACTGGAATTATTGGGACTTCTATTTCAACTGCACATTCTTTGCCGCAGAGATATGGAACTGCGCTTCAAAGAAGAAGATCATTCCGCTGATGTTCCCGTTTTTTGTAAAGTGGCAGATCCTTGCAAAGGGCGGCAATAAAAATATCGAAATGAAGCCCGTCGAAACAACCGATTGCTTCAAACAGCGTGGGTCCGGAAAGAATGCACACATCGTTCAGGTTAAGGAAGGAACGCTGGATTCAAAATTGTTTTAATAATAATCGGAATCCGTCATTTGGGCGGATTCTTTTTTTATGTTGAAAAAGAAAAAAATTATGATATAATAAAAGAAAAGGACTAATTTCTATGAAAGCATTGTTGTGCAAACTTCTTTCGGGTGTAATTACGCTGATTTCACTGATAGCCTTTGCAGTCAATCAGCCGACAATCCCAAATCCGACAAAAAAGGTTGATATGTCAAAATTTACGCTCACCTTTGAGGATGAATTTGAGAACGAGCTTGACCGCAGTGTTTGGTCGGGACACTATACCTATGGTGACAAATCATCAGTTCGCAAAGGCTCATATTGGAACAATTATATGGCTTATACCGAGAACGGGAATCTCATTATTCCGCTTAGATATCTACCCGACGGTATGGGCGGCACGGGTGCAGGCTGGTACACGGCAGGTCTCGATACCGATTCCGATGCTCCAAACGGCTTTTCGCAAAAGTTTGGCTATTTTGAATGTCGCTGTATTCTTCCCAAGGGTGCCGATATCTGGAGCGCGTTCTGGATGATGAATGAAAATGTTTACACGGTTGACGGCTCGGGTCGTGACGGCACAGAGGTTGATATAATGGAAAGCTTCAGCTACGGAAAACGTATCTCAAATGTCATTCAGAGCAATCTTCATTGGGACGGCTATGACGAAGCTCATCAGACCGGCAAAGCGAAGAAGGCATATGTCATCGGTAACAATCCGTATGAGGAGTTCAATACATACGGCTTGGAATGGAACGAGAACGAGTATATTTTCTATGTCAACGGCAAAGAATACTGTCGCTCAAATGCCGGCGGGGTGTGCCAAAATCCGCTCTATCTTATTCTCTCGGTTGAGATGTGGGGCGAGAACGCAGTTCCCTTGGATAGAGATTCCGACAGCGCTCCGGCGGATTATATTGTAGACTATGTAAGAGCTTATCAGTACAATGATTTGCTGAATTAAGTATGTATTTTCCGACAGTTTGTATGAGTGCAGGCTGTCGGGTTTTTGTATTTTTGAGGCAGATTTTACAGCGGCAAGCATTGAAAAAAGCATAGGCTCTGCCGACATTTTTCGTTAACATACAATACACATTGTATTGACTAACAGGGCATTTTATAATATAATAAAATATATAGGTTTATTATTAATCAAAAAAGGATTTGAAATATTTGGAGCTGGTAAGAAGTGTTTAGTGATTTGAAAGCGTCGGGAAGTCCGGCATACCGTTTTGTTAAACGGACATTTGACATTGTGTGCTCTCTTATATTGATGATACCGATAGGTCTTGTGATTGCGGTTTCAACCGTTTTTATAAAATCAGAGGACGGCGGATCGGTATTTTATAAGGCGGACAGGATCGGACAGTTCGGTAAAATATTCAAGATGTATAAGCTACGTTCTATGAAAGAAAATTCCCCGGATATACGGCTTGCCGACGGATCAACCTACAACGGAGACGATGATCCCCGTGTTACAAAATTCGGGAAATTTGCGAGAAAGACAAGCATTGACGAGCTTCCTCAGGTGATTAACATCCTAAAGGGGGAAATGAGTTTCATCGGACCAAGACCCGATACGCCGATGTATCTTGATAAATACACGGAAGAGGAGAAGATCATATTGACTGTTCGTCCCGGGGTAACGGGCTACAACCAGGCGATTAACAGAAATTCCGTTCTTACAAAGGAAAAACTGAAGAATGATGTTTATTATGCAGAGCATCTGTCACTGTGGTTTGATATAAAGATAATTTTTATGTCTTTGGATACGGTGCTCAAGCACAAGAATGTGAATCGAACAGAATCAAATTCTGCGGATACATATATTTTAAAAGACAGTCAGAAAGATCCCGAAGAAAAGGAATTGATAAATTAAGTATGAAAAGAATAATGATTCTCGGAGCAAGCATTTTACAGCTTCCTGCAATAAGAAAAGCCAAGGAAATGGGCTTGCAGGTGGTCGCCGTCGATATGAATCCGAATGCAATCGGTTTTTCCGAGGACGGAGTTATAAAAGAAGTGATAAGCACAATAGATGTTCCTGCCGTGGTTGACGCTGCAAATAGAAACAGGGTTGACGGCGTAATGACATTGGCGTCGGATATGCCGATGCGAGCCGTTGCGGCGGTTGCAAAGGAAATGAATCTTGTCGGAATTTCCGAAGAAACAGCCGTGAAAGCAACCGATAAGGGGGAAATGAGAGCGACGCTTTTGAAACACGGTGTTCCTATTCCGACCTTTTACCGTGTTAATTCAAGGGAAGAATATTACTCGGCAGTCGAGAGGATCAAAGCTGCCGGATACAGATGTATTGTAAAGCCTGCCGATAACTCGGGCAGCCGAGGAATTGATTTGCTGTCGGATTTTGAAAATGAAACGATAGACAAGGCTTATGATTACAGCAAGAAATCTTCGAGAAGCGGAGATTTGATGGTTGAAGAATATATGGACGGCGATGAGGTAAGCGTTGAAAGCCTGAGCATTGACGGCGTTTGCCACGTCATTCAGATAACGGATAAGCTCACAACAGGAGCTCCGTTCTTTGTGGAGATGGGACATTCACAGCCGAGTGCACTGCCGGATGAGGTGAAAGAAAAGATCAGACAGATAACCGTAGATGCAAACCGTGCAATCGGAATAGAAAACGGTCCCGCTCACACGGAGATTAAAATAACAAAGGACGGACCGAAGATTATAGAACTCGGAGCAAGACTCGGAGGGGATAATATAACCACTCATCTTACTCCGCTTTCAACCGGAGTCGATATGGTGGAATGCTGCATTAATATTGCAATGGGTAAGACCGCCGATGTTGAACAGAAGTTCAATAAGGGATCGGCAATTCGATACTTCCCTCTGGAGAGCGGCGTTATAAAGAGCATTGACGGAATTGACCGTGCCGAAAATGTTCCCGGTGTTATACAGGTGTCAATTGTGCACGGCGTCGGAGAGAAAATCGACGGAATCAGAAGCAGCGGTGACAGAGTAGGTTTTGTCATTGCTCAGGGCGAAAATGAGAATGATGCGGTTCGTGCCGCAGAAGAGGGAATATCAAAGGTTAAATTTGAGGTCGAATAATTAAGAGGTGTGAAATGGCGGGATATGTTTTTTTGTCTAACAGTACAAAGCCTACTCCCGAGGAACAGAACAGCAGGGAAGAAGTGAAGCTGACAAATGTTTCACGTCCTTGCCTGAAAGCGGCGCTGGATATGGGGTACGATGTGTTCTTCGGAACAAACAGGGAGAACCCCGAATCTCTTACCTGCGAGCTCCCCGTAAAAATGTACGATTCGCACAGTTACAGAAGCATAACTGCTTTTGCCGACAATAAAATCGCTTATGACAATCTCAAGAAGATCGTTAATGAAAATTCAATTGAGGTAATACATTGCAATACGCCGATCGGCGGAATGATAGGCAGACTTGTCGGTAAAAAGTACAATGTTAAAAAGATTATATATACCGCTCACGGATTTCATTTTTACCGAGGTGCGCCGCTTTTTAACAGGACGGTTTTGAAATGGGCGGAGCAGATGATGGCTCATTGGACCGATGCAATCATAACAATGAACGAGGAAGATTTTCAGGCCGCTCAAAAATTCAGACTGAAAAAGGGCGGAAAGGTTTACAAGGTTCACGGGGTCGGAATCAATCTGAATGATTTTGACAACATCTCGGTGGATAAAAAAGAAAAGAGAAGTGAATTGGGGCTTAACGATTCCGATTTCGTCTGTGTATCTGCGGGAGACCTTGTTGCAAGGAAAAATTATGAAACCGCAATCAGGGCGGTCGCAAAAGCAGACAGCGAAAATATTCACTATTTGATTTGCGGAGAGGGTCCCGAAGAGGAAAACCTGAAAAGGCTTGCCGACGAAAACGGAGTTGCCGACAGGATTCATTTTCTCGGATTCAGGAAAGATGTCAAGGAGCTTATGAAGATATCCGATCTGTTCCTCTTTACCACCGTTCAGGAGGGACTGCCCCGCTCAATGATGGAGGCAATGGCTTGCGGACTGCCGTGTGTTGCAAGTAAGATCCGTGGAAACACCGATTTGATTGAAGAAAACAAGGGCGGATTTCTGCGTGAACCGACGGACGCTGACGGATTTGCGCAGGCGTTGGACATTCTCTGCGGCAGTTCACGGTTGTGCGGCGAAATGAGCCGATACAATCTTGAAAAGATCAAGGAATTTGATATAGCTGTTGTTGAAAAAGAGATTAGAAAAATCTATGCCGAGGTTTTGAATGTATAAAAATAAAATACTGCTTTGAACAGTAATTATAGGAGGATGAATATGTCTCTGTATGAAAAAATTTGCAGCGGAGAGGAAAAGCTCTCTCTTGTAGGACTCGGATACGTCGGTATGCCGATTGCGGTCGCTTTTGCAGGCAAGGGCGTAAAGGTTATAGGCTTTGACCTGAATAAGGAAAAAATTGAGCTTTATAAAAGCGGAATTGATCCGACGCACGAGGTCGGAAACGATGTAATCAAAAACACGAGCGTTGATTTTACTGCGGACGAAAAGCGCCTGCAGGAGGCAAGATTCCATATTGTTGCCGTTCCGACGCCCGTTAATACAGATCATACTCCCGACCTGTCACCTGTTATCGGTGCAAGCAGAATTGTAGGAAGAAATCTTACAAAAGGTTCAATTGTTGTTTACGAATCCACGGTTTATCCGGGTGTTACGGAGGACGTCTGCGTTCCTATACTTGAGGAGGAATCGGGAC